>Ga0070707_100003935_pt1 | contig 13982 bp, 8 predicted proteins | sample KBSK5502metaG_FD_65468 | JGI IMG/M metagenome (GOLD analysis project Ga0070707, IMG submission 65468) | Corn, switchgrass and miscanthus rhizosphere microbial communities from Kellogg Biological Station, Michigan, USA - KBS K5-50-2 metaG | ecosystem: Host-associated > Plants > Roots >... | reverse complement strand
CGGCATCGACAGCGCCTTGACGATCGGCTTGATGTAGCTGTTGACGAGGGCGAAGACGAGCGCCACGACGAGCAGCTTCCACCAATCGTTGCCCCAGTTGAACGACAGCAGGTTGCTCGGCAGGACCTTGACCGCGACGAACAGCGCGACGGCGTTGATGACGATGCGGACGATGAGCTCGACCACGGAATGCCTCCGATCGATGACGAGGCCGGCACCCGGCGCGCCGATGATCGCAGATTGGCGTCAGCGAGCGAGCGAGGGCTCCAGCCGCGCCCGAACCGCGGGCCACTCCTCGTCGATGACGCTGTAGTACGCGGAATGCCGCATCCGGCCGTCGGGCATGACCATGTGGTTCCGGAAGATGCCCTCGAACTGAGCGCCGATCCCGAGCAGCGCGGTTCGCGACGGCTCGTTGAGCGAGTCGGTCTTGAACTCGACGCGCCGGCACCCGAGCGTGTCGAAGGCATGGCCCAGCATCAAGAGCTTGGCCTCGCGGTTGGCGCCGGTCCGTTGCCAGGCCGGCGCGACCCAGGTCCAGCCGATCTCGAGACGCCGATGCTCGAGAGCGATGTTCATGAACCGGCTGCTGCCGATCGGGCGGCCCGTGGAGGCCTCGAGCGTCACGAACGGGAACTCGCTGCCCGCGGCGCGGTTGGCGAGCGCGGTCTCGGCCCAGGCGCGGACGCCGGCCTCGTCGGTCGGGCGGGCGATCGTCCAACGCCAGATCGAGGGGTCGAGGGCGACCTCGGCGAGTCGCGCCACATGCTCGAGCATGAGGGGTTCCAGACGGACCTTGCGACCCTCGAGAACGACGGGCTCGACTCTCCGGCTGGCGTCCATCCACCGATGGTAGACGCTCGGCTAGACTCGACGCCCAGCTGTTCGCGTCGATTTTGACGCGCCCGTCCGCGCCGCCGCACGCCACCGGAGGTTGCCCGTGACCGAGTTCGCCGCGCGCGTCGACGCGTTCCTCGCCGAGTACTTCGCCCGCGAGCCGACGGACGCGACGGCGGCCGGCAACCATGCCTTCGACGGGCTCTGGCCCGACGTGTCGCCGGCGGCCGAGGCCGGTCGCCTCGCGTTCATCGACGGGTGGCGGGCGACCTTCGCATCGTTCGGCGACGACGCGATCGACCGCGACGAGCGGGTCGACCGAGACGTGCTCCTCGGCGTGCTCGCGTCCTATCGGTTCAACGAGGTCGAGCTCGCCGAGGATGCCTGGAGCCCGATGGCCTGGGTGTACCTGATCGGTCAGGGCTTCTTCAGCCTGATCGCCCGGGAGTTCGCACCCCTCGCCGAGCGGCTGGGTTCGATCGCGTCTCGCGCCGAGGGGCTCCCGCCGGTCCTCGACGCGGCGGCGGCGACCCTCGTCGGGCACGGCGATCGCCCGGTCGACCGACTCCACGCGGAGACGGCGATCGAGCAATGGCCGGGCCTGATCGGCGTCGTCGACGAGGCGATCGCCGCCGGCGAGGCGGTCGAGGCCGACGACCCGGCCGTCGCCGCGGTCCTGCCCCGGCTGCGAGCCGCGCGGTCGGTTGCTGCGGATGCCCTCGACGGCTTCGAGCGCCGGCTCCGCGACGAGATCCTGCCGACCGCCAGCGGCGAGGGCCGGATCGGGCCCGAGCTGTTCGCGGCCAAGATGGCGCACACGATGCAGGATCCGGCGATGACGCCGGAGCGGATCCGCGAACGGGCCGAGCGGGAGTTCGCCGCCGTCCGGACCGAGATGATCCGGATCGCTCGTGAGATCGCGCCGGTGTGGCTGGGCGACCGGGAGATCCCGACCGACGACGCTGACGTCGTCCGAGCGGTCCTCGACTCGATCGCGGTCGACCATCCGAAGGCCGACGACCTCCTCGACTTCTGCCGCGCCGAGCTGTCGAGGATCGAGGCCTTCTGTCGCGAGGTCGACCTCGTCGGGCTCGCCGACGAGCCCCTCGAGATCGGCTGGACCCCGGTCTTCCTGCGGGCGTCCGCTGGGGCGATGCTCAGCTCACCCGGTCCGCTGGAGCGCGGTCAGAAGACGATCTTCTCGATCACCCCGATCCCCGACACCTCGACGGCGGAGGAGGCCGAATCGTCGCTGCGCGAGGACAACGCGCGGATGCTCCGGCTCCTGACGATCCACGAGGCGGTGCCGGGCCATTACCTCCAGGGCGCGTATGCCAACCGCTGTCGGTCGATCGCGCGAGCCGTGTTCATGAGCGGCGTCTTCGCCGAGGGCTGGGCGGTCTACGTGACCCAGGTGATGATGGACGCCGGCTACGGCGCCGACGACCCGGCCCTGATGCTGACCCATTGGAAGTACTACCTGCGCTGCGTCGTCAACGCATTGATCGACGTCGGGATTCACACCGCCGGGATGACGGAGGACGAGGCGGTCTCGCTGATGATCGACGGCGCCTTCCAGGAGGAGGCGCAGGCGCGGGCGAAGTACAACCGGGCCCGGCTGACGTCGACCCAGCTCTCGACCTACTTCGTCGGCTCGCTCGCGTTCTGGGACCTGGAGGACGAGGTCCGTCGCCGGGCGGCCGTTGCCGCGGGGGCCCAGGGGGGACGGGATGCAGTCCCGACGCCGCGCGTGGTCGGTGGCTACGGCGAGACGCCGGGCTTCGTCCATCGAGCGCATCTCGAGGAGTGCATGAACCACGGCTCGCCGCCGATGCCGCTCCTCCGACGGCTGGTGCTGGGCGACTGAGGCGCTTCTGCGTCCGTGCCCGCAGGGCGAGCAGAGCCGTCAGTGGTCAGCGGCCTCCGGACGCAGGTTGACGCGGCATGCGACGCGGCCGGCATGGTAGCGTGGGCACTGGATGTTGCGCGCTCGCGAGGCCCTCCTGCGGCCCATTCTGCAGCCAGTGTCGGCTCTCGCGGGCGATCGGGTAAGGCTGTTCCTCACCAGCGCCGTCCTCCTGTTCGTCGAGCTCCTCCTGATCCGATGGATTCCGGCCAACGTCCGGTACATCGGCTTTTTCTCGAACTTCGTGCTCATCGGCAGCTTCCTCGGGATCGGCCTCGGCATTCTTGGGGGGCGCCGCTCGAGCCGGGCGGCCGCGGTCCCGATCGCGCTGCCGTTGCTCCTCGTCGTGCTGCTCGTGGTCAGCGTCCAGCTGAACGTCCAGGTGCGATCGCAGACCAACGTGTATTTCGGGCTGGCCGAGAGCGGCGCGGCGAACGTCAATTTCCTCGTTCTGCCGCTCGTCTTCTTGCTGACGGTGGCAACGATGGCGCTCCTCGCCCTGCCGCTGGGACGTCTGCTGCGGAGCATGCCGCCGCTCCGGGCGTATGCGGTCGACATCGCCGGATCGATGACCGGGATCGCCGGGTTCACGATTCTTTCCGCACGCGGAACGGATCCAACGGTGTGGTTCGCCGTCGTCGCGATCCTGATCGGCCTGCTTGCGCTCGGATCGGGCGTGACCCGGTTGTCCGCCCTGAGCACTCTATCGGCTGTCGTCGTGATCTTCGTTGCCTTGGGTCAGACGGCCGGTGGTGACATCTGGTCGCCGTACTACCGCGTTTCCACCTACCCCGGGAGATGCGGTTACCCGCAGATCAATGTCAACGGGATTCCTCACCAGGTCATCAGTCCCGTCGCCGACCCGACATGCCCCATGGCGCCGATCTACAGCCAGGTGTACTCGTGGTTCCCGGGCCGGACGTTCTCACGGGTGCTGGTCGTCGGGGCCGGGACGGGATCGGACGTCGCCCTGGCCCTCGCCCGCGGGGCGCAGCATGTCGACGCCGTCGAGATCGATCCGAAGATCGAGGCCATCGGTGCGGAGCGACATCCCGATCATCCGTACCAGAACCCGAACGTGACGGTCACCGTCACCGATGGACGCGCGTTCCTTCGCAACTCGACGGATCGTTACGACCTCGTCGTGTTCGCGCTGCCGGACTCCCTCACCCTCGTCAGCACGTCGGCGAGCCTCCGGCTCGAGTCATTCCTGTTCACGAACGAGGCGTTCGCGAGCGTCCGCGATCATCTCCAGCCCAATGGTGTCTTCGTGATGTACAACGACTACCGCCAGCCATGGCTGGTCGCCAAGCTCGACCAGATGCTGACGCAGGAATTCGGGGTTTCGCCGCTGCTCCGCGTCTACGAGCGGTCCCGGGCGACGTTCGCAACCGGTCCGGCGGTCGCTGCACTGGGCGGCCGCCCTCCCGCCGGCGACCGGACGGATCCGGTTCCCAGGGTCGGGGGCGGGCCCGTGGCGTCGGCCACCGACGACTGGCCGTTTCTCTATCTGCGGAGGCCGGGTGTCGCCCGCTTCTACCTTGCGACGCTGGCGTTCATGCTGGGCTTTGCTCTGCTGGCCGTTCTGGCCGTCGCCCGAGGGACCGCCACGCCAATCCGCCGATTCAGCCCCCATTTCTTCATCCTCGGGGCGGCCTTCCTCTTGCTGGAGACAAGGAGCCTGGCCAGCTTCAGTCTGCTGTTCGGGACGACGTGGATCGTCAACTCCCTCACGTTCTTCGCGATCCTTGCGAGCGTCCTGCTGGCGATCTTCGTGAATTCGCGGTTCCCGATCCGGCGCACGCTCATCCCGTACGGCGCCCTCCTCGTGGCCCTCCTGGTGGCGTTCCTGCTGCCTCCCGAGTCCCTGCTCATCGACCCGCCGTGGCTCCGCTACGTCATCGCATCGGCAGTGGCGTTCGCGCCGGTGTTCCTCGCCAACATCATCTTCACGAATTCCTTCCGCGACACCGCAACCGCCGACATGGCCTTTGCCAGCAACCTGCTCGGCGCGGTCGCGGGCGGCACCCTCGAGTACCTGGCCCTGGTGACCGGGTATCGCGCTCTGCTCATCGTGGTGGCGGTGCTGTACGTCGGGGCGTACGTCCTGGCCACGCGGTTCCGCCTGCTGGCCGACGCGGAGCTTCAGCCCGCGGCCGCGCAGGCGCCGGCAATGGTCGCTCCGGCCGACACCTGACCCGGCTGTTCCAGCGCGCGTCCGACGGCGCCGGCGATCATCGGACCAGTCGGCCGCACGGCACCGTGAGGGTCCAATCGCTCGACGCCGGCCGCGGAGAGATCGGGATCTCGATGCTCGCGGTCGCCGGCGTGCATTCGTCGGCCGCTGCCGTCAGCTCCTGCGGAACGTCGGGACCGCTCGACGCTCGGGCGTCGAGGCGGAACGACGGGCCGAAGCCGATGGCCAGGAACAGGGCCGTGACCGGCACGACGAGCGTCGCGAGGCTCCGCCTGGAGGTCCCGACCGGACCGCTCATCGCCAGGGCCCGCGCGGCCAGCCCCGAGCCGACCGCCAGGGCTGCGATCGAGATGGCCGTCGGCACATACGCATACCGAGGGTTGACGGTCCGATTCAGCAGGATCGAAGCGCCGAATACGGCCAGACCGGCCGCCACGAGCGTCGCCACGACCGCGATCCCACGAGCCGCGGTGCGCCAGTTCGCCCGAGACGCCACCAAGGCGATCAGGCTGACGAGGATGATGCCGGCAGGGACCCCCCACCCGGGCAGCGTCCCGACAGTCCCGAAGAACCCACTGCCGATCACGATGTCGCCGTAGGCGGTGACGACGCTCCGCGGTCCGAGGGGGATCGCGCCCGGTGGCTGGCGGGTCGTTCCGAGCTCGATTGCCACCTCGACCAGTGCCACCGTCACGGCGACAGCGAGCACGAGGCGTGCTCCGCGTCTGCCCTGGACGACGCTCGGGATGGCCACGATCGCGAGGATCGGCGCGAAGGCGGATGAGAGGCCGGCGACGGCCACGAGCCCGGCATCGAAGCCGTCAAGTTGGCGCCCGATCCAGGCACAGGCGAGGACGACGAGCGCGGCCGTGAGGAGCACCCAATGGACGTTGGCCAGGTTTCCGAGGACCTCGCGACCGGCCTGCCACACGAGTCCCAGGCCGGCGCCACCGACGACGCCCGCCAGCGGCGAGCCGGTGGCCGAGGCGACGGCACGAGCGGTCAATGCGCCGGCGCCCGCCGCGGTCAGCGCCGCGACGAGCGTGAGCACCAGAGACGCCTGGGCGGGCGGCACCAGGGCGGCAAGCGCGGCACCGAGCCGCGGGAGCAGGTGCATGTATCCCTGGTACGGCGTGGTCACGCAATCCGGAAACGTGCGCTCGTACGCGCAGTCGAGGAAGACCGCGCCGTCCTCGGCCCAGATCGTGTTGACCTTGGGCACGCCCGTCTGCCGAACCAATGCGGCCAGCAGGACGAGCAACGTCGCCGCGACGACGGCGACGGCCGCGGCCCGGCGGGCGGCCGGTGGACCGCTCCCCGTCGGCTCCCGACGCCCGGCCTCACGGTCTCCGGTGCCCGGCTCCTCGGACTCCGACGTCAACGGGCCCGACGAGGCGCTCAATGCGACATCAGCGATCGTGCGTTCGAGCCGGCGACCGTGACCTGCGGGGCGATGCGCGGGGCAGGCTCGGGATGATCCCGTCGACACGATCGAGGGCCTTCTCGGCGGCGGGCAGGAGCTCAGCAATAGCCGGGGACGCTCGTTGGGCGCCCGACGCGCGATCGAGCGCATCGGCGAGTCGGACGATGGCGACCCAACGCTCGCGGACGAGCCATTCGACGCCGTCCCAGTCGTGGACCTGGAGATACGCCCTGACGTCCGAGTCGGCCAGCCAGCTCGCCGCCAGGGCGGTTGCATCCGGCGTCGTCCGCGGATGGGCCAGCTCGAGGGCGACGCGCGTGCGCTCGATGGCCCCGGCGTCGAAGCCGGCGGCGCGGAGCGCCGTCGCGATGCGCTTCGAGTCGAACGTCGCTCGATCGAGTGGCCGGAGGCGAACGGCCGCCCGCGCGGCGGGATCGAGGTCGACGGCAGGGCTCGCGGGAGAAGCCGTCGTGCCCGTTCGCGCCGATTGGGCTCGCCCCGATCGGGCTCGCGCCGCCCGGGTTCCGGCCGGCGACACGGTCGATCCGGGCGAGATCTCGGCGACCGCGGCAAGCTCGGCGCGACGGACCGCAATGTCGTCGTCGGTCATGGCGACGAGAAGCCGTCCCGCCGCCTCGTGGATCGGCCGGAGGCGATGGTCCGCAAGGGCCTCATCGAGGGACAGGACGCCCTGTCCCCGGAGCTCGCCGGCGAGCCCTGCCCACGGCGCCTCGGCGGTCGAGGCGACCTCGCGCAGCTCGTCGAGAACGAGGCACTCGTAGGCCCCGAGCTCCACGTGCAGCCCGCGGTCGCGGATCTCGCCGACCGACCTGAGGGACTCGAGGCCCGACCGCCGATCGCGGAACCGGAGCCAACCATCGGCCGGCCCGTGGAGCTCGAGCGCGTCGGCCAGCGTGGCTCGCCGTGATGTCTTCGTCCCGTCGTCGTGCTTGACGGCGAACGGCACCGAATCCCGGATCCAGCCAGCCGCGTCGCCGAACTTGTTGTGGTAGACGATCAGCGACCGCTCGTCGGCGCGACCGTTCGAGTACGCGAAGACGTCCTCGACCAGCGACCCGTCGCTGCCGACGACGTCGTACAGCCGGAAGTCGGCCGAGCCCGCAAATCGCCGTCGTTCCCGGAGGAGCGGCACGATCTGCGCTTCGAAATGGGCGATCAACCCCGCGTTCGGCAGCTCGTCGAGACGAGCTCGCCGGAACTCCATCCCGTATTTCTCGGTGAAGCCCTCGATCTGGCCGTGGCCGATCATCGGCAGCCCCGGCAGCGTCGCGAGGAGGGTCGCCGCGCCGAAGTATTTGTCGCCCGTTCCGAACTGCTCGATCGCGGTCTCCTCGTCCGGGTTCGTCAGGAAGTTGACGTAGCGCCCGAGGATCGCCGGGTCGAACTCGACGGTGTCGCGGATGACCTTGCGGTAGCCCGCATTGTCCTCGTCCCGGATCATGTGCATGAACGCGCTGTTGTAGACCCGGTGCATCCCGAGCGTTCGGACGAAGTAGCCCTCGAGGAGCCAGAACGCCTCGGCCAGGAGGAGCGTGTCCGGCGCCTCCGCGGCGACCCGATCGACGACGTCGCGCCAGAACTCGGTCGGCATGAGCTTGTCGAAGCGGGCCTTCGTCATGGCGTGCTCCGCCCGCGACGGGATCGCCCCGCCGGCGCCGGGCTCCGGGTACCAGAGCCGCTCGACGTGCTTCTTGGCGAGAACCATGGCCGCGTCGAAGCGGATGACCGGGAAGCGATGGGCGACGTCGAGGATCGTCCGGATCACGACCTCGCGGACGTCGGCTCGCAGGAAGTCGAGTTGGGCGGTGTCGTTCCAGGGGAAGCTCGTTCCGTCGTTGCCGTGATAGATGTAGCGCCGTTCGCCGGTCGCCGTGTCGCGTCGCTCGAATACGACCGCGGCATCGCTGTCGTCCCAGTAGTGGTCCTCGATCCGGATCTCGACCCGCGGATCGTCGGCGAGGTTCTGACCCTCGAAGCGATAGGCCGGATAGGGCGGCTCGTCGAGGCCGATGAAGCGCTCCGGGTGCTCCGTGACCCATTCCGAATCGATCCCCATGTGATTCGGGACCATGTCGCTGGCCATCCGGATGCCGTGCCGCCAGGCGCGATCGCGGAGGTCGGCGAGGGCTGCCTCCCCGCCGAGATCGTCGGCGATCCGATAGTCGTCGAGCGAGTAGGCCGAGGCGACCGCGTCCGCGTTGCCGCGCCAGCGCTTGATCCGCTCCGATGCCTTCGACCGCTGCCAGAGCCCGATCAGCCAGAGGCCGCTGATCCCGCGCCGGGCGATCGACGCCAACTCTTCGTCGGGCACGGCGTCCAGGGTCCGGATGTCGCGCCCATAGCGCTTCGAGAGCTGGTCGAGCCAGACGTACGTGCTCCGGGCGAGGAGCACGAGGCGAGGCATCCAGTCGCGGTCCTCGGAGAACCGCTCGACCTCGACCTCGGCTCCGACGAACGACGGCGCCTCCCCACCACCGCCACCGGCCCCGTGGCCGAAGCCACCGAACCGGACGTGGAGCCCGTGCTCCTCCTCGGTCAGCACGCCGATCGCGATGTCGATCCGGCTCAGCAGCTCGTCCAGCGCCGACCCGAGCAGCCAGCCCCAGTGCTCGCGGACGTAGCGCAGCTGGCCGGCGAGCGAATCGGGCGAGCGACGGGCGGGCTCACGGAGCAGCTCCAGCAGGGAGATCCCTTCGCCCGCTCCCGCGCCGTCGAGGCTCACGCCCGCCTGATGCTGTTCGAGAGCACGGATCGCGGCGGTCAGGCTCGGGGAGGGCAGGCCGCGGTCGTCGACGAGCTCGCGAAGCGGCGCGGCGGCCGGGTTCGTGTTGGCCAGGTGGACGAGGAGGAGGTCCTCGAGCCGGGCGGGCGCGGGAGGGTCGATGCCGGGAAAGGCCTCCGCGAACTTCCCGAGGAGCGTGTCCGTCTTGCGTGCTCCGACCGCGGACCGCACGGTGGGCAGCGCGGCGGAAATGGCCGCATTCGGCTGGCGTCGGGCCGCCTCCACGATCGCGAGATGGGCGGCCTCGTGGAGCAGGCTCAGCGCGAGCAGCTCACCGGGCAGGGGCTGGCGAGTTCCCGGGACCCGGTTCGCGTTCAGGCGCCCGACGATGGCCCGTGCGATCGGCGGCTGGAGTGGGCCGGGCAGGACCGCGTCGGTGTCGAAGCTCAACCGCGCCAGGGCCTCGCCGAGGATCGGGATCCGCTCCATATCGTGCCGAGTCTGGCACGTCCGGAGCGGGTCCGGTTCAGCCCGCCGCGACGGCCTCGGGGTGGCGGGTGGCGATCACGTGCTCGACGCTGCGGCGGAGGAGCTCCAGCCCGGCCGGGTCGAACTCGTACGACCAGAGGCGGACCCGCTCCGGCCGGTCGAAGCGCTGGTCGAGCCCGTTCGCGATCGCCTCGCGCGACAACAGGATGATGTCGGCGGTCCGATCGATCAGGTCGAGATCCTCCGTGGCGTCGATCGTCGCCGAGACGAGCTCGACGCCCGTCGTGCCGGACAGGGCGAGCGTCTCGGCGATGTTCTCGGCACCGCGTTCGGACGCGCAGACGAGCCCGACCCTCGTGCCTGGCCTGAGGCCGGCGATCTCGTGGACGAGCTCAAGGTAGCCGGGCCCGACGAGCATCGCGACGACGGGCACCCGGCCGTGGACGAGCGCCTGGGCCTCGTCGGCATGGAACGTCGTCGTGGCCACGAGGTCGTAGTGGAAGCGGTCCAGTCGATCGGGCAGGTCGTCGAGCAGGGTTCCCTCGACGTCGATCAGGTCGGGGAACGCGTCGCCGAGCCGGGTCGCGTCGTAGCCGGCGTCTGCATTCGTGCACTCGGCGAACAGGATCTGGACCTTCGGGCCGGGTCGCTTGCGTTCCGTGGCGGCGGCAAACGCGGCGGCGGCGACCTCATCCGCACCGAACCCGGCCTGGGCCGCCCGGCGCAGCATCTCGGCGATGATTCCGGCCAACGCCTCTGCGCCACGACGCTGCGGGGGGCGGTCTGCGACATGTGTCCCGGCGCCGTGTCGACTCGTGACGTAGCCGGCGTCGGCCAGCCGGCGGTAGACCGCCCGGATCGTGTTGGGGTTTACTCGGAGAGCGGCGCCCAACTCGCGAACCGGCGCGAGGCGAGCGCCGGGCAGCAGTCGACCCGAGTCGATCTGGTACGCCAGCTGCCAGTAGATCTGGGTCGAGATCGGGACATCCGAGTCCCGTTCGACGTCGAGCTCCGTCGTAGACGGCAATGATCCGATCAGTTCGTCCGGTGAGCCGGAAGTCCCGGTTGACATAGCGTGCTAGTCCAAGTAGTATCTGATTTGGCCTAGTGAACTGTATCAAATCTCGCAGGTGATCCAAATGGAAGTCCTCATTTTCGCTCTCGTCGTCGCGGCAGTCGCGCTCGTCGGTGTTGCGGCGCAACGCTGGGGCGCGGACTCGCGGCCCAGCTTCCGCGACGCTCGCCTCGCCGAGGGTCGCCGCTGGACCGTCTAGGTCCGGCCCGTTCTCGTACCAACCGGCCGTCCTCGCGACGGCAACCCATCAGCCCGTGGCGCGCAGGCCGCGGGCTGTTGGATTCCTGGCGGCCGTCCGAGCTCAGTCGATCGGCGGTGGCTGGTCGACGTCGGCGAGGGCCATCCGGTAGATCGCCGCGCCGTCGAGGCCGCGCGACGGTGACGAGAAGGTAGCGAGATCCTCGACGAGGCCTCGCTCGAGCCGGGTTCCGGCGACGTCGTCCACGAGGCGCACGGCTCGCGCCGCCGCGCGCAGGACCTGGCGAGTCTCGGGCCGGACCGGGTCGTCCCAGAACCAGCCGTCGCTCGCGAACATGGCCAGTCGCCAGCGCTGCGCCTCGAGCAAGGCGAGGACCCGGCCGCGGGTCCGCTCGTCTGCGGCCGGCCAGCGATCCGCCACGAAGTCCGTCGCCGATACCGCCCCCGCGACGACGTCGATGAATGCATCGCGAGCCGCCTCGGCGGCGACGTCGCCCGGGACTTCGGCGACCGCCGCGGCGGTCACCACGTCGATCGCTCCGGCCAGCCGGTCGAGGGCGGCCCGGAGGGGCGCCTTCCAGCGTCCGTCGGCCGCGTCGGGGCACTCGCCGCTCCAGCGGGCGACGCCGTGGTGACAGCTCCACGATGTCCGTTCGTTGATCCGGATCGACGGGCGCGGCTGGCCGTTCGACTCGGCGACGAGCACGTCGAGCGTCACGACGTCGAAGCCGCGATCGGCGTCGGTCGGGTCCGGGACGAGGAGTCGCTGCAGGAACAGGTCACGGAACTGCTGGTGGTGGCCATAGAGCTCGCCGTCGGTCGCGATGACCGCGAGCGGCGCCTCGAGCGGCGCGGGACCGCCCTGCACGCGCGGCGCGACCCGTTCGCGGGCGAAGCGATCGGCGTCGGCGGTCGCTTCCGGCTCGAACGAGACCGACGCCGACAGGCCGGAGTCGTAGAAGATCACCACGATCTCCTCGTCGTCGCCGAGGTCGACCCGGTATGGCCGTCGGGTGTCGATCCCCGACTCGGCCGCCTGCCACGGGGCGAGGATCGTGTAGGCGATGCCCTGGCGGGCCGCCTCGCGCAGCGTCGACCGATCGACGGCCGTCTCGGGCAGCCAGATCCCGGCCGGCCGCCGTCCGAAGCGGAGCTCGAAGTCGCGGATCCCCCAGGCGATCTCGGTTCGCCGATCGGCCGCCGAGGCGAGCGGCAGGATCGCGTGATGGAAGGGCTGGGCGATCGCGGCGGCGCTGTCGGCGACGAACCTCTCGTGGGTGACCGGGTCCTCCGACGCCAGCCACGCGGCGAGCGTCGGCCCGAGATTCCACGAGATGTGGCGGAGCGTGCCCCGTTCGGCGTTGGGTCGGTAGCACTCGGCGCCGACCCGCTGGTTCCAGTCGTGGTACGGCGCCGCCGACGGCTCGACCGGGACGAGCCCCGTCCACGGATCCAGGCGCGATGGCTGATAGAAGTGCGCGTGAACCGCCAGCCGGCCGCGGGTCATCGGCGCGCGGGCTCGACCTCGACCGGAGCCATCGGTTCGATCGGTCCCGCGTCGCCCGGGCCAACGGCGGCCGCACCGCCGAATCGCTCGGCCCGGACGGTCGCGTGCTGGCTGACCCGGAGGCTCATCGACTGGCCGGGCGCAAGACGGAGCGGCGCCACGAGCCACGTCGTGCTGCCCTGATAGACGAGCTCGAAGCCGCCTTCCGAGTTGGAGACGGTCTCGATCGGAGCGATCCAGCCATCGACCGGCCGATCGGTGGTCGTCTCGACCATCACGCCCAGCTGATCGTTGCCGGCGATCAGGCGGCTGGTGGCGATCGCCGTCGCCGACGCGTCGTGAGCGATCCGTCGTCCGTCGAGATCGTGCCAGGCCGCCGGATTGTGGCCACCACCGAGGAGCATCGTCGACCACTCGAGCGCCATCAACGCATCGAGCGGCTCGTCCGTCGGATCTCCTCGATGGGCGATGACGACCTCCAGGTCGAGCCGGGGATCGGTTCGCCCGCCGCTGAGCCAGATCGTCTTCGTCGCCTCGACGGGGACGGGTCGATCAGCGCTGCGGACACGGCCCCGTCGGCGAAGGACGACTCGATCCGCGTCGAGGTCGTCGAGGGCCCACGCGCCGTCGCGGAGGTCGGCGAGTTCGGCCGCTGACCCGGAGGCGATCGCCTCGGGCGTCGTGTCCGTGGCCACGATCCGGACGAGCCCGGAGCGGCGCTCGTAGGCGTCGTAGCGGAGGTGGTCGAGGAGCCCCGTCTGCTTGACCATGACGATGTCGTGGATCGACGCGGGCGCGCCGGCCTCGGTTCGCTCGACGTCGGCGACGCCATCTGCACCGCCGCCCGCCATCTCGTGTTCGCGCAGCGTTTCGTGATAGGCCTCGGGCCGCCGTCGCATCACCGCGCCGAGCGGGTGACCGGCCGCCCGGAGATCCCAGCGCGAGATCCCGCCGCCCTCCTCCAGCTTGACGGTGACGAACTGGCCGGGACCGGCCAGGACGACCTCGTCGCGACCGTCGAGGTCGACGTCTCGCCGAACGCCGGACGGCGCCCGATCGCCCACGGCGAGATCCTCCGCCGCGATCAGCCTGGCGATGGCCGCGACCCGCAGGTCCGGGAGGTAGATCCCGCCGAAGAGCCCGTGCCAGTAGCAGTCGTTGGATTGGCCGGCCATGAGATGGTCGGTGGCTGCGGTTCGGTCAGGTCCGGACGGCATCGCCGCGACCAGCTCGCTGGCCGCGAGCATTTGCTTGTGGATGTCGTTGATCTCGCGATAGCGGACCTGGAAGTTGCGCCAGATCGCGCCGCGCAGCCAGCGCGCCTCGGGGAGGTGCTCGGCTCGGGCCCGGCGAAGGGTCCTCCCGAACGCCAGGCCCTCATCGGCCGGCAGGGCCCACTCGCCCATCTCGGCGTAGGAGCCCGTCGGCAGGTAGACGCGCCCGACGGACGGGTTCGCCCCGGTCCAATCGGACGGCGGCATCGTCGTGAGCCAGTCGGCGTTCGCGTCGAGCGCCTCGAAGAACCGCTCGACCCAGCGGCCGGGCCCCCAGCAGTGGTCCCACGTCGTCGGCCAGGCGCCGAACTTCTCGCCGTCGTCGCCCATCGT
>Ga0070707_100003934_pt1 | contig 13982 bp, 13 predicted proteins | sample KBSK5502metaG_FD_65468 | JGI IMG/M metagenome (GOLD analysis project Ga0070707, IMG submission 65468) | Corn, switchgrass and miscanthus rhizosphere microbial communities from Kellogg Biological Station, Michigan, USA - KBS K5-50-2 metaG | ecosystem: Host-associated > Plants > Roots >... | reverse complement strand
GGAGTTCCCGCAGTAGAGGTGACGGTCGCCGCCAGGTAGGTCCGAGCCTCCGGTAAGGTTGACCTCGATTCCGATAGGCGACTCCGTGATGTCGAGCTGCAGGCCCAGCGCCTGCAGACAGCCGATGGTGCTTCGCAGGTCTGCCCCCGGGGATGCCAGTCGGATCCTGGCTTGGCCTGACGCGATCGCGTTGGCGATGAGGGCCCGATGCCCGATGGACTTGTCCGAGGGCATCCTCAGCACCCCGGACAGCTCGGTGGCTCGCTGCACAAGGCGCTCGCCAGCTCCGCTGTTCATCATCCCGGTGTCTCGTGACGGATCGTCCGACGCTGCGCTGAGCGGGAAGCACGCAGGATCGAACCGAAGATGTTGACCAGCTCGGCTCGCGTCATCGGCCCATCGCTGGCACCTGCTCGCGACAGCAGATCCTCCTCGCGGCGCAGATCGTGGCCGCTGGCATCGGGGTCGCGCAGCCGCTGTACAGCGATGGCGAGTCGCGTCCGCTCCTGGAGCAGGTCCGCCAGGGAGCCGTCGAGAGCATCGATTCGCTCACGCAGGGCACCGATCGTTAGCCCGGGTTCGGGAGCTCCCGCTCGAGGCGGGGGCGCGGTATCTGGGAGGAAGTGCATCCGCCGTAGTTCGTCCATGAGCGAACCGAAATCATCGAACCCCAGCGATTGATCCCCATCAGAAAGGGCGTTCGGGGGATCCGGGTGCACTTCCACGAGCAACCCATCTGCACCTACCGCGGCAGCCGCCAAAGCCATCGGAGTCACCAGCGAGCGCTGCCCGGTGCCGTGCGACGGGTCGACGACGATTGGCAGATGCGTGCGCTCCCGCAGCACCGGGATCGCGGAGAGGTCCAGCGTATTGCGCGTGGACGGCTCGAACGTTCTGATCCCGCGTTCGCACAGGATCACGTTGCTGTTGCCCGAGGACAGGATGTATTCGGCCGCGAGCAGCCACTCCTCGATGGTGGCGCCGAAGCCGCGTTTGAGAAGCACCGGCTTTTGCGTCTGGCCCACGGCGCGCAGGAGCACGAAATTGTGCATGTTGCGACTGCCGACCTGAAGGAGGTCGACGTAGTCGTCGAACAAGGGAACCTGTCCCGGATCAGTAACCTCGCTCACGACAGGAAGGCCGGTCGCGGTGCGGGCTTCGGCGAGGATGTCCAGAGCGTCCTTGCCGAGCCCCTGGAAGCTATAGGGCGACGTCCGCGGCTTGAAGGCGCCTCCCCTCAGCACCCGCGCACCCTCCCGTTTCACGACCCGCGCGGTCTGCATCAGCTGGTCGCGTGACTCGACGGAACAAGGCCCGGCCATGATGACCAGGCCGGCGCCTAAACCGATATCAACCTCACCAACGCGAACGTGCGTTCGGGTCGGATGGTGCTCGATGCTGGCCAGCTTGTAGGGCTGCGTCACTCTGATGACGCTCTCGACACCTGGGAGCAAACCAATGTGAGCGACCCGATCCAGGTCGGTGCCCACCACCCCGATTACGGTGCGCTCCTGCCCGACGCTGACGAAAGCCTCGAGGTCGTGCTCTTCCACGACCTGCCGGACCTTATCCACCTGGGCGTCCGTTGCCGTCGGACGCATGACCACGATCATCGGAGTTCCTCAGTTGCCTTATGAACGTTGCAGAGGCAAACAAAAACGCAGAGATCGGACGATCTCTGCGTCGGCGGGCACGAGTGCCTCTGCTGACGGGCGTTGCCCGCCTGCTCTCGTGCCCGCTAGTCGTAGTACCAGGAGGTGCGCATCGGTGGCCGAGACGGTAGGCGCGGCATCTCCTGCATGTCAACCCCACACTTCGGGTCGCGAGGCGATGGATCTCCCACCATCCACACGCAACACGCTGCCGGAGATGTAGCGGGCGGCCGGGCTCAGGAGAAAGACGATGAGGGCGGCTATCTCTTCCGCAGTGCCCATCCGCCCCAACGGAATGTCGCGTCGATCATCTGCCGGCAGCGCTGGCGGATCGAAGGTCGTATCCACGGCGCCAGGCGCGACGACGTTGACGCGCATCTCAGGGGCGCCGATGAGTGCGATTGACCGCGCCAGCCCCTCGAGGCCGGCCTTGGCGGCTGCATAGGCGGGCGAGCGCCGGGATCCTTCGGCCGCGCCCACGATGCTCCCGACCAGCACGGCAGCCCCTCCCGCCGTTCGAAGCGACGGGAGCGTCAGGCGCAAGGCATGGAAGGGGGCGGTGAGATCTGCGTGAATGAGGGCATCCCACTCGGTGACGTCGTTCCATTCGCCACGCGGCGGCAGGCCCGCGGCACACACGAGCCCGTGAAGCTCACCAGCTCGTACGAGTGCCGACTCAAGGACTGATTCATCGGCGGCATCGCCGACCACCAGCTCCGTGTCCGCGACCGCCTTGTCATGTAGGTCGATGCCGATGACACGCCAGCCCGCGTCGCGCAATTGCTCGGCCGTTGCGCGCCCGATACCGGAGGCCGCACCGGTGATGATGGCGGTCTGACGCATCACGCGATGCTACCGGCTCCAGGGACGAAGCACCCCGGCGGTTGCGAACCACTCGCTTGGTCGGCAATCGCAATCTCACACCGCGCCAGTCGTCGCCGTGTCCGCGTCCATCGCAAATGCCCGCAGAGTTTGGCCGGCGGGTCCCTCCGGACGTGCGTCAGTGAGCTGGTAAGCAGGTGTACCCACCAACGAATACTCGTTGAGAGCGCGAACGTACGAAAGCTCCGAATGACAGATGGATCGCAGTGGAGGACTCATGACTGAACAGAGTCTTTACGACCGGCTGGGCGGCGTCTTCGCCATCGCAGCGGTGATCGACCACTTCAGCGATGCGGTGGTCAAGAACGCGATTGCAGGGCAAGGATCGGACAACCCGCGGCTCAGGGAGTGGCATACCCAGAAGCTCGCGCGCTTGCCGGGCCTGAAATTCATGCGCACGCTGTGGGTTTGCAATATCGCCGGCGGTCCCTTCGAATATGTCGGCACCAGGCCGGGTCGTGAGCCGATTAGCCTCGAGGAGGCGCACCGGGAACTCGAAATCTCCCCGGAGGAGTTCGACGCGGTCGCTGCCGAACTCGCCCGCTCGCTTGACTTCTTCAAGGTCCCGGAAAAGGAGAAGGGCGAGGTGCTCGCTGCCTTTGGTGCGCACAAGAACGAGGTGACCGAGGGGGCTAAGGCCGCGTCCCAAGCCTGACCTCTTCAGGAACGAACTCTGGTGGCGGCTGTCTGCAGGTACCGCGCACGCGTGCCGCTCCTCGCTAAATCTGAGTAAATCTGCGCATTCGATTTGACGTTCGGCTCGACCGCTCCTACCCTTCGGCTTCCCGCCCGCCGTTGCTCATTGGGGAGCGTGCCGCGCTGGTGTCTCCAGCCTCATCGACCTCTCGGTCTCCCAGCTCAACCGAAGCGGCCACGATGGACCGGCTCATCGTTGCGAGCGTTACCTTCCGCCACCTCCCAACGGAGCAGCGAGAAGCTGCAGCCGAACCGCTTGAGATGGCGGCTCGCCAGTTCACCGAACGAGTCGTGCTTCACACCTGCCATCGCGTCGAGCTCATCGCGCTCGGCGATGCCGGTGATCCGCGGCGATACCTGCCGCCGGAGGCCCAGTGGGCCACGGGAGTGGACGCCGCAGAGCGGGTTCTGCTCGTCACCGGCGGACTCGATTCTGCGGTTCTGGCAGAAGAGCAGATCCTTGGCCAGGTGCGCGAGGCTTATCAGGCCGCGCTCGATCGCCAAGAGACGGGTCCCACCGTCAATGAGCTGCTGCGACGAGCCATTCGCTTTGGGAAGCGGGTCCGTTCGGCGGCGATTCCGGGGACCGACCGCTCCATCGCCGACAGAGCCGTTCGTTGGGTCTTCGAGCAATCCACGCTTTCAGCTCGCGCCCTGCGCGCACTGGTCATCGGAACCGGCGAGATGGGCCACCTGGCCGCCCTGCGCCTCGCCGAAGCTGGGGCTCGACTGACCGTCGCTTCGCAAAGCATCGAGCGGGCGGCGGGGCTTGTCGCGAGCCTGCCCGACGCCTCGATCCATTCTGCAACCCTTCTCGCGGATGCCTTACTCGAGGCCCCGGGTTTTGACGTCGTGGTCATCGCCGTTCGGACCAGCAGCACCCAACTCGATATTGGGCACGTCGCACTCGACCGGCTGCCGCTCGTCGTAGACCTCTCCGCCCCCGGGGCAATCGCCGCTCCACTGGCTGACCAGCTGGGAAGTCGCCTGCTGAATCTCGATCGTATCGACGGCGCTGGCGTTGCTAGCTCCCTCCCACCAGGAGTCGAAACGCGATTCCGGGCGGAGGCGCACGCAGAAGCAACTCGCTTCGGAACATGGGCAGAACTCCGCTCGACCGGCGATGGCATTGCGGCCCTGCGCTCCCACGCAGAGGAGATTCGCCAGCGACACCTGAATCGGTTACGGCACCGGGCTCGAATGGATGCCGACCAGCTCGACGCGGTCCAGGCCATGACCAGCGCCATGTTCGGTGAACTGCTACACGCGCCGATGCTGGTGCTGCGCCGCGATCCGGAAGCCGCGGCACGGATCAGGCAGCTTTTTGGTATCGACCAGTGACTCCTGAGCGGCCGATGCGCATCGGTACCCGTCGCAGTCGGCTCGCACGCGCGCAGGCGCAGATCGGCCACGCCGCGGTTCGACGCGCCATCGGCAGGGATGCGCTGATCGTCGAGCTCGGCACCACCGGCGACGCGATCAGCGCCAGGCGACCGCGCGGTCGCTGGGAGAGCACCGACGGTCAGTTCACCGGGGAGCTGGAGCAGGCGCTCCTGGCTGGCTCGATCGACATCGCCGTGCACTCCCTGAAGGACCTGCCCACGGCACCTCGGAGTGGTCTGTCGATCGCTGCGGTGCTGGAACGAGGCGACCCGCGGGACTGCCTGCTGACGCGTCACCCAGGAGGTCTGGCAGGTCTGCCATTCGGGGCATCGATCGGGACCAGCAGCCCTCGCCGCGCGGCGCAGCTCGCGGTGGCTCGACCTGACCTCACGGCTCATCCCATTCGCGGCAACGTCGACACCCGCCTTCGCAGACTGCAGGCCGGCGAATACGACGGCTTACTGCTGGCCGCGGTTGGGCTCGACCGGCTAGGGATTCCGATCGTCGACGCTGACCGTCTCCCGCTCGACCTCATGCTGCCCGCCCCGGGTCAGGGCGCGTTGGTTCTGCAAGTGCGGGCAGCAGATCACGCGCTCAGGGCGAGCCTGAGCAGCGTCGATCACCGACCCACCCGCATCGCGGTCGATGCCGAACGTGAGCTACTTCGCGCGATTGGCGGTGGGTGCCTTGCACCCCTCGGTGCGTACGCCGTGGTGGAAGGTGATGTATTGCGGCTTCAGGCGGCGTATGAGCATCGGAGTGGCGAGTACGCGCGGATCGAGGCCGTCGGCCGGGCAGCAGAGCCATCGACCGTCGTGGCTGAGGCCGCCGCGCGGCTGCTCGCGGCATCGGCGGCAGCCACATGACCCGACTTCTCGTCACGCGACCGGCTAGCCAGGCGCCGGAGCTGGTTTCACGGCTGGCCACGATTGGGATCGACGCTGTATCGGTCCCCACCGTGTCTATCGCGGACGTGCCAGGCAGCGATCTCGATCGCGCATTCGAGAACCTGCACGACGCCGCCTGGCTGGTCATCACCAGCGCGAACGGTGCCAGGGCGATGCGTCGGCGACTTGCAGCTCGCGACGCCCCGTTGCCAACGACGCTGCGCGTGGCAGCCGTTGGACCGGAGACAGCCGCCGCGCTGACCCGCGGAGGCATTCGTGTCGATCATATCCCCACCCAGTTTCTGACCAGTGCAATCGCCGCAGGGCTTGGGAACGTCAAAGGCCGGCTTGTCATCCTGGTTCGCTCGGATGCAGCCACGCCCGACCTTGCCGAGGACCTCCGCGACCGTGGTGCGGAGGTCGAGGAGATCGTGGCGTACCGAACGCTGGAAGGACCGGCGGAATCACGGAATGCGCTCCATGGGGCCTTCTCGGAGCGGCTCGACGGCATCACCTTCACGAGCGGCTCGACCGTGCGCGGCCTCCTGGCGCTGGCGTCCCGCGAGGACGCAGCCGCGGCGAGAGCACTACCGGCGTATTGCATCGGTCCGATCACGGCCGACGTCGCGCGGAAAGCCGGATTCTCAGTTCCGGTAGTCGCTCCTGATCACACGGCGGCGGCGCTCGTCGCGGCCATTCACGACTACCTCGCCAAGGAGATTGCATGACCACGAGCACGCATTCCCTCTCGGCAACTGGGATCGTCATGCGGGGTCGGCGACTGCGCCGATCGCGCGGTGTTCGCGATCTCGTGCGCCAGACCCGATTGCATCCGTCGATGTTCGTCCAACCGCTGTTCGTGCGTGCCGGCGATGCCATTCGCGAGGAGATCGCGTCAATGCCCGGCCAATATCGGCTGAGCGCTGATCGCCTTCCCGATGAGATTGCCAGGCTGCGTGAAGCAGGCGGGCGCGCCGTCCTCCTCTTTGGTCTCCCAGCCTCGAAGGACCCGGTCGGATCCGGCGCCTGGTCGCCCGACGGGGTGGTGCAAGACGCGATTCGCCGTATTCGGGCTGTCGATCCGGATCTCGCGATCATCGCTGACGTATGTCTGTGCGAGTACACCAGCCATGGTCATTGCGGCGTCCTGGAGGGCGTCGGTGAGGGCGCCCGGATCGCGAACGATCCGACGCTTCAACTGCTTGCGCAGACGGCCGTGTCCCTGGCAGATGCCGGGGCCGATGTGGTGGCGCCGAGCGCGATGATGGACGGCCAGGTGGCGGCTCTCCGCTCCGCCTTGGACGCCGCAGGCCATACGGAGACCGCCATACTCGCCTACTCCGCGAAGCATGCGTCGGCCTTCTACGGGCCATTCCGCGAGGCGGCCGATTCGGCCCCATCGTTCGGCGATCGGCGCACGTACCAGATGGATCCCGCTAATGGGCGTGAGGCGGTCCGCGAAATCGATGCGGACCTGGCAGAAGGCGCCGACATGGTGATGATCAAACCCGCCCTGCCGGCCCTCGATCTGGTTGCCGCCGCACGCTCCGCCACGAACGTGCCCATCGCGGCCTATCAGGTCAGTGGCGAGTACGCGATGATCTGCGCCGCCGCCGCGAAGGGTTGGATCGACCGTCGAGCGGCGGTACTGGAAAGCCTGACCGCCATCACGCGCGCCGGGGCGGACTTCATCGTCACCTACTTCGCAGTCGATGCCGCTCAGTGGCTTCGCGAGGAGTCGGGCACGTGAGCGACGAGCGCTTCGTGCACGCGTGGCTCCTGCGTCTCGACTCGGCCTGGCGCCGCAGATCGCTCGATGAGCGGCAGGCGGACATGGACGCCTTTTGCGCGGCAAGCGAGCGGATCTCCCAAGGCGTCCTCCAGCGCAGCTACTCGACGATCGGCCTGCGTACAGAGGGCGAGGTCCTCCTGTGGCGGATGGCCGAGCGAATGGAGGACGTCGAGGAGACGGCCGCGCACCTCCTGTCTGCGGGCATCGGCAAGTGGATGACACCTGCCTTGTCGATGCTCGGCCTCACTCGGCCCAGCCAGTACGTGAGGCGCCCTACCAGCCAGGAGCAGAACCTCTTCGGCGGCGCCGCGAGTCGGTACCTGGTGATCTATCCGTTCGTCAAGTCCGTCGACTGGTATCTCAGCCCGGCCGCGGATCGCCAGGAGGTGATGAAGGGCCACATGCGAGTGGGTCATCGGTATCCCCAGGTCCGCCAGCTTCTCGCGTACAGCTTCGGGCTCGACGACCAGGAGTTCATCGTTGCCTACGAGACCGATGACCTGATCGCGTTCCAGGACCTGGTCCGCGAGCTCCGGGAGACGGAGAGCCGGCGTGCCACCATCCGCGACACCCCCATCGTGACCGCCATCTATCGGCCGCTGGGGGAGATCCTCCAGCTGCTGTCGGGAGTAGAGCAGTGACGGTTGCGGCGGTCCGCACGCCACGATCTGCCAGCTTGATGGCGCAGGCGGAGCGTCTGCTTCCCGGCGGAGTCGATTCGCCGGTTCGGGCGTTCCGTTCGGTCGGCGGCGTCCCGCGCGTCATCGAGCGCGGCGCAGGGGCCCATGTCTGGGATGTGGACGGCAATAAGCTGATCGACTACGTCGGGTCGTGGGGCCCGTTGATCCTGGGTCATGCCGATCCACACGTCGTGGCCGCCATCCAAGATGCCGCTGAGCGGGGCACCTCGTTCGGCGCCCCGTGCCTGGGCGAGATCGAGCTGGCGCGCGAGATCGTCGCCGCCATGCCATCCATCGAGCGCCTGCGGTTCGTCAGCAGCGGTACGGAGGCGGCGATGTCCGCGCTACGGGTCGCGCGTGGCTTCACCGGCCGCGAGTGCATCGTAAAGATGGAGGGCGGGTATCACGGTCATTCCGACGCGCTGCTGGTGCGTGCCGGCTCGGGGGCTGCCGGCCTGCCTGCCAGTGCGGGGGTGACGCAGGGCGCGGCCCGAGACACCCTCGTGGCGCCGTACAACGATCTCGAGGCTGCAGCCCATCTGCTCGCCGGCGGCGACGTGGCGGCGTTGATCGTGGAACCGGTGGCAGCCAACATGGGTGTGGTCCCCCCGGAGCCGGGCTACCTCCTCGGATTGCGGCGCGCGACCGAGGAGCAGGGGACGCTGCTCATCTTTGACGAGGTCATCACCGGGTTTCGCGTGGGCCCGGGGGGAGCTCAAGGGCGGTATGGGGTCACCCCTGACCTCACCGTGCTCGGCAAGATCATCGGCGGCGGCCTGCCTGTGGGCGCCTATGGGGGGCGGGCCGAGATCATGGACCTCGTGGCACCTCAGGGTCCGGTCTACCAGGCCGGCACCCTGTCGGGGAATCCACTGGCCATGGCGGCTGGCCTTGCCACCGTGCGCCAGCTCACACCGGCCGTGTACGCCAGGCTTGAGGAGCTGGGAAGCCAGCTCGAGAGGGGACTGGCCAATGTCGCAGCGGAACAGGGCGTCGCCGTTCGGCTCGTGAGGGTGGCCTCTCTCCTCACCGTCTTCTTTGACGACGACTCCAGGTTTGCCCGGTTCTTCCACGAGATGCTTGACGCCGGCGTGATGCTCCCGCCGTCACAGAACGAGGCATGGTTCCTGTCCACCGCTCACGGCGACGGCGACATCAACGCGACCGTCGAGGCCGCCCGCCGTGCCTTCGTCGCGCTCGGGAGAAGCTGATGGTCGACGCGATTGCCGCGCGGATTACCGGTGAACGACGGTTCCTCGCAGCCGTGCGCCACGAGGAACCGGATGCGACGCCGGTGTGGTTCATGCGGCAGGCCGGCCGCAGCCTTGCCGAATATCGCAACCTTCGGGAGCGCTACCCGATCATGACGATCGCCAAGACCCCGGAGCTATCGGCCCGGGTTTCGCTCATGCCAGTCGACCGGTTCGGCGTGGATGCGGCGGTGATGTTCGCCGACATCATGCTGCCGCTGGAACCCATGGGCATCGATCTGGAGATCGAGCCATCCATCGGTCCGATCATCCACAACCCGGTGCGGTCACCCAGCGATGTCGATCGTCTGCGCCTGATCGACCCCGACGAAGAGGTTGGGTTCGTCATGGACGCCATCCGCATCGTGGCGCGCGAGTTGCAGGACAGGCAGGCGGTCATCGGGTTCTCCGGCTCTCCGTTCACGCTCGCCTGCTACCTGATCGAGGGACGACCGTCGCGTGACTACGCGACCGCCAAGGCATTCATGTACGCCCAACCCTGGGCGTGGCATGCCCTCCTGGAGAAGCTCAGCACGGTCGTCATTCGCTATCTCAACGCCCAGGTGGGCGCCGGAGCGCAGGTCGTGCAGCTATTCGACTCGTGGGTGGGAGCTCTGAGTCCGGGAGACTACGCCCAATTCGTCCAGGCGCACGTGGCCCGCGTCCTGGCGAACGTGAAGGGCGCCCCCAGCATCCATTTCGGTACGCACAGCGCCTCGCTGCTCGAGCTAATGACGAAGGCGGGCGGCGACGTCATCGGCATCGACGCGAAGCAGTCACTCGATGTTGCATGGCAGCGAGTGGGATTCGAGCGCGGCATTCAGGGAAACCTCGAACCTGCGCGGCTGCTCGCGGGTTGGGATGCCACCGAGGCTGGGGCGCGCGACGTGCTGCGGCGAGCCGCCCAGCGGCCTGGGCACATCTTCAACCTCGGCCACGGAGTCCTTCCGGACACAGATCCGGGACTCCTCGCCCAGCTCGTGGCCTTTGTTCATTCGGAGAGTGCCCGCACGTGAGCGGTCACGGGACGCTGGGAGTGGTGCTCATGACCTATGGGTCGCCCGCCGACCTGGAGGACATGCCCCGCTATCTGGCGGCCGTCCGCGGCGGGCGTCCGCCCGGTGAGGAGCTGGTCGTCGAATTCCGACGGCGCTATGCCCTCATCGGTGGCTCGCCACTCATCCCCTTCACGCAGGCCCAGGCAGCAGCCGTTGAGGCGCGCCTCCGCGATGTGCAGGTTGACGCTCGCGTCGAGGCTGGGATGCGCTTCTCCGAACCCACCATCAGTGCGGCGGTCGCCTCATTGGCCGCTGAGGGGTGTGGTGTGATCGTCGGCATCATCATGAGTCCGCAGTACTCCGGAATGCTGATGAATGGCTATGAGCGAGCGCTACGGGAGGCCGTCGAGGCTCTGGAGCCCATCGCGCCGGAGATCCGCCTCGCGCCCGCCTGGTACAGCGACGACCAATTCATCGATGCGATCGCGCAGCGGATTCACGAAGGACTCGATCGACTGCCCGCAGGCGAGCGAAATCTCGCACCTGTCCTCCTCACAGCGCATTCGCTGCCGCTTCGTGTGGCCGAGGCTGAGCCGGAATACCTATCGCAGCTCTACCAGACCGCCGAAGCAGTCGCTGGGCGGGCAGGGCTCGATAGCGATCGCTGGTATTTCTGCTGGCAGTCCGCGGGTCACGAGCCCGGAGCCTGGATGAAACCGGACTTCGCCGACCTGTTGCCGACCCTGCGGGCCGCCGGGCACCGATCCGTCCTGGTCGCGCCAGTTCAGTTTCTGGCCGACCATCTCGAGGTGCTCTACGACATCGACATAGGGGCGAGGCAACAGGCCGAAGCCGCGGGCATGGCCTTCGCCCGGATCGAGTCGCTCAATGTCATGCCGTCGTTCATCGAGTCCCTCGCCCGAACGGCTCGCCGAACGGCAGAGGATGGAGCCCAGAGACCGCCGCCGGCGCTGTATATGCCACGGAGTTGAGGTGGATCATCCGCGATCCACACCCTTGATGAATTCGACAATGCCGCTCATGTAGGTGTGCTGGTCGTCGTACATCGCCAGGTGGCTGCCGTTCGGGCAATACAGATACTGCCCTCCCGGTATCTGTTTCGACATCCATTCCATGTGGTTGGGGTCCATCGTGTCAAAGCGCGCTCCGATGACCAGCGTCGGCACCGTAATGTGCTTGAGGTCGGCGGTGCGGTCCCACTTCGCGATCCTGCCGCTGGCGCCCAGCTCGCTAGGTCCCTGCATCGGTATGTAGACCTTCGGGTTCATGTGGTCGAAGGCGCGCTTGAGCGGATCGGGCCACTCGTGTATGGGCATCCGGATCACGTGCTGCTCGTAGTGGTTGGGGATCAACAGCTCCAAGTAGCGCGGATCCTCGTACTTGCCATCGGCCTCGAGCTGCTTCACCTCGGCGAGTACATTCGGGTCGATCGCCGGCCTCAAGACGTTCTCGGCATAGTCGTTGTACTGAGGGCTGCTGGCCATCATGTTGGAAATGATCAGTGCCTTCAGCCGGTCCTGGTGCTTCAGCGCGTACTCAATGGCGAGCAGACCGCCCCACGACTGGCCCAGGAGATAGAGGTTGTCCTTGTTGAGACCAAGCGCCTGGCGTACCTGCTCGACTTCGTCGACGAATCGCGGCAGCGCGAGCATCTCGTCGGTCATCTCCGGCTGGTCGCTGTAATAAGAGCCGAGCTGGTCGTAGTAGAAGTATTCGATCCCCTCCTGCGGCAGGTAGTCGTCGAATGCCTCGAAGTACTCATGCGGGAAGCCCGGGCCGCCGTGCAGGAGCAGCAACTTGATCCGGGCGTTGTTGCCTACGCGTTTGGTCCAGACCTTGAAAGGGCCCCGCGGTGTGGTGACCTCGATCATGCGAACACCATCCGCAGTACGAGTTGATGGTGGCGGCATTCGGCGCGTCACGACCCCCGCGAGTGCTCTTCAGACGTCATCAGTGATCCAACCCCCGACTCCTTGCTCTCGACGACGGGTGACTCTATCCCACACGCAAAGGGCCGGCCGCCGGCCGCTCAGCTCTCCATGGCAAGTACGTCGGAGGCACGCCGAATCCCCGGCAACGGCGAGAACACAAGCAGCAGGATCGAAATGGCCATTCCCGCCCACCCGAGAGCGATGACGGGACGCACGCCGATCCACCCAGCCAGGCCGGCAGCTCCGAGAGCGCCGAGCGGATAGGCGATGCCGTGCGAGAAGACCTCGAGGTTGGCGTTGACGCGACCGAGGATTCGGTCTGGGATCACACCCTGGATGAGCGACAGCTCGGCCACGCCCTCGACCGTCTGCAGGCCGTCGCCGATCAACTGTGGGAGAAACACCATCAGCGTTGCCAGGAGCAGTGGCCCACCCGCAAGTGGCGTGAGCACCCCGACGATCGAGGCACCGGTCGCGGTCCAGATGAGGGCTGGGCCGAAGCCGAAGCGCGAGATAACCCGCGACGCGAACAGTGAGCCGATGAGAGAGCCGACCCCGCCGGCCGACACGACGACTCCGAGCAGGAACGGGCTGAGATGCAGTTCCTGGATGAGATAGATGGTGTAGAGGACTCCGTAGAACGACCCCGCAACATGGGCGATGATCGAGCGCAGCGTCAGCGGAACGAGGATGGCATGGCGCCGGATGAGCCGCAAGCCCTCGAGGATCTCGAGCCGGATGGCTGTCCCTGAGGTGCGCGGGGGCCGCGGCGCCTCTCGGCTCCGGATCAGCACCAGCGAGATCGCCGAGACCACGAAGGAGATCGCGTCCACCAGGACTGCCAGCGGTGGACCGATGACCTGGACGAGCGCGCCAGCCAGGCCCGGTCCGCCGATCTCGGCGAGGGACGAGCTCGTGGCAAGCTTGCTGTTGCCCTCGACGACCCGGTCGACCCCAATGAGCGAGGGGACGTAAGCCGGGTACGCCGCATCGAAGAGCGCCCCAAGGCAGCCCTCGAGGAATACGACCAGGTACAGCTGTTCGATTCGGAGTACCCCTGCGAGGTACGCCGCGGGGATCGAGAAGAGCAGGAGGGCGCGCATCACGTCCGCCCAGATGAGGAGCGGCCGACGTCGCAGCCGGTCGACCCATGCGCCCGCGAACAATCCAACGAGCAGCACCGCGAGGCTGGCCGAGACCACCAGGAGCGCCATCTGGAGTGGACCAGCGCCTAGCACAATAAGCGCGACCAGCGGCACGGCTGTGCGGGTAACCACGGAGCCGAGCTCAGAGACCGTTTGGCCGGCCCACAGCTTCCTGAAATCGGCATTTCGCCAGAGCGAGTGGGTCACGACGCTCGCCAGCCTACCGCCAGCACACCGTCGCAGAATCCTTCAGCTGGTAGTGGCCGGCAGAGAGGAAGGCGCCGACGCCTACCATTCCGTATGACGAGATTCCGTTCGTGGAGTAGTGGGAGACCAGCATGAACTTCAACAGCATCTTGATCGGATCGGAGGAACCGGAGCGCCTCGTCGACTACTACACGAAGCTGCTCGGCGCGCCGACGATGTCCGATGGCGGGTACACGGGCTGGTTGATCGGGTCGGGCTTTGTGACCGTCGGACCACACAGCGAGGTCCACGGCAAGAACGCAGTACCTGGCCGGCTCATCTGGAACATCGAGACTCCCGACGTCAGGGGCGAATTCGAGCGGCTGAGGGCCGCGGGCGCGATCGTCGTCCGCGAGCCCTACGAGTTCGAGGAGGCTCCCGGCTCAGCGATTGCAACTCTCGCTGACCCGGACGACAAC
>Ga0070707_100003933_pt1 | contig 13986 bp, 13 predicted proteins | sample KBSK5502metaG_FD_65468 | JGI IMG/M metagenome (GOLD analysis project Ga0070707, IMG submission 65468) | Corn, switchgrass and miscanthus rhizosphere microbial communities from Kellogg Biological Station, Michigan, USA - KBS K5-50-2 metaG | ecosystem: Host-associated > Plants > Roots >... | reverse complement strand
CGCAGATTCGTTCATCGAGTTTGCAATCGTCCTGATTGAGTGTTCAACCTTGTGCGCAATTTCTACAATTCGCGTGCCTGTGCGGTTGAGGTCAGTTCATCCTGAGCGCTGCGCGGGATAAACTGCAGCAGCAGTGTAGCGCAACGATCGAAGGGCACATGGCGCAAACGAAACCGAAGCAGCCTGGCGGAGGGGGGCCCGAATGGGTCGACCTCGATGTACCGTCGCGTCTCCCGATCATCCCGCTCGTCTCCTCGGTCCTTTTTCCCGGCGGCGTTCTTTCGCTGCAGGTCGGGATCGACCGCAACGTCCGCCTGCTGAAAAGCATCCCTGACGAGCAAAACCTCATCGCCGCCTTCTGCCAGAAGAGCGGCGACAAAGAGAACCCGCGTCCGGAAGATCTTTCGCACATCGGCGTGCTCGCGGCGATCGTGCAGCGGTTGCCGCTGTCGTCCGATCGCTTCCAGCTCTTTCTGCAAGGGCGGCAGCGGGTCGAGCTCGTGCAGATGCTGCAGAAGGAGCCTTACTTCGAAGGGATGCTGCGCGAAGTGGCGCCCAAGCCAATCCCGAAGACGGTCAAGACCGAGCACCTGCTAAACAAGTCGATGTCGCTCTTCGAGAAGCTCGTGGAGAGCGACTCGAAGTACTCCAACGAGCTGCTGAACATTCTGCGGATGAACATGGACGAAGGTCCCGACACCTTCGCCGACCTTCTGTCGTCGTTCGTCAACTTCCCGCTCGAAGAGAAGCAGCTCCTCCTCGAGACCGTGAATCCGATCGAGCGCCTGGAGATGCTCATCGACTGGATCCAGCGCGACCTCGGCAAGGCCACCTTCGACCGCGAGCTGCAACGGCAGATCCAGTCGTCCATCGACCGCCGCGAGCGCGAGAACTACCTGCGCGAGCAGCTCCGCGTCATCCAGGACGAGCTGGGCGACGCGAATCCGGGGGAGCGCGAAGCGGACACGTACCGCGATCGCATCGAAGCGCTGCCGGTCGCAGAAGACCACAAGCAGCAGTTGCGGCGCGAGGTGAACCGCCTCACGCAGCTCTCGCCGTCGTCATCCGACTACGCCGTGATCAAAGGCCATCTCGACACCGTGCTGCAGGTGCCGTGGAGCGAGAAGACCGAAGATCAGCTCGACCTCGCCAAGGCCGAGGCGGTGCTCGACGAGCGACACCACGGGCTCGAAAAAGTGAAGGAGCGCGTCCTCGAGTTCCTGGCCGTCCTGAAGCTGAAAGGCGATCTGAAGGGACCGATCCTCTGCTTCGTCGGCCCGCCGGGAGTGGGGAAGACGTCCCTCGGCGCCGCGATCGCCGACGCCCTCGGGCGCAAGTTCGTGCGCATGGCCGTCGGCGGCGTCACCGACGAATCGGAGATCCGCGGGCATCGCAAGACCTACATCGGCGCGATGCCGGGCCGCATGATCCAGAGCTACATCCAGGTCGGCGTCAACAACCCGCTGATCATGATCGACGAGGTCGACAAGATCGGGAAGGACTACCGCGGCGATCCCTCGTCGGCGCTGCTCGAAGCGCTCGATCCGAAACAGAACCACGCCTTCGTCGACCGCTACCTCGAAATCCCGTACGACCTCTCGCACACGCTCTTCATCTGCACGGCGAACGTGCTCGACATGATTCCCAGTCCGCTGCGCGACCGGATGGAAGTCATTCGCCTCTCGGGCTACACCGAGAACGAGAAGATGGAGATCGCCAAGAAGCACCTCGTCCCCGAGCTCGTCACCGACCACGGACTGAAGCCCGATCAGGTCACGGTCACCGACGATTCGATGCTGACGATCATCCGCGACTACACCGCCGAGGCGGGCGTGCGCGGTCTCGAACGGAAGCTCGCCACCATCATGCGCAAAGTGGCGCGCAAGGTCGCCAGCGGAACGGGGGAGGAGCACTACGCCGTCGAGCTGACCGACCTCGAGTCGTACCTCGGCTTGCCGGCGTACGAGCACGAATTCGCGGAGCGGCATCCCGAGATCGGCGTCACCACCGGCCTGGCGTGGACGCAGTTCGGCGGCGAGATCATGTTCATCGAAGCGACACGCATGGCCGGCAACGGACGGACGACGGTCACCGGCCAGCTCGGCGACGTCATGCGCGAGTCGGTCACCGCCGCCTACTCCTACGTCCGCTCGAAGGCCGCCGAACTGGAGATCGAAGACCGCAAGTTCAGCGAGCACGATATCCACATCCACTTCCCGGCGGGCGCGATTCCGAAAGACGGTCCCTCGGCCGGCGTGGCGATCGCGACCTGCATCGCCTCGGTGATGGGGGAGCGTCCGGTGCGCCACGACGTGGCCATGACCGGCGAGGTCACGCTGCGCGGGAAAGTGCTCTCCGTCGGCGGGATCAAGGAGAAAGTCCTCGCCGCGCACCGCGCCAGCATCAAGACCGTCGTCCTCCCCGAGGGGAATCGGAAAGACCTCACCGAAGTGCCGGAGGAAATCAAGAAAGAGCTACTCTTCGTCTTCGCCGAACGGGTCGAGGACGTCTGGAAAGAAGCGCTGATCCCGCTGTACATCGCGAAGGGCCGTGATCGCAAATACGATGAGGCGGAGTACCGCGCCGAGCGCCAGCAGCAGCAAAAGGGCGATCGCGCAGAGCAGCGATGAAGCGCGGCTGCCTCAACAACCTTCTCTTCGCGCTCGTCGTCTTCGTCATTTTCGGCGTCAGCACCTACCTCTCCTTCACTTTCTGGATTCGCGGCAAGTCGCTGCCGACACCGAACCTCATCGGCCGCTCCATCACCGATGCGAAAGCGGTCTGCTCCGACCTCGGCGTGAACCTGGTCGTCGCTCCCGGCACCCGCAACTCCGACAAAGTGCCTGCCGGCATGGTGGTCTGGCAGAACCGCACGCCCGGCACGACGAACCTGATCAAGCGCAACACCACCATCAAAGTCGAGTTGAGCGCGGGCCCGCTCGTGCTCCACGTCCCGGAGCTCGAGGGCCAGCGCGCCGGCACAGCCGTTCTCCGCCTCGGGCAGCTCAACCTGAAGCTCGGCAACCTGACCTACGCGGAGACGAACACTCCGCGCGAAGGGATCGTCGCCGAAGATCCGCCGAAAGAGACCGTCGTCGCGGCGCAGACGCCCGTGTCGCTGCTCATCGGCGTCCCGCCGTCGGCGCGCGCGTACGTGATGCCCGACCTGATCGACACCCAGCTCGACTCGGTGCGGCCGTACCTCGAGACGAAAGGGCTGAAGATCTCCACGGTCAAATTCGAGTCGTACCCCGGCCTGCCGGACGGCGTGATCATCCGGCAATTCCCGTTGCGCGGATCGCCCGTGTCGTCGCGCGACGCGATTACCGTGGTCGTCACGCGGCAGGACCAGAACGGGATCATCGAACAGACGCAGCCGCCGCCAGGACCGCCGAAGCCTGTGCTCGGGAGAACGTCAACGTAGCGCCGCCGTCTCGGCGGCTGGCACGGCGGCGTCCCGCCGCCGCTACGGATAACTGCGCTATCCTTCGCCGTCCGATGAACGCCGTCAAAATCGCGCCGTCGCTTCTTTCCGCCGACTTCTCGCGCCTCGCCGACGAGCTGCGCGACGTCGAGCATGATGCCGACCTGCTGCATCTCGACGTGATGGACGGCCACTTCGTGCCGAACCTCACCATCGGCCCGGCCATCGTCAAAGCGTGCCGTGCGCACAGCCAGTTGCCGTTCGATTGCCACCTGATGATCGACAACCCGCAGGCCTATATCGAGCGCTTTCTCGACGCCGGGGCGGACATGATCTCGGTCCACGTCGAGGCCGAGCCGCACCTGCAGCGCGCACTGCAAATAATTCGCGACGGCGGCGCCCGCGCCGGGATCGCCCTCAACCCCGCCACCCCTGCGGAATCGTTGAGCACGGCGATCGAGTTCTGCGACTTCGTTCTGGTCATGACCGTCAATCCCGGCTTCGGCGGACAAAAGTTCATAGAACCTGTTGTGCCCAAGATCCGTCGTATTGCACAGATCATCCGAGAGAGGGGATTGCACGTGGAGATCGAGGTCGATGGAGGCATCGACTCGACAACGGCGCCGCTGGTTGCGCACGCCGGCGCCACCATGCTGGTGGCCGGCTCGGCGGTTTTCGGTCAAAAGGATCGCGTCGCGGCAATGAGGGCGATCCGAACAGCTGTTTCATCGATGGTCGCGTGAATCGCGGCCCGCACGGAGGAAGCTTGAAATTCACTCGAATCGCGACGGTCGCGATGCTCATCGTGGCCCTGGCGGCCTGCAGTCACGGCCGCAAGTCGCTCCGAACGACGGTCGATCCGGAGTTCACCCGCCTCTCGAAAGAGCAGCTCTTCGCAAAGGGCGAAGAGCAGTACGCGCACAAGAAGTATCCGAAGGCCCGGACGTACTTTTCCTACGTTTACGAGACCTATCCGAACGATCCCCTCGGGCGCCGCGCGCTGCTGCGCGTCGCCGACACCTACTTCGCCCAGGGCGATGCGGTGAACCTCGTCGAGGCGCAGTACAAGTACCGCGACTTCATCAACCGCTATCCCGGCAGCGACCGCGCCGACTACGCGATGCTGCAGATCGCCATGGTGTCGTACAAGCAGATGGAGAGGCCGGATCGCGATCAGACGAAAACGCACGAAGCGCTCGAGAAGTTCAACGAGATGCTGAAGTCGTATCCGCGCAGCCCGCTCATCCCCGAGACCGAGAAGCGGCTGCACGACGTGCAGGACCGCCTGGCCAAACACGAGCACATCATCGCCCGCTTCTACATCAAGCGGCACAGCTACAACGCCGCGGTCGGACGCCTGAATGTGCTGGTGAGCGACTATCCGTCCTACACGCAGCGCGATGCGGTTTTCTTCGACCTCGGCACGGCGCTGGCCTCGATGGGCCGCACCGCCGAAGCGCGGCTCTACTTCGAGCGCGTCCTCTCCGAGTTTCCGAAGAGCGACTACGCCGAGCGCGCGAAGCGGCGCCTCGATCAGATGAAAACCGCATGAGGCAGTTCCTTGCGGCTTGGCTCAGGGCAGGTGCGGCGCTCGCAGGAATCGTCCTCCTCGCCGGCTGCGCAGCGCTCCGTCCTCCGAAGCCGGCCGGCGACCCCGACCTCCCGCCCGTCCCCATCCCGGCCGCCGACAAAGAGCCGGTCGTCCCGCCGTCCCAGCCGGCGGACGCCCGCATCGCCGAGATGCAGACGCAGATGACCGAGCTGCTCGAGCGCCTCGATGTCCTCAACGCCCGCATCGCCAAGTTGGAGCAAGGACCTCCCGCAGCCGCGGTTCCGCCCACACCGCAACCCCGCAACCCCGTAACCGCACAACCCGCATCAACCCCGCAACCAACCACCACCGCCACCCGCTCCGCCGACATCGCCGACGCCTACAAGAACGCCCTCATGCTCGTCGGCAAGGGAAGGCAGACCGAGGCCCGCGCCGCGTTTCAGCATGTCTACGACGCCGACCCAAACGGCGAGCTCGCCGACAACGCCCTCTACTGGATCGGCGAGACGTACTTCAACACCGGCAACTACGCCGAGGCGATGCGCTACTACGCCCGCGTGACGAAGGACTTCGCCGACCAGAACAAAGCCCCCGACGCCATGTTCAAAATGGGCCTCGCGTACGTCCGCACCGGAGACTTGGCCATGGCCAAGCGGACGTTCGAGGAGTGCGTGGCGAAGTACCCATACTCCACGCCCGCCGCCGCCGCGAAGTTCGAGCTGAAGCGGATCAAGTATTGAGTTTGGAGTGCGGCGGCGCCGCCGCCGCTTTCGCTCCTCCGGCCATCGCGCCACGATCGAACTTCTCGCACGCTAGAATACGCGCCGCATGCCTGAAGAAACCGAGAGCGGCGCGAACCTCTTGGCGCGCAAGGAGTACACGCGCGCCGTCCCGCTGCTGAAGAGGGACCTCGACAAATACCCTTCCAATCCGCGCATTCGCCTGCAGTACGCCGACGCGCTGGCGGGGGCGGGGTCGCACGAAGACGCCATCGTGCAGTACGAGGAGACGGCGAAGTATTACGACGACAACGGGCTCACGGTACAGGCCATCGCCGTCCGCAAGAAAGCCGAGAAGCTGCAGCAGCAGCTCGCGGCGACAAAGCCGAAGGCCGACGAGGCGGCGGGCAAGAGCGAGCCGCTCTTCAATCGGCGCGTTCCGAAAAGCCCCCTTTTCGAGGTCCTCGGCGACGAAGAGCGCGAGGCGCTGGTTCGGGAGATGGAGCTCGAGCAGCACGACGAAGGGAGCGTCATCATCTCCGAGGGGCAGGCGGGATCATCGATGTACGTCATCGCCAGCGGCGAAGTGAAAGTCTTCACGCAAGGTACCGGCGGCAAGACCGTCTACCTCGCCAAGTTGGGCGAGGGGGAGTTTTTCGGAGAAGTGAGCGTACTGACGGGCAAGCCTCGCACCGCAACGATTACCGCCGCATTGCCGACGGAGCTGCTTCGTCTCGACAAGAGCAAGCTCGACACGGCCCTCTCCAAGTACCCCGGCATCCGCAAAGTGCTCGACGAGTTCTACAAAAAGCGGGCGAAGCACACCGTGGAAGCGATGATCGAGAGCATGAAGAAGCGCGGCGCCTGAAGGAGCGTTCGTTTGGCCGTCCTTCCCATACGCAAATACGGTGATGAAGTCCTGCGCCGGCCCGCCGACACCGTCGTTGACATCGACGACGCGCTGCAGAAGCTGATCGAAGACATGATCGAGACCATGTACGCCGCGCCGGGCGTCGGCCTCGCCGCGAACCAGGTCGGCGTCTCGAAGCGGCTCGCCGTCATCGACACGTCCGTCGGCAAACGGCCCGGCGAGCTGCACGTCCTCATCAACCCGGAGATCATCGAAGTCGCCGGCGAAATGACCGAGGACGAGGGTTGTCTCTCCATCCCCGATTTCGTCGAGACCGTCTCGCGCCCGCAGCGGGTCAAGGCCCGCTACCTCGACCGCAACGGCGTGCCGCGCGAGATGTCGGGCGAGGGCCTGTTGGCGCGCGCGCTCTGTCACGAGATCGATCACCTCAAAGGAATGCTTTTCGTCGACCACCTGCGCGGCTTCAAAAAGGATCGCATCCTGAAAAAAATCGCCAAATTGGCGAAGGCAGGGATGTGGACCTAGCGCGGTAAACTGCGCGCATGTCGTCGCACCGCGCCGTCGTCACCGAGATCGAGAATCTGGCGCCGCAGGTCGTGCAGCTCACCGTCGCCTTCGCGGATGACGACTTCGAATTCGAGCCGGGACAGTGGGTGAACTTTCGTTTCCCCGAGGGCGTCTCGCGCGCGTACACCATCGCCTCCGCGCCCCAGCGGCCGCGTGCCGTGCAGCTTTGCGTCCGCGTCGGTCCCGGGAAGGGGGGAGCGGCGCTGCAGAGGCTCGAGGCGGGCACCGGAGTCACGGTGGAAGGGCCGTACGGAGACTTCCTTCTCCCGGATGACGATCGCCCGGTCGCGTTTCTCGCCGGCGACACCGGCATTGCTCCGGTGAGGAGCATTGTTTTGCACATGCTCGCGGTGCAGGATACTCGCAGCATCGCCGTTCTTTACGAGCCCGATCAGCGGCACATCCTCTACGCGGGAGACTTCGACCCGCTCGCGCGCGTCGGCCGCATCCGCCACGAGAGCGGCAAGATCGAGACGCTGATCGCGCGCAACCACCGCTTGCTCGACGAAGCGACGAAGATGGCCGCGGGCTTCGATCCGTTCCTCGACCGCGTGCGCGCCGCGCTCCGCGATCACGGGATCGACGGGGAGCTGATCACGGAGACCTTCGGACCGTTGCCGTAGGCCTTTGGAGTGCGGCGGCGAGGCCGCCGCTTTGGTATGCCCGGCGATGCGAAAGCGGTGGCCTTGCCACCGCACTCCAAACTACCGCAGCCAGCCTGGCATCACGCCCTGGCGGCGCGCATTTTCGCGGAACTGCTCGAACTCCCGCTCCGCGCGCCGCAGTTCCAGCTCCGCGCGGGGGATCGAGTCGACGGCGTGCTGCAGCTGGGTTGTGTCGTAAGTGAACTGGGACGGTTTGAACCCCTGCGCGAGGAGCGCGCGGACGCGGTCCTGCAGTTGTTCGGCGCGCGAGCGGAGCATGTCGAGCTCTTCGCGTGCGCGGCGGATGGCCTCCTCGTGCGCCTGCGCCTGACGACGCCAACCCCATTCGTCATCGTTGCCGCGCTGACGATTAGCCGTCACGGTCACTGGCGGGACGTTCGACTCCGGCGCCGGCGTGCCGGAATGGTTTTGCTCGAGCTCGCGCAACAGCCGGTCGCGCTCCTCGGGGGTCACCCGGATGCGGCTCGGAATCTCGGCGCGGACGACCGGCGGCTGCACGGCCATCGCGCGGGTAGCGTCGAGATCGACTTCGCTCGACGGGATCGAGTACAGCCCGCCGCCGCTGCGGAAAACCACCCGGCCGTTGTCGACCGAGACGCTGCCGTCGACGCTGATGCGCTCCCCGGAGCGAAGGACCAGAACGGACGTCTGAATCGACAGTGCGGTGATCAGGAGCAGGTGGGCGAGGAGGTTCATGGCGGGTTCCCTCGGCAGTCGAGAGTAGCAGCTTACCCGCCCTGCCGCTTCCTGCTAAGGTGACGCGCTCGTGAAGATTCTCGGTGCAGTGGTGATGCTCGCGATGGCGACGGCAGCGGCCGGAGCGCACCGCCGTGCGGCGGGCCATGAGAGCGGCTGCACGCTCACACTCGCCCCGCGAGCGATCGACTTTCCGGCCGCCGGAGGGAGCGCCACGATCTCCGTCACCATGACGCCCGGCTGCACGTGGTCGTCGAACAGCGGCGCTGCGTGGGTGATCACGAACGACCTGCCGAACGGTGTCAGCGTCACGGTCGGGCCGACCACGCAGGCCCGTTCGGCAACGATCGCCATCGGCGGTCTTCCGATCACCATCACGCAGAGCGGCGTGACGAACCTCGTCATCAACGGCAGCTTCGACCGCGATCTGAGCGGGTGGTCGAACATCTACTCGACCGGCAGCGGCGCGAGCGTCTGGCAGGCGATCGACGCCGGCGGCTCGTCGTCGAGCGGCTCCGCGCAGATCACCGCGACGCAGGCGCTGACCGGCTACCAGCTCGTGCAATGCATCAACGTCCGTCCCGGCGTGACGTACGACGCCGGCGTGAGCGTGCTCATCCCGCCGCATCAGGACGCCAGCGGCGTGGCGATCTTCGGCATCTACGAGCTGACCGTCCCCGACTGCGGCAACACGGCCTACACCAATCGCTGGCAGAAATTCGCCTCGTCGGCGACGTCGTGGACCACGCTGACCCAGACGATCCCGATGCAGCCGACCACGCAGAGCATCTTCTTCATCGTCGCCGGCGGCGGTGCGAAACAGCCGCCGTACGTCGTCAGCTACGACGACGCGTATTTCCGCGAGCATTAGAGGTGTCATCAACGCCGAAGCTTTGTCATCCTGAGCGAAGCGAAGGACCCTTCTGCCACAGGCGAAGCGGGTCCTCGCTTCGTTCAGGATGACAAGGATGTCAAACGAACATGCCTAACTGGCTGCACATCGCCCTCAACGGTCTCTACCATCTCGGCCTCGCGCTGTGGATTGGCGGCGCCGTCTCTCTCGGGGCGCTCGTTGCTCCGGCGCTCTTCCGCGCCTTGCCGCGCCCCGACGCGGGGGCGATCTTCGGTCCGGTGCTGCGCCGCTTCGCCTATGTCCGCCTCGGCGGGGTGGCGCTGGCGATCGCGGGGGCGGGAGCGAAGCACATCATTTTCGAAGCGCACGCCAACACCATCTGGATCGCCCTCCGCTGGCTGCTGCTCGCCTTTCTGGCGATCGTCGTCGTCTACGAGATCGCTTCGCTTCATCCACGGATCGAGAAGCGCGGGGACGATTTCGCCAGACTCCACAAGCGGTCGGAACGACTCATGAAAGCCTCGCTCGTGGTGGCGGTGATGGCCCTTTTCCTCAGTTGATAGAATTCCGCCCCACACCACATGGGAAGTAGCCTCTCGCACGCCCACTGGACCGCGATCGCGATCGTCTGCGGCAGCCTCTACCTCGTCTTCGACTCGGCGCGGCACTTCGTCCAGGAGATCAGCCCCGTCACGCTGCGGCGCTGGAGCGGCGACACCGAGATGCAGGAAGCGCGGCGTTGGTTCCACTACGACCCGCTCAACTTGCATCTGGTCAGCGGGGCGATGCTGCAGATCATGCTCATCGTCGCCTACGCCGCGACGGTGATGGCCTTCGACGAGAAGCCGATCGGCATCGCCTGCCTGATCGCCGCGGCGATCTGGATCGCGATCGTCACCGTGTGGAAGTTCATCCTCGCCCTAATCCCCGAAGACCTCGGTGAAAAGCTCCTCCGCGGCCTTCTGCCGTTCTCGCACTTTTTCTACTACCTCTTCTGGCCGATCCTCTTCCCGTTGCGCAAAGTCGTGGCGCGCCTCGATCGCGAAGAGGAAGGGGACCAGGAAGATGAACATGCCACCGAAGAGGAGGTGCAAGCGTTCATCGACGTCGGCGAAGAGGAGGGGATCCTCGAGGCCAGCGAAGGGAAGATGATCCAGTCGGTCGTCGAATTCGGCGACCGTGTGGCACATGAGCTGATGACGCCGCGGATCGACGTCCTCGCCTTCGACGAGAACGGCCGCCTCGAAGAGCTGGCGAAGCTCTTCAGCGAGTCGAAGTATTCGCGCATTCCTCTTTTCCGCGAGAGCATCGACCGCGTGGTCGGCATCGTCCACATCAAGGACCTCTTCGACGCCATCCTGAAAAATCAGAAGAAGAAAGTCAGCGACCTGGCGCGGCCGCCGTACTTCGTCCCGGCCTCGAAACCGGTCGCCGACCTGCTGCGCGAGTTCCAGAGCGAGCATCTGCAAGTGGCGGTGGTCGTCGACGAATTCGGCGGCACCGCCGGCATCATCACCATCGAGGACCTCATCGAAGAGATCGTCGGCGACATCGCCGACGAGCACGAGGAAGACGAAGCGACGATCGTCGACCTCGGCGGCGGCGAGTATCTGGTCAGCGGATTGCTCCGCATCGACGCGCTCGAAGAAATGCTCGACGCCGATTTCGGGGGAGATGACTACGAGACCGTGGCCGGCCTGATCTTCACCACCCTCGGACGCATCCCGAAAGTCGGCGCCGTGATGAAGAAGAACGGCTACCAGTTCGTCGTCGACCGCGCCGACCGCCGCCGCATCTATCGCGTTCGCGTGACGCGCGACACGGAGTGGGAGCGGGAAGAGGAGAGCGCATGAAGTGCAACGTAGCGCCGCCGTCTCGGCGGTTGGCCCGGCGCCGTCCCGGCGCCGAGGGGAGCGCCGGCTCATGACCGGCTACCGCTTCGGCGTCGTCGCCATCGTCGGCCGGCCGAACGCCGGCAAGTCGACGCTCCTCAACCGCATGCTCGGGCACAAGGTCTCGATCGTCTCCGCGAAGCCGCAGACCACGCGCAACCGCATCGTCGGCATCCTCAACGACCAGCGCGGGCAGATCGCCTTCCTCGACACTCCCGGCATCCACAAGCCGCTGCACAAGCTGAACGTCCGGATGATGGACCACGTCCGCTCCAGCCTCAGCGAAGCGGACGCCGTCGTGTTGATCATCGACGCCAGCGAGGCGTTCGGGCGCGGCGATCAATTCGTCGTCGACATGATTCGCGAGAGCGTGAAGGTGAAGCGCTTCGCCGTCCTCAACAAGATCGACCTGGTAAAAAAGCAGAAGCTCCTCCCGATGATGCAGAAGTACGGCGAGCTGGGAATCTTCGACGAGATCGTCCCGGTGTCCGCCGTGACGGGAGACGGCGTCGATCATCTTGTCGACCTCTTCTACGCCGCGGTACCGGAAGGGGAGGCGCACTACTCGACCGAGGACTACACCACGCAGCCGGAGCGCTTCTTCGCCGCGGAGATCGTCCGCGAGAAACTGCTGCAGCACACCTCCGAGGAGTTGCCGTACACCACCGCGGTGGCCATCGAGCGATGGGAAGAGGACGAGGCGAAGAACCTCATCAAGATCTACGCGACCATCGTCGTCGAGCGCGAATCGCAAAAACCGATCATCATCGGCAAGCAGGGGGCGATGGCCAAGCGCATCGGGACCGAGGCGCGCGAAGAGCTGGAGGCCGCCCTCGGAGCGAAGATCTTCCTCGACCTGCACGTCGCCGTGCACGAAAGGTGGCGCGAAGACGAGCGCTTCCTCGGCGATTTGGAGTGGCCGCTCGGCGAACGATGAAAACGTTTTCGGCGCGGGTGTAAAATCGCCGACCGCAGCGTCCATTCAAAGAGGAGGAGAGATGCTTCTTCGTAGGCTCATTTGCTCCCTCGTGCTGATCCTGTCGTCCGCCGCGCTCTTCGCACAACAGACTGGGGCCATTGCCGGAAAAGTGGTCGCATCCGACAAGTCGGCGTTGCCCGGAGTCACCATCGAAGCGCGGTCCAACGTCCTCCCGCAGCCGCGCGTGACGAACAGCGACGCCAGCGGCGGCTATATGCTGCCCGCGCTCATCCCGGGGAAGTACACCGTCACCTTTTCGCTCTCCGGCATGCAGACCGTGACGCGTCAGGCCGACGTTCTCCTGAACCAGGTAGTGCCTCTCGACGCCGTCCTCGGAGTGGCCGGTGTTTCCGAAGCAATCACCGTCACCGCCGAGAGCACGCTCGTCAACAAGGAGTCGACGGCGATTCAGAGCGGCTTGAACAGCGAAGAGATCCGCACCTTGCCGATCGCTCAGGATTATCGCGACCTGCTGCGCCTCATTCCGGCGGTACAGGTGACGAACGACCAGGTGCGCGGCCCCAGCGCCGGCGGCAGCGGTCAGGACAACGTCTACAACTTCGACGGCGTCAACGTGACCATGCCGCTCTTCGGATCGTTGTCGGCGGAGCCGGCGAGTTACGACATCGCGCAGATCTCGGTCATCAAAGGGGGCGCGAAAGCGGTCGACTTTGACCGCGCCGGCGGCTTCTCGATCGACTCGGTCAGCAAGACCGGCACGAACAAGATCAGCGGCGAAGTGAGCTTTCAGACCCTCCGCCACAACTTCTCCTCGACGCCTGACATCATCACCAGCAGCAAGTTTCAGGAAAACCGCGACTGGACGACAGTCGGCATCGGCGGGCCGATCCTCCGCGACCGCCTCTTCTTCTACGGTTCGTACTACCGGCCGACGCGCTCGCGGCAAAACCGCGCGAACCTCTACGGCGAGCTCCCCGACTACAAGAGCACGCGCAACGAGGAGTTCGGCAAACTGACCTTCACCCCGACGACCGCGCTGCTGCTCAACGGCAGCTACCGGACGTCGACGCGTCACGACGAGAGCAATCTCTTCACCTCCACGCAGGCGGGCAGTCTCGGTACCACGGACGTCGGTGGGCTGAAGATCGGCATCGCGGAGGGGTCGTGGATCATCAACTCGAAGAGCTATGCCACGTTCAAACTGAACAACTTCAAGAACCCCACCCGCAGCGTGCCGAACAACATCGCCGGCAGCACGTTCTCGACCGCGGCGGGAACGAAGCTCGACATCAATAATCTCGACCAGCTCGGAACGCTGATCGTCCCCTGCCCGACGGTGCCGACGGGACAAACACGGTGCAGCGCAGCGTCGGCCACAAATACGCCGGCCAACAATTTCCAGCTTCCGTTCGTCAACAAGTACGGGTATCAGTCGGGCGGCTCCGCAGTCGGCGGCGGCACGGTCGGCTTCTTCTCACAATTCGACAAGGACGACTTCTTCCGGCGGGCGGGACAGGTCGGTTACAACCTGACCATCGGCTCGACGGTCATGCACGATCTGCACGTCGGCGCGCAGAAGTACACCGACGCCGAAGACCTCGAGCGCAGCAGCAACGGTTGGGGATCGATCACCATCCCCGGCGGCGGCACGACCTGCCCGACGAACATCTGCCCGGGCGGACCGGCGATCTTTTTCCAGGCCGCCGTGCAGCAGCAGAGCCTCGGCGTTCCGGTCATCCACTCCGAGTACAAGTCGCAGAACGTCGAATTCAACGACAGCATCAAGATGGGCAACTGGAGCTTCAAC
>Ga0070707_100003931_pt1 | contig 13989 bp, 12 predicted proteins | sample KBSK5502metaG_FD_65468 | JGI IMG/M metagenome (GOLD analysis project Ga0070707, IMG submission 65468) | Corn, switchgrass and miscanthus rhizosphere microbial communities from Kellogg Biological Station, Michigan, USA - KBS K5-50-2 metaG | ecosystem: Host-associated > Plants > Roots >... | reverse complement strand
CGACCGACGGAGGACGGAACACCCACCGGCCGCAGAGGAGCCCCGCGCACCCCTCCGCTGCGCCCACGCTATCCCCGCGCCCTCTCGTTGCTGGTAGCTTTCAGAGCAGAGGCCGCAGAGAACGCGCAGAGGCCGCAGAGACAGCTTAAGGAGGGGAAGGGCGCGACGGGTCGCCCGTAGCGGGGGCCTCGGTCGGCGAATGAGAAGACTGGGAGGTGCCGACCGGGAGCGGAGCGCGCGAAGATACTCTCCTTTTTGAGAGCCAGCGCGCGGAGCGTCCCCCGCGAAGGGCGAACCCGCAAGCGCCCTGCAGTCAATTTTCTCTGCGGCCTCTGCGCTTAAACGCAGTGTTTCTTTGTTCGCAATCAGCTGCGGCGGTGTTCCAGGCGGAACTGCAGATACGTCTCCCCGACCTGAATCGTGTCGCCTTCGGTCAGCGGCTGCCGCGTCACCTTGCGGTCGTTCACGAACGTCCCGTTGGTGCTCTTGAGGTCGTGCAGCACGAACTTCCCTTCTTCGGGCCGGATGCGGCAGTGCTCGCTGGAAACGGCCACGTCCTCGTTGAGGACGATGTCGTTCACCTTTGCCCGCCCCAACGACGTCGGAGCGGACGTCTTCACCTCGTAGACCAGCCCCATGCCCGGACCCCGCGTCACGCTCAGGACCGGGCGCTCGCGCAGCACGATCGTCTTCTCGAGGTACTCCTCGGTGCCCGGGCCGACCCGGGCCAGGACCGTGGGGGCCGTGTCGGCGACGATGGTGCGATCCGTCGGCTTGGCCTCCAGGGCGGCACGGGACCGCAACGGCGGTGGCGCGGTGGCCGGCTCTCGCGAACAGAACGCGCACTCGGAGAGACGGTCCGGTAGAGGTCGCCGGCAGGTGGCACACCGTGGCCGCGAGCGTTGGCCGAGGACGATCCAGCCGAGGGCGACCACGGCGAGGAGACCTACCGCAAGCCCGGCCCACCACAGCCCCCGGCGCGATCCGGCGGTCGGAGCCGTGGCGGCGGGGACCACCATGCGCGGCGCGGCCGGCCGGGGAGCCGCGTCACGGGGAGGCACCGAGGAGGCGCGGCTGGACGGCTTTTCCCCGGCGGCATCCTGGACGGTGGCCTCGGGCGCGCCGGGACCCGCGGCGATCCGGGAGGCGAGGACGGAGGCGGTGCCCGAGCCGGGGGGATAGTACTCGCCGCCCGTCAGCTTTGCGATGCGCCTCAGCACGCGCTCGTCGACCTGGCCCACGCCCACCGCGTAGACGGGGATGTGGCTGTCTTCGGCCACCTTCAGCCCGTCTTCGATCTTCAGCGCGCTGTTCTCGTCGCGGCCGTCGGTGAGAAGCACGATGGCCTTGCGCGTTCCCGGTGCGTCGCGGACGTATCGGCTGGCGTCGTAGAGCGCGTCGTAGAGCGCCGTGTACCGGCCGGACATCGCGACGTGCGCAAGGGCGCGGCGCAGGTCCTCCGGCCGGGACGTGCGCGCCTGCACCAGCCGCGACTGGTCGTCGAAGGTGAACACCGCCGCTTCGGCCCCGGGCCCCAGCTCTGGCAGGATCCCGAGCGCAAGCTCGCGCGCCCGCTCCAGGCCCTGTTTCCCGATGCTTCCCGAAGTATCGAGCGCCACGACGACGACCGGGCGGTCCTCGGCGAAGAGGGGGGCGGCGAGAGGGCCGGGAAGGCCGAAGAGGATGAAGGCCGCCGCCAGCGAGCGCACGGGGTAGGCCCTTGTACCACGGCAGGATAGGGGGGTCAACGGTCCTGTTGGGGCAGGTGTGGCTGGCAAGCTACAATGGTCGACCGCCTGATGCCTCGTCAACCGCCCTTTCGCAACAACGCCCGGCTGGTCCTGCTGGCGACGGCGGGCGCGCTGGTGGCGTTCCTGGCCGTGCAGCTCCTGCTGCGCAAGAGTCGTGATTTCGCGCCCGACTTCCTGGCCTCGGTCCTGCTCTACGGGCTCACGGTCCTCAACCTCACGCTGCTGCTCGTCCTCGTCTTCATCCTCGGGCGCAATCTCGTGCGGGTCCTCATGGAGCGCCGGCGGAAAGTGCTGGGCGCCCGCTTCCGCATGCGCCTCCTGCTCGTGTTCCTGCTGATGGCCATCGCGCCCTCGGTGCTCCTCGTGGTCGTCGGCAGCGACATCATCCAGCAAGCCGTCGACCGCTGGTTCAGCGTCGACGTGGAGCGGATCCTCTCGTCGTCCCAGGCCCTCGGCACGGCGCTGCGCGAGTCGGTGGCGGATCGGAGCCGCATCCACGCCCGCGCGCTCGCACGGGAGATCGCCGCGCGGGGCGCGCTGGCCGCCGAGGGCCGGGGCAGCCTGCGCCGTCTGGTCGAAGCGCGGGCCCGGGAGCTGCGGATCGACATGGTCAACGTCTTCGTCCCCGAGGGCGAGCTGATGGCGGTGATGGATCCCCGCCTTCCTCCGGCCTCCGACACCGGGCCTTCGGGAGAGACGCTGGCCGACGCGGCGCTCGGCGGCAAGGAATCCGAGGCCGTGGTCCCGTTCCCCCTGGGCGACCTGGTGAGGGTGGCGGTGCCCGTGAAGGACGCCGCGGGCGCGGTGCAGGGGGCGGTGGTGGTGTCGACGCTCCTGCCCGGGGGCGTCGCCGCCGAGGCGCGCGAGGTGCAGGAGCGCTACACGAAGTTCCGCAAGACGGAGGCGGTGAAGGACCCGATCAAGGCGCTCTACGTCTCCGTGTACCTCCTGGCGGCGCTCCTCATCCTGTTCGGGGCGGTGTGGCTCTCGCTCTACCTCGCCCGCCGGATCACGACGCCGCTGCGCCTCGTGGCCGAGGGGGCGGAGCGCATCGCGTCCGGCGAGCGCGGGGTGCGGGTCGACTTCCCGTCCAGCGACGACGAGTTCGCCGCCCTCATCGCGTCCTTCAACCGGATGTCGGAGCGCCTGGCCCGCAGCGAGGAGGAGGTCGAGCACACGCGCGCCGGTCTCACGCGGAAGAACCAGGAGCTGGAGGAGCGCCGGCGCCTCATGGAGACGGTGCTGGAGACGGTGGGCACCGGCGTGGTCGTGGTGGACGCGGAGGGCACGGTGACCGCCGTCAACGCCGCCGCGATCCGGCTGCTCGACCTCGACCCCGCCGGGGTGGGCCATCCGCTCGACGAGGCGCTGCCGGGGGCGGAGCGCGAGGAGCTGCGGGAGCTGGTGCACCGGCTGCTGTCGGGGCGGTCCCCACGACAGCAGCGCGAGGTCATGATTCCCGCCCGCGGTCGGGACCGGCACCTCGCGGTGACGGTGGTGCCCTTGCCGGGCCCGCCGGGCTCGCCGCCCGGCGCCGTCGTGGTGCTCGACGACCTCACGCCCCTCATGCGCGCGCAGAAGGTCGCGGCGTGGGGCGAGGTCGCGCGCAAGCTGGCCCACGAGATCAAGAACCCCCTCACCCCGATCCAGCTCTCCGCCCAGCGCATCCGCAAGGCGCACCTGAAGGCGGCGCCGGACTTCGAGAAGGTTCTCGCCGAGTGCACGAACGCGATCGTGGAGGAGGTCGAGGCGCTCAAGAACCTGGTGGACGAGTTCGCGCAGTTCGCGCGGCTGCCCGCCGCCCACCTGATGCCGTCCTCGCTCCACGACGTGATCGACCAGACCCTGTCGCTCTACGACGGCTTGTTCACCGAGGTGCGCATCGACCGGCGCCTGGCCGAGGACCTGCCGGCGCTGCGGCTGGACGCGGACCAGATGAAGCGCGTGCTCATCAACCTGGTGGACAACGCGATCGAGGCCACCGAGAAGAAGGGCACCGTCGTCATCTCCACCGAGTTCGACCGCACGCACGGGCGGGTACGGCTGGGCGTGGCCGACGACGGTCCCGGCATCTCGCCCGAGGACCGCGACAAGCTCTTCGTGCCCCACTTCTCCACCAAGAAACGCGGGAGCGGCCTCGGGCTGGCCATCGTGAACCGGATCGTCCAGGAGCACCAGGGCGTCATCCGCGTGGAAGACAACCGCCCCCACGGCGTCCGCTTCGTCGTGGAACTGCCCGCATGAAGCGAATGAGGGATCCGAATGCGTGAATCGATTCTGGTGGTGGACGACGAGGCGGGCGTTCGGGCCTCCCTGAGCGGGATCCTCGGCGACGAGGGATACCAGGTGGAGGCGGTGGACAGCGGCGAGGCCGCCCTGGCCCTCCTCGAGGGGCGCCGGTTCGACCTGCTCCTGCTCGACGTGTGGCTGCCGAAGATGGACGGGCTCGAGACGCTGGCCCGCGTGCGCACGCTCGACCCGGAGGTGCCGGTGGTGGTGATCTCCGGCCACGGCCGCATCGAGACCGCGGTCAAGGCCGTCCGCATGGGCGCGCAGGACTTCGTCGAGAAGCCGCTCTCGCTCGAGAAGACGCTCGTCGTCGTGAGGAACGCGCTGCGCCAGCGGCGGCTGGAGGCGGAGAACCGCGCCCTCAAGGAGCAGGTCGAGCACCGATGGGTGATGGTGGGGGAGAGCGCGGCCATCCACGCGCTGCGGTCCGACATCGCCCAGGCCGCTCCCTCCAACGGCCGGGTGATGATCTTCGGCGAGAACGGCACCGGCAAGGAGCTGGTCGCGCGGAACATCCACTTCCAGAGCTTGCGCGCCTCCGGACCCTTCGTGGAGGTCAACTGCGCGGCCATCCCCGAGGAGCTGATCGAGAGCGAGCTGTTCGGGCACACCCGCGGCGCCTTCACGGGGGCGCTGTCGGCCAAGAAGGGGAAGTTCGAGCTGGCCGACGGGGGAACGTTGTTCCTCGACGAGGTCGGGGACATGACCCTCAAGACGCAGGCCAAGGTCCTGCGCGTCCTGCAGGAGCAGCGGGTGGAACCGGTGGGCGGCACGTCGTCCGTTCCGGTGGACGTGCGGGTCATCGCGGCCACGAACAAGAGCCTGGACGACGAGATCCGCAAGGGGACCTTCCGCGAGGACCTCTTCTTCCGGCTCAACGTGATCCCGTTCCGGGTGCCGCCGCTGCGGGAGCGGCGGGAGGACGTGCCCCTGCTCGCCCGCCACTTCATCGCGGAGATCGCGGCCGAATACGGTCGGCGGCCGAAGGAGCTGAGCCCGGAGGCGCTGTCGGTGCTCGTGGGCCTGAGCTGGCCCGGCAACGTCCGGGAGCTGCGCAACATCATCGAACGTCTCGTCATCATGACGCCGGGGGACCGCATCGAGGCGCGCCACCTGCCGGCGCCGCTGCTGGCCGGCTCGCCGGGCGCGGCCGAATCGACGGGCGCCGCCTCCGTCACCGGCCGCGAGTTCGCGTCCCTGACCGCGGCGCGCGAGGACTTCGAGAAGCGCTACATCTGGCGGAAGTACCAGGAGTGCGGCGGCAACATGAGCCGTACCGCGGAGGCGCTGCAGGTGGAGCGCTCGAACCTCTATCGGAAGATGAAGGGCTACGGCCTGCTGCCCCTGCGCAAGGGCGAGGCCGTCGAGTCGGCGGGATGATCGATCCCCGCGAGCGCTTCAGCGCCGCCGCCGACCTCTACCACCGATACCGACCCTCGTATCCGGACGCGCTGCTCGACTGGATCGAGCAGACGACCGCGTTGCGACCTCCGGCCCGCGTCGCCGACGTCGGGTGCGGCACCGGCATCTCCTCACGCCTGCTCGCCGCGCGCGGCTTCGAGGTGACCGGGGTGGATCCCAACGAGGCCATGCTCGCTCACGCGCGAGCGGCGGGGGGCGCGCGCTACCGCCCCGGCACCGCGAGCGAGACCGGCCTCGCCGACGCGTCGATCGACCTCGTCACCGCGGCCCAGGCCTTTCACTGGTTCGAAGTGCCCGTGGCCCTGGCCGAGTTCCGGCGGGTCCTCACGTACCCCGGCTGGTGCGCGGCGTTCTGGAACCTCCGGCGGTCGTCGCCGTTCATGGACGACTACGACCGCCTCCTGCGCGCCCACAGCAGCGAGTACGAGGTGCTGCTGAAGCCGGAGCCGACGCTGCAGGCGATCCTGAGGGCGGAGGGAGTGATGGAGCCCCGCGAGGTGGAGTTCCCGAATCGCCAGCGGCTGGATCGCGAAGGGCTCTTCGGCCGCGCCTACTCCAGCTCGTACGTCATCCACGGTGTGGCCGACCCGGAGGCCTTCGACCGCGCCCTCGGGGAGCTGTTCGAGCGCCACCAGTCCGCAGGCACGGTGGAGTTCCCCTACCGCACCGTCGCCGTCTGCTGCCGCCTGCGGTAACGGAAGGCGCTCGGGGCGCCCGTAGCGGGGGCCTCGGTCGGCGAATGAGAAGACTGGGAGGTGCCGACCGGGAGCGGAGCGCGCGAAGATACTCTCCCTTTAGAGGCCAGCGCGCGGAGCGTCCCCCGCGAAGGGCGACCCGAGCGCCAAGCTACTCTGATTCTCGCAGTTTGCGTTCGAGGACCTGGCTCGGGCTGAAGTTCTCCAGGCGAAGGTAATGGTCGGCGGCGTCCATCAGCGCCTCGGCGGGCACGAGACCGACGATCTCGCTGCCGACCACGCTCACCCCGTGGCGCTCGGCCTCGGACCGGACCGTCTCGAAGACCCGGTGGAGCGGCGTCTTCTTGAAGTCGGTCATGTTGATCGAGACCTGGGCCAGCTTCCTCTCCTCCAGCATGACCCCCATCGCCTTCACGTGGCGGAAGCCGCCGCTGCTGTGGCGGATGGCCTTGGCGATGCGCTTGGCCACCTCCAGGTCCGACGTGCCGAGGTTGATGTTGTACGCGATGAGGGGCATGCGCGCCCCGATGGCGGTGGCGCCGGCCGACGGGTGGGGCGCCGCGGGCCCGTAATCGGGCCTCCACTGGGGATCGCGCATCTTTTCCGCCAGCCCCTCGAACTGGCCCCGCCGCACGTCCTCGAGGTTGCGCCGGTGCGGCGCCGTGGCCGCTTCTTCGTAGAGGTACACGGGGAGCTGAAAGCGCTCGGCCACCGCCTGACCGAGCTGGCGCGCGAGGGCGACGCAGTCCGCCATCGTCGCCCCCTCGATGGGGATGAAGGGCACGACGTCCACCGCGCCCGCGCGCGGGTGCTCCCCCTCGTGCGACCGCAGGTCGATGCGTTCCACGGCCACGTGGAAGAGGTTCAGGAGGGCGGCCGGGAGCGACTTCTCGTCACCCGCGAGCGAGATCACGCTGCGGTTGTGATCCTTGTCGGACTGGACGTCGAGGACCCGCACACCCGGGACCTGGCCCAGCGCGTCGACGGCGGCCTTCACCACCTCGGGCCGCCGTCCCTCGCTGATGTTCGGCACGGACTCGATGATCCGGGGCATGGCCCCCTAGTATGGCCGCAAACGGGAGGCGGCGACGGTTTTTTTGCCTTGCAACGCTGCGCAGATTTCTCCATAATGGGCGCGATTTATCTGGGCGAAGGTCAAGCAATTTGACGCGTATCCAGCGACACCGCCTCCGGCGACTCCTCGATGAAGGCCGTGATCTCCTGGGTCGCGAGCGGGGGCGCGAGGCGGCCGACGTCTTCGGCCGCATCCTCCTTCGCGATCCGGAAAACGCCGAAGCTCGCCACGGCCTCGAGCAGGCGCGCGCGGCCACGGTCGAGGCGGAGCGAGTCCTGGCCACGCGGCTGCAGGAGGCCGAAGGCGCTCTCGCCGCCGGCGAGGACGAGAAGGCGCGGGCCCTGCTCGACGAGATCATCCGCAAGGGCGGCGACCGCGATCGGGCCCGGGACCTGCTCGACCGTCTCGACCGGCGCCCCGGCCGCCTCAATGCGGGACGAGGGCTCGGGACGTCGGCGGGCGAGGCCGAGGAAGGCGCTTCGGCCGCGACGCCCGCGTGGTCACGGCGCGCGGTGATCGGAGGATGGGTCGTCGTCTTCGGCCTCCTCGCCACCGGCGTCGGCTCGAGCTGGGATCGCCTGCTCGATCGCCTGGGTCGCGCGCCGTCACCGAGCTCGCAGCCTGCGCCTCCGGCCACGTCCGTGGCCGCGCCGACGCCCGGTGAGCGCGCCGTGGCCGACGCGAGGCGGCTGCTCGACCAGGGCGAGGCCGCCGCCGCCCTCATGGTTCTCGACCGCATCTCTCCCGACGAGCCGGCCTATCCCTTTGCGCGCGAGCTGCGCCGGCAGGCGGAGGCCGCTCTCCTGTCAGGAGGCCGCGGGAGGTGAACTGTCCCTCCTGCGGGCAGTCGCTTCCCCCCGGTTCCCACACCCGCTGCCCCCAGTGTGCGGCGCTCCTCGCCGGTCCGGCGGAGGGCGCGCTCGCCCCGAGCCCCCAGCCGGTGACTCCGCCGGCCCGAGACAAGCCGGGGGGTCTGGGTGGTGCGGAGCATCCCCCGGCTCAAGGAGCGAGCGCGGGATTCACTTCCGCGCGAGCGAAAGAGCCCTTGCGAGAGATCCCCGGCCTGCGCAAGCGGGAGCGCACCTGGAAGGACGAGGTCCGCGATCGCGTCCGGCACCGCCGCCAGCAACGGGGGGGCGGGGAGGATCTACCGCTCTTCCGCGACAGCGAGGAGCCCGCTCCGGAGGACCCCCCCGAGGAGCCGGTGGCTCCGGTCGCGGCCGAACCGCCTCCCGAGGAACGCTACGTGGCCGGTCCCGGTCCGCGCGAGCTCGGCGAGGACCTTCCGGAAGGCATGGACGATCTCCCGCTGCAGCGGTTCGACCCGCCGCCCGCCGAGCCGCCGGACGAGCGTGACCCTCGCGCCCAGGAGCCGATGGAGCAGCTGAGCCGCGACGACGAAGGCCAGGACGAGGGCGACGACGGCGGGTGGAGGCTCGAGGCCCCGACGCCCTCCGTGGAGCCGCGTCCCGTCGAGCGTCCCGCCCAGGCCGGCGAGCGGGCGCAAGCGGCGCTCGTCGACGTCGGGCTCATGCTGGGCGTGTGGGCGGTCGTTGCCTACTTCGCGAGCCGGGCGGCCCGCGTGGGCCTCTTGGGCCTGCGGCCCTCCTGGCCGTATCTCCTCGGGTACCTCGCCTTCCTCGGGTTGACGTACGCCGCGTGCTTCACCGGCGTCACCGGCCAGACGCTGGGCAAGATGCTCAAGGGCCTGCGGGTGGTGAACGCGAACGGACGCCCTCCCGGCTGTCCCCGGGCTTTCGTCCGCGCGGCGCTGGGCAGCCTCGGCGTCGTCCTCGCCTTCGGCGGCATCGTCCCCATGCTCTTCGACCCCGCCCGCCGCGGCCTCCACGACCGGCTCCTGAAGACGCGGGTGGTGAAGGGCTAGTGCCGTTCCAACTCGATCGACCGACGACAGTCTCGTCTCGGAGCGGATAGTTGGAACGGCACTAGGCTGGACGCCATCACCCTCGACCGCGTCCTGGCCGAGGTCCGCGACCGCGTGCTCGGCCGGCTGGTCACGCGGGTGAGGCCCGCCGGGGCCGACGCCGTGGCGCTGGAGCTCGCGGGAGAGCGGCACGAGCTGTGGCTCGACGCGGCACCCGGAACGGCGGGCGCCTACCTCCTCACGCGCGCCGAGCGCCGGGCGATACCGGTTGACGAGCCATCCGGCGGCCGCCCGCACCAAGCGCTCCTGCACATCCGCAAGCGGCTCGGAGGCGAGCGGCTCGCCGCCGTCGACCGTATCCCCGGCGAGCGTGCGCTGACGCTGACGGCAGGACCCACCGTCGTGGCGCTCCGCCTCTGGGGTCCGGCGCCCTCGCTCACACTCGCCGTGGACGGAGAGCCGCTGGCCAGCCTCGGAGCGGGAGCTCCGGCGTGGCCGCCGCCCTCTCCCGCTCCGGACCGCGAATGGGCCCGCGTGGACCCGGCTCACATCCAGGCGGCGATGGGCGAGGCCTCACCGGCTCGCGCCATCCTCGCCGCGTGCCCCGGCCTCGGACCCGATCTCGCCCGCGCGCTCGCGCGAGACGCCGTCTCCTGGGAGGAGCTGAAGCAGCGCCTGGGCGATCCGCAACCGGTCCTCGTCTTGCCCGCCCCGCTCGAGTCGCTGCGCGACGCCGACCTGGCCGCGCCCGGCGCGGTGACCCTGCTGCCCGCGATGCTCCCCGGCCTCCAGGGCGCGGTGCTCCGGCCGGCGTCCTGGCGCGACGCCACGGCGACGTTCCTCTCCCTGCGCAGACGCGGCGGCCGCTTCCGCGCGCGGCGCGCGGCCGTAATGGACGAAGTGCGGCGCGAAGCACGACGGCTTCGCGCGCTGGAGGAGCATCTCGCCCGCGACCTCGCCGGCCTTCCGCCGCCGGACGAGCTGCGCCGGCAGGCGGAGGCCCTGCTCGCTTCGGCTACCGCACCTACCCCCCCGCTCGATGAGCGAGCGCGGATTCGTTCCGCGCGAGCGGACGACGTCGAGCTTGCCGACCCGTACGACTCCGGCCGGCGCGTGCGTGTCCGCGTGGACCCGCGCCTGAGCCTTCCGGCCAACGCGGACCGGCTCTTCGAGAAGGCGCGCCGCCTGGAGCGGGCGCGGAGGCAGGTCGACGCCCGGCGGGCGGATGCGCGCGAGAAGCTGCAGCGCGCGCGGGCGCGCGAGGCGGGCGCGCTCGCCGCCCGCGATCTCGCCGATCTGGACGCCGCGGCGGGTCGTTCGCGCGCGCGACCGGAAGAAAAGGCCGCGGGCGCGGCCCCGCGCCACTACCTGACCACCCGCGGCCTGTCGGTGCTGGTGGGGCGCGGGGCGCGGGAGAACCACCGGCTCACCTTCGCCGTCGCCGGCCCCGAGGACTTCTGGCTCCACGCCCGCGACGTGCCCGGCGCGCACGTGATCCTGCGCGATCCCGAAGGGCGGGCCGGGGCCGAGGACGTGCGGGAGGCCGCGGAGCTGGCGGCCTTCTTCAGCGACGCGCGCGCGCAGCCCCAGGCCGACGTCCACGTCACGCGGCGGAAGCACGTGCGGGCGGCGCGCGGAGGCCATGGCCGCGTGCGCGTCGCCCATTCCGACACGCTGCGCGTGGCCCCGCGCGACCCGGAGGGCCGACTGAGACGTAGGCTATGATCGGTCGGTGTCGCATCGCGGGATGAAAGACGTTCTCGCCACCGTGGTGGCCACCGGCCTCGGATCCGGCTATGCGCCCTTCGCTCCCGGCACCGCGGGCTCGCTCGTGGGCCTCGCGCTCTTCTGGCCCGTCCATCACCTTCCCCTGGCTGGCCAGGCCGTCGCGACCGCGCTCGTGTTCGCGCTGGGTGTCGCCGCCGCCGGGCACGTCGCGCGCCGCCTGGGCATCGAGGACCCCGGCCTGGTGGTCGCCGACGAGGTGGTCGGCATGTGGGTGTCGCTTCTCGGCTTGCCCCTGACGGGCGTCACCGCCGCCGCCGGCTTCGTGCTGTTCCGCGTCTTCGACGTGTTCAAGCCCTATCCGGCGCGGGACCTGGAGCGGCTGCCCGGCGGTTGGGGCATCATGTGCGACGACGTCATGGCCGGCGTCTACGCCAACCTGCTGTTGCGCGCGGGCCTGCTCGCCTGGCCGCCGTCATGAGAGCAGAGATCGTTGCCGTGGGGAGCGAGCTGCTCGTCCCCGGGCGTTCGGAGACCAATGCTCTCTACATCACCGGCAAGCTGCGCGAGGTCGGGGTCACGGTGACGTCGCGGGTCACCGTCGCCGACGACCTCGGGCTTCTCGCCTCCGCGTTTCGGGGCGCGCTCTCTCGGGTCGACCTCGTCATCGCCACCGGCGGGCTCGGCCCCACCGAGGACGACCTCACCCGCGAGGCGGCGGCGGCGGCCATCGGGCGCGGCCTCCGGCGCGATCCCTCGCTGCTGGAGGGGCTGCGCGCGCGCTTCGCGCGGTACAACCGGGTGATGGCGCCCGTGAACGAGAAGCAGGCCGACGTGATCGAGGGAGCCGTCGTCCTGCCCAACGCGCGCGGGACCGCGGCGGGGCAGTACGTGGAGACGGAGGGCCGCCTGCTCTTCCTGCTCCCGGGCCCGCCCGTCGAGATGCAGCCGATGTTCGACGGCCAGGTCCTGCCCGTGGTGGCCGGGCGCGCCGCCGGCGCCGTGCTCCGCACGCGAGTTCTCAGGATCGCGTCGATGTCGGAGAGCGACGTCGAGCAGGCCGTGGCTCCGCTCTACAAGACCTTCACCAACCCGGGCACGACGATCCTCAGCAACCCCGGGCACGTCGAGCTGCACCTCACCGCCGAGGGGGCCTCGGCCGAGGAGTGCGAGGCGCGCATCGAGGAGCTGGCCCGCGGGATGCGGGAGCGGCTCCCCGGCCGCATCTACAGCGAAGACGGCCGCGATCTCCCGACGGTCGTGGGCGCTCTCCTGCGCGAGCGGAGGCTGACCCTCGCCCTCGCCGAGTCGTGCACGGGCGGGCTCGTCGCGGCCCGCCTCACCGAGGCGCCGGGAGCGAGCGACTTCCTCGAGCGCGGCTACGTCACCTACAGCAACCGGTCCAAGGTCGAGCTGCTGGGAGTGGACCCGGCGCTCGTCGAGCGCGCGGGCGCCGTCTCCGAGGAGGTCGCGCGGGCGATGGCGGAGGGGGCGCGCCGCGCGGCGGGCGTCGACGTCGCGCTGGCCATCACCGGCATCGCCGGTCCGGGCGGCGCGACGCCGGACAAGCCGGTCGGCCTCGTCTACCTGGCGATGGCCGGCACCCTGGGCGACCGCGTCCGCAGGGCGCACTTCCCGGGTGATCGCGAGCGCATACGTCATCAAGCGTCCCAGGCGTCCCTGGAGATGCTGCGGCGCGCGCTGCTCGGCCTGTCCGCCGCGTGACGGGGGGTCCGGCGGGGACCGGAGGGTCCCCCCCGCTCGATGAGCGAGCGCGGATTCATTCCGCGCGAGCGGAAGACGGCGACGTTCGCGCCTTCCTCGCCATCGCCTTCGACGAGCCCATGCGCGCGCGGCTCGCCGCGGCGCTCGAGCGCCTGCGGCGCGAAGTCGCGGGCGTGCGCTGGCTCTCGCCGGAGACGATCCACCTCACGCTCCGCTTCCTGGGCGCCTCCTCGCCGGAGGCCCTCGATCGGCTCGCCCCCGACGTGGAGCGCGCGGCGCGCGCGTGCCCGCCGTGCGAGGCACGGGTCGAAGGCGCCGGCTTCTTTCCCCCGCACGGTCCGCCCAACGTGATCTGGGCCGGTCTCGTCCTGCCTCCCTCGGTGATGGAGCTGCAGGCGGCGTGCGAGCGGGCGGCGGTGGCCGCGGGCTTCCCGTCCGAGGGCCGCCCCTTCCGTCCCCACGTGACGCTGGGGCGGTGGCGCGAGCGGGTCCGGCGTCCGGCCCCTCCGGCCCTCGATCTCGGCGCCACCCGGCTCGGGCCGGTGGTCCTCTTCAAGAGCGACCTGCGCCCCCGGGCGGCGGTGCATACCCCGTTGCGCACGTTTCCATTGGGCTAAACTCAGCTCCGTGCTCCGAGCCGTCGTCCTTCTGGCCGCGTACCTGCTCGGCTCCATCCCCTTCAGCTACATCGTCGCCCGCCGCCGCGGCGTCGACGTGCGCACGGTCGGCAGCGGCAACGTGGGGGCGACGAACGTCATGCGCAGCGTCGGCCGCGGCGCCGGCCTCGCCGCCTTCGCCCTCGACTTCCTCAAGGGGACGGCGGCGACCCTCGTCGCGATGTCGATCGAGCGCGGGGGAGCGCTGCCCGCTCTCGCGGCGGCCAGCGCCGTCCTGGGCCACATGTATCCGGTCTGGCTCCGCTTCCGCGGGGGCAAGGGCGTCGCCACCGGCGCGGGGGCGTTCCTGCCCATCGCGCCGGTGCCGACGGCCGCCGCGCTCGTCGCCTTCGGCCTCGCCCTCGCGGCGACGCGCTACGTCTCGGTCAGCTCGCTCGTCGGGTGCGCGACGCTCGCGGCGCTCGCCTTCGTTCTCCGCGGCCCGTCGGCGGTCGCCTTCGCGGCCGCGGCCACCGCCCTGCTCGTCCTCTGGAAGCACCGCGCGAACCTCGCGCGGATCGCTCGCGGCACGGAGAATCGCCTGGGGGCCCGGCCGTGAGCCTGGCCGTCCTCGGCGGCGGCTCGTGGGGGACGGCCCTCGCCGGGCATCTCTGCCGTGCCGGCCGCCGCGTCCGCCTGTGGCTTCGCGCGCCCGAGGTGGCGGAGGAGATCAACCGTCGGCACCGCAATCGAGCGTACCTGCCCGGGATCGAGCTTCCGCCGGAGCTGAACGCCACCACCGATCTCGCGGAAGCCGTGTCGGCGG
>Ga0070707_100003930_pt1 | contig 13989 bp, 14 predicted proteins | sample KBSK5502metaG_FD_65468 | JGI IMG/M metagenome (GOLD analysis project Ga0070707, IMG submission 65468) | Corn, switchgrass and miscanthus rhizosphere microbial communities from Kellogg Biological Station, Michigan, USA - KBS K5-50-2 metaG | ecosystem: Host-associated > Plants > Roots >... | reverse complement strand
CTTCAGGGAGAGGCCGACTTCCAGCCTCGGGTGGCGGCCGAGGAGTGGGGGGCGCTATCCGCCTGCGAGCTGACGGTGTTGCCCGGCGCGGGGCACCTGGCCTGGCTCGATCGTCCGGACGCCGTGGGGGACACGCTCAGGAGGTTTCTCGACCGAAGCTCCGCCGGATGATGATCTTCAGGTTGCGCGGCAGGCCCGGCGTCAGAAAGCGCTCGACCTGACCGGTCTGACGGTTCTCGTTGAATGTCCCGAAGGTCGCGTACTTCCGGTTGAATACGTTGGCCACGACCCCCTGCACCTCCCAATCAGCCCAGCTCCAGCCGATCCGCAGGTCCGCGGTGAAGTAGCTCGGCAGCCGCGTCGTCTCGTTGGCTTCGTCGCCCCGGAGCCACTGGGGACCGGTGAACCGCGCGTCCAGCCCGGCCTGGAGCCCCTTGGGGAGCTGGACTTGGCCGCCGAATCGGACAGTGTGATCCGGCACGAGCGGGAGCTGGTCTCCGGGCTGGACGTCGTTCTGGCCGAACAACGGGCTCGATGGATCGGCGGCCTCGCGGGGGCTGAAGATCTGGGCCTGGGTCTCGAAGGTCGCGTGGGTGTAGGCGTAGTTCACGTACGTGGAGAATCGGTTGAAGATGAAGCGGCTCCCCACCTCCACCCCCTCGCGCCTCGTGTTCCCGATGTTGGCGAAGTACCCGGAGAAGAGCGCGGCGTTGGACGCGATGAAGTAGATGTCGTCTCGCACTGCGGTGCGATAGGCGGACAGGTCGAGGATGGCCGGCCCCACGATCCAGCGGCCGCCGGCCTCCACCGTCGTCGCCACGACCGGCTTGAGCGGCGGGTCGTCCGAGAGGGCGAACGGCAGCGGGCAGGGGGCCGCCGGATCCGCGCAGGTGAGCTCGAGCAGGGCCGGCGCCCGGAAGCTCTGCCCCACCGACATGTAGGCGGACGCGCCGCGACCCAGGTCCACGCTCACGCCGCCGCGCGGGCTCAGCCGGTGAAAGGTGCTGGTGGTGTCCGCGGCCGGATCGAGCAAATCCTGGAACGGGAGCCGGATATAATCGTAGCGCGCGCCCGCGGACAGCGTCACCCGCGAGACGGTCAGATCGGCGATGGCGAACTCCGAGAGGTCCCAGCTCGGGCTCTTTACCGACGTGGTCTGGTTCGTATCCCCTGGCGCCTCAGTGAAGATCCCCACCGATACACGATTGGCCACGCCGTCAACGCCGGTTCGAACCGCGAGCCTCGTCTTCCCGACCATGGTTTCCCAGCGATAGTCGACTGTGCCGCCGAGCGACCGGTTCGCCGAGCGGCTGCGCACGTTGGGATCGGGCGCCTGATTGACGTTGAACCGTTCGGCGTTGTTCCGCTGGTAGTACGACCGGAACTCGAGGCGGCCCGGTCCCAGCGTGTGAAACCCGGCCAGGCTCACCTGGAGCTGGTTGATGTTCTCGAAGTCGCCGCTGGTGAAGTTGCCGCTCGGCTCGGTGTCGAACAGCTCCTCCGGCAGGCTGCCGGCCGTCTCCGCCCGTGAGCCCGCGTAGTACGCCTGCAATACCAGGCCGCCCCGACGCCAGCGGCGGCCGAGATTGGTGAAGACGTTGCCGTTCCGCGCGCCGGTGGCATCCCGCCAGCCGCCGTCCCGCTCTCCCCCCGCACCCACGTAGTAGTCCCACGGTCCGCTGGCCCCGGCGACCGAAGCCTCGCCGCTGAGCAGGCCGTACGACCCCCCGGATAACTCGATCTCGCCGTGCGGCGGCCCTTCGCCCCGCTGGGTGATCAGATTCACGGAGCCCCCCAGCGAGTTCGGGCCGAGCAGGGAGCCGGTGCCGTGGAGGAACTCGACCCGCTTCACGTGGTCGAGCGGGAGCAGGTCGAAGTTGATCTCCGCGGCGTCGGGCTGGTTCTGCCGGACGCCGTCCACGAACACCGACACGCCCTGCGGCGTGCCGAGGACGGGCCCCGCCGAGAACCCGCGGGTGGACAGCGAGGTCTTGTATCCCGAGCCGAGGTCGTCGTAGAACGTGAACCCAGGCTCGGTGCCGAGCGCGTCCGGCAGGATGCGCGGCTCCCACAGATCGATCACTTCACCCGAGATCACGGAAATCCGTGCGGGCACGCCGGAACCAACCCCCGGCCCCGCGGTCGGTACGATCGAGCCGGTAACTTGGATCTCGGGTAGGGCCACCACCGCGGTGTCCCGACGGGTGGAGTCCGGCACCTGGGCCGTGGCGGGGCGAGGGGCGCCGATCAGGAGCGCGCCGAGGAGAAAGGCGCGCGCGGCGCGGGGGATCCCGAACGGAGCCTCGAGTCGGATCATGCGATGTAGGCGGCGAGGAATGGGTGGGTCAGCGCAGCTGCCAGCCATCGACCGAAGCGACCGGGCCGCGCCCCGTCTCGTAGATCGCGGCCATGACCACGCGGTCAGGCGACGACCGGACGATCATGATCCCGTCGTCGGGTGCCCCTCCGCCGTCCCAGTCGAGGCAACATTCCGTCGCCACCGCGCCTGCAATGGGCGGGCCGGTGAGCACCGGCGCGGCACCGCGCTCGAACCGGAGCGGGTCTCCGCGGCTCCAGCGGCCCGAGCCGTCCGCGTCTTCGTAGATCCGCAACTCCTGGACGTGCTGCCCCGGGCGCGCGACGACCAGCACGCCGTCGTCGGCCACGCCGCCGCCGTCGAGATCGAAGCAGCAGCGATCGATGGTGACGGTGGCGGCCGGGCGGGTCGCAAGAAACCCTCCGACGCCGAGCAGGCCGGCGATCCCGGCGGCGACGACGCCCCAGGCAACCCTCCGGCGCCGGGGAGCGACCGCAGGCGCCTCTCCTCGCCGCAGCCGTCCCATCACTTCCGCCTCCAGCGAGGCCCTCGGCTCGAACCGGGCCCGGCGGAGCAGCCGGTCGGCGTCGGCGAATTGCGGGGGGATCTCGTCGCCGGTCACGGCGCCAGGGACTCCCGCAGCCGGCCGAGCGCCCGCCAGAGCCGGGTGCGGACCGCCGCCTCGCGGATGCCCAGGATGGCGGCGATCTCGGCGTACTCGAGCTCGCTCCCGTAGCGGAGGCTCACGACCTCCCGGTCGCGCTCGGCGAGGTCCGCCATGGCCGTCAGGAGCCCGCGGACCTCCTCCTGGTGCAGGAGCCGTTCCTCTGGGGAGGGGGCGTCCGAGACGAGGTCCCGGAGCGCTTCGATCGGGACCGCGATGCGCCGCCGCTCTCGCCGCCGGGCGTCCCGGAGGACGTTCTGGGCGATGCGGAACAGCCACGCCTTGGGACTCCCCCGGCCCGGGTCGAACATACCGGCCGCCCGCACGGCCCGGAGAAAGGTCTCCGCCGTCAGCTCCTCCGCCTCGTCCGCCGAGGCCACGTGATACCGCAGATAGCGGTAGATCCGGGTGCCGAACTCCGCGTACCATCGCTCGCCGGGGGCGGCGGTGGGGGCGGATTTGTGGGTTGGGGAGGCCTTGGGGGTCATCCGGACCTGATACGACGGGACCGCCCGGACGTCACACGGGACGTCACGCGAACGCGCTCAACCCGGTGATGGCCTGGCCCAGGATGAGGGAGTGCATGTCGTGGGTACCCTCGTAGGTGTAGACCGACTCCAGGTTGGCAAGGTGCCGCATCGAGTGGTACTCGGCGAGAATCCCGTTGGCCCCGAGCAGCCGGCGCGCCTCGCGGGCGCACTCGCAGGCCATGTCGACGTTGTTCCGCTTGGCAAGCGACACCTGCTCTGACGTCATGCTCCCCGCGTCCTTGAGCCGGCCGAGTTGGAGGACGAGGAGTTGGGCCTTGGTGATCTCGGTCAGCATGTCGGCCAGCCGCACCTGCTGGATCTGCGTCTGACCGATGGGCTTCCCGAACATGATCCGGGTCTTGGCATACCGGACCGCCTCCTCGTAGCACGCCATCGCCGCGCCGACCGCGCCCCAGGCGATGCCGTAGCGCGCCTGGGTCAGGCACATGAGCGGGCTCTTGAGCCCTCCAGACTGGGGGAGAATGGCGTCCTTGGGAAGGCGCACGTCCTCGAGATGGAGCTCGCTCGTGTCCGACGCCCGAAGGGACAGCTTGCCCTTCTGGTCTTGCGCCGTGAACCCCTTGGTGTCGGTGGGGACGATGAACCCCCGGATGGACTTGGGATCGCCGACGTCGCCGGCCTTGGCCCACACGATCGCAACCGTCGCCTGCGAGCCGTTGGTGATCCACATCTTGGTGCCGTTCAGCACCCACGCGTCCGCGGTCTCACGCGCCGTGGTGATCATGCCGGCGGGGTTCGATCCGAAGTCGGGCTCGGTCAGGCCGAAGCAGCCGATCTCGAGCCCGGCCGCGAGCGCCGGCAGCCAGTGCTTCTTCTGCTCCGCCGACCCGAAGGTGTAGATCGGATACATCACCAGGCCGCCCTGCACCGACGCGAACGACCGGATGCCGCTGTCGCCCCGCTCGAGCTCCTGCATGATGAGCCCGTAGGCGACGTTGTTGAGGCCGGCGCACCCGTATTCCTCCGGCAGATTCGCGCCGAACAGGCCCAGCTCCGCCATGCCGGGAATCAGCTCGCGAGGGAACCGGCCGGCGACGTAGCACTCGCCGATGATCGGCATCAGGTGCTCGTCCACCCAGGCGCGGACCGTGTCCCGGACGGCGCGCTCGTCTTCGGAGAGGAGCGAATCGGAGTCGTAAAAGTCCACGCCCGTGAACCTTGATGTGGAAGCGGCGGTGGCCATCGGGATGCCTCGGGATCGGGGTCTGGCGTCTATGATAGTCGCGGGACCGACCGGCGGGCAGGCGGTTAGCGGTGGGGACTCGGCTCCAGCAGCTCGGAGCCGTGGCGTGCGGCCGATCCGACGGCCCGCCGTCCGGCCGGCCCGGCGGTCCGGGTCACGGCTCGCCGTGCCGCGGGCAGGACGCCCACCGCGCGCGCCTTCTCGCGGAACGTCGCGCCGTGGTCGATGGGCAACCCGGATTCCGCCTGCCACTGGTGCACCATCTCGTGCAGCATGGTGTGCTCGACCTCGGGCCATGGGTGATCGGCGAGGTGCCGCCGGCTGAGCGCGATCTCGATCGGGCGGCCGGTGCGGAGATCCACGCTGACCTCCCCCAGGCGCGTCCGCATGCGGCCCGACAGCCGGATCGGGATTTCGCCCAGGGCACCCCCGAAGTCGGCGCGATTGAGCCGGTGGTGGAGCTCGCGAAGGCGATGGAGCAGAGCCAGGTCCCCGGGACGGGGCCGCTCCGGCGGCCGCTCCCGGGCCCGCGGCGCGTACAGTTCCACCGGAAAGGCGAGGAACACCCGCTCCGCCCGCCGTCGCTCCACGCGGGCGGCGCGGGGATCCAGAAACCGTACGATCGCCGCGAGGACGCGGTCCGGCGCAAACGCATAGCCGCGGTGGAGCCGGAGGACGAGTCGCTCGTTGAGGCTCACCATCACGGTGCGGTTGGTGTGCGTGCGGAGCCGGGCGACGGCACGCAGCCCGAGGGCGGCGAGGCGACGCGCGAGTACCTCGTCCGGGCCGGCGAGCAGCGAGACGGATCCCATCTACATGCCTCCCGCGGTCGACACGACCGGCTCCGGCGCGGCCCGGCGTGCGAAACTGAACAGATCGGACTCTTGGAAGCGGCGCTCCCCGACGTCCCAGCGGTAGTGTCGGACGTGCACCACGAACGGCTCGATGCGAACCACGTTGAAGACGGAGGGACGGCCGGAGCGGGAGCGGAAGCTGTGGGTCCCCGCCGTGCTCACAGCGACATTGTCTACCTGCCCCGCCCCCTCCTGGTGGTCATGCCCGCACAGCACCAGATCGACGCCGGTCTCGACCAGCCGCCGCTGCGCGGACCGCCACCAGGCCAATCCCATCCGGCGGGAGAGGGCGCCCGGCAGGATGTTGTGGTGGATCACGAGCACCCGCGCCGCCTCGGCCGGCGCCCGGGCGAAGAGCGCGCGGACCCGTCTGGTCTCCGACCGGGGGAGGTGCCCCTTCACCGCGACGTCGCGCAGGTTCCAGGTCAGCGAGCCCAGCGCCACGCCGTAGCTGCTCAGCGCGCCCGCGATGATCGCCCCGGGAATCTCGAGCACCGGCCGCAGCTCGCCGAAGTACTGGAGGTACTTGCGGTACTTGACCCGGGTGCCGCGAATGCCGAGCGGACTCTTCCACCACTCGATGTCGTGGTTGCCCGGAATCACCAGCGTAGGGGCGTGCTCCCGGAGTCGCTGGACGAAGACCAGCGCGCGCTGGAATTCGCCGTGGCGCGCGCGCTGGGTCAGGTCGCCGGACACGACGATGGCGTTCGCGCCCAGCGTCGGGACCAGCGCCTCGAGCGCTTCGACCTGCGCCAGGTCCGCGAGCCCGCCGAAGTGCAGATCCGACAGGTGGACGAGGGAGACGCCGGTCACCAGAGGGCACGGATGCGGTAGGTGAGCTTGGCCTCGCCGCGGGCCGGCACCGGGACCCGGAACCGGGTCAGGGTCGCGGAGACCTTTTCCGCGGCCACCGAGCTCGATAGCACCGACCACTCGCCCCCCCGCGCCTCTTCCACGATCACGGCCGCGACCGAGTCGGTCGCGTTGGCCAACGCGACTTCGTACGTCGCCTCCGCCCGGGTCCGGATACCCGCGGCGCTGCTGTCCCGTGCCGTGACGAAATCGGTTTGGCGCCGGCGCGCCGTCAGATCGAAGGCGTTGCCGGCCCGGAGCACCAGCTCCTTGCCCGCCGGGGTGTGATCCAACGCGGCCTCGCCGACCAGCTGGAGCCGCCCCTCGCTGTCGGGACGGAACAGCCGGGCGGTGCCGGCCGGCAGGGGACGCTCCCCGAACGGCGTCTTCCGCGCACGCGCCAGTGTGTAAACCACCTGCACCGGCACCTGCTCGGGATCCTGGACCTCCTGGTAGATGCCGAGGATCGGCTCCCGCCGCACCACATACTCGCGGGTGACCGGCGCTGTCGTCTCCTCGAACACCGGGAGAACGCTGGAGGCGCCCGGGCGGAGCGACCAGCGCCCCGGAAGCGTGTAGACGTGCGACTCCTCCACCCGTTCCTCGGTGGCGCTCTGCGGCGCCATCGCCTTCCGGGCCATCGCGCCCTCGGAGACCACTACCTCGCTCAGCATGAGTGGGGTCGCGCGTCTGATACTGCCGGCCAGCAGCTGGATCTCCGCGCTGTCCGCCCGCAGCGTTTGCGACGTCACGACGGCGACGCCCCGCACCCGCGCGGTGGCGCCTCCCAGCAGCACCTGATAGTTCGCCCGCCAGAACGCCCCGGCGGTGAAAAAGCCGAGGGTGAGGGCGGGCCGGGCCTGGGCGGCGCGGAGGCGCAGCTCGAGCGTCGGCTCGAACAGCGTGAGGTCCTCGGGCCAGCGGATTTGGCCCGGGCGCTGGAAGAGGACGGTCCCGTCGGTGAGCCGCCAGCGCTCGGGGTCGACGCCGACCAGCGTCGCCGTGATCGGGATGTAGGGGAAGGACTGGGCCTGAAACGTGAACGTCCGCCCGACCGACCGTCGCAGCACGTTCGGCTCGCCCGCCACGGAGTCGTAGCGGGCGTCCAGGATCGTGATGCCCGAGTCGAGGGCCAGGAGCGAGCCCGGATCGAGCGAGCCCGGTGTCACCCGCTGGGTGGATTCGCCCTTGGGCACGGCGACAGCCAGGCTCCGCCGGGCGAACACCCGGCCGTCGTTGTAGATGGTCAGGCTGGTCTGCTGGCTCGCCAGCGGCACGGCCGGCAGCAGTGCCAGGCAGACGACGACCAGCGCTATGGGCGCGCGCGACGTCATGGCGGCAGGAACTCCATCGCGAGTCTGGTTGCGATCCGACGCACGATCAGGTAGGTCGCCACCACGGCCACGCCGGCGTAGAACCGCGCGGTGGGGTCGGGGGGAAGGCGGAGCGCCACGTAGAGGCCGATCACGGCCGTCGCGACGAGCGCGATCCGGCTCGACAGCCGCCGCGCCCGGGCCTCCCGCTCCCATCGGCACTCGGGACATAGCGCTGTCCACGCGAGGCCCGGCACTCGGCGTCCGCATTTCGCACACGGGACCTCAGGCAACCCGCTTGGCAATGGCATCCCCGAATTCCTGCGTGCTCGCCGTGCCGCCGAGGTCGCGCGTGCGGACGCCCTGCTTGACGATCACGTACTCGACCGCCTCGCGAATCCGCTGGGCCCGGTCGAGCTCCCCCACGTGGTCAAGCATCATCGCCGCGGCGAAGATCTGGGCGGAGGGATTCGCCACGCCCTTCCCCGCAATGTCGGGCGCACTGCCGTGCACCGCCTCGAAGATGGCCGCCTTGGTGCCGATGTTGGCGCCCGGCGCGAGGCCAAGGCCGCCGACGAGCCCCGAGACCTCATCGCTCAAGATATCCCCGAACATGTTCGTCGTGACCATGACGTCGAACTGCTCCGGCCGCATCACCAGCTGCATGGCACAATTGTCCACGATCATCTCGGTTGCCGCCACCCGTCCCTCGTATTCTTTCGCGACTGCCAGCCCAACCTCGAGAAACAGCCCGCTTACCATTTTGAGGATGTTCGCCTTGTGGACGATCGTGACCTTCCTGCGACGATGGCGCACGGCGTATTCGAATGCGTAGCGCACGATGCGCTCGCTCCCGACCCGGGTGACGATCGCCATCGATTCGGCCACGGCGCGCGGATCGTTCCCCACCCGCACGAAGTGCTCGACGCCGATGTAGAGGCCCTCGAGGTTCTCTCGGACGAGCACGATGTCCACGTCGGAGAAGCGGCCGCCCGGCACGATCGTCTTGGCGGGTCGTACGTTCGCGAACAGCTCGAACTCCTTCCGGAGCCCGACGTTCACCGAGCGGAAGCCGGTGCCGACCGGCGTCGTGAGCGGGCCCTTGAGAGCGAGCCCGTTCCTCCGGATGCTTTCGACGGTCGCGTCGGGAAGGGGCGTGCCGGTGGCGTCCACCGCGGCGACGCCTGCCAGCTCTTCATCCCAGCGGAACCGGAGCCCGGTCGCCTCGAGCACCTTGACGGTCTGGGCGGTGATCTCCGGGCCGATGCCGTCCCCCGGGATGAGCGTCACGTCGAAGGTCATGGTCCGGGCGCAGCGGTGGGAAGGACAGCAGCGATTGCCGCGGCGACCGCCTCGCCGGGTGCGGTCCCGGTGCCGAACGTGGACGAGCGCCACACGACCATGCCCGACCGGGCGTCCGCCAGCGCGAGCGCGATGTCGGCCCGGAACGCGCCGCTCGAGTCGCGGCTCAGGCCCAGTGCCGCCGGCGCCATCGCCAGGCGGCCGCCGGTGATCGCGGTGAGGCTGCGGAGGGAACTGCGGAGCGGGTCGGGAATCTTGGTGAGCTTCTGGGCCCGGAGGATCGCCTGGCCCATCTGGTCCGGGTCGGGCATCATGCCGGGGTTCCGCCGGGCCATCTGGCGGAGCCGCCCGGGCACGATCCAATTCACTTCGGGTGCGCGCCCCAGGAACTCTTCCCCTACGACCGAGTCCGCCCAGAGGAGCAGGTGACGCCGGTCGCCCAATGCCGCCACCGCGCTGTCGCCGCGGAGCGCGGGATCGGTCACGGCGAGCGTGAGGGGGAGCAGCGCGACGGATTGTCCCGAGAGGCCTTCCGTCGCGAGCCCGCGCGGCGGCTGACCGCGTGACTGGGCGGCGCCGGCGGCGGGCAGGCTGATCCCGGCGGCGAAGGCGAGCGCAACGGCGATGGGAAGACGCACGGGATGGGCTCGAGTGGTGAGGGGACCGGACCGGGAAGCGTTGCGGAAAAGCTAACGACGGGATGGACGTAAGAAAACGGCGACGCTATTCGAGCGAGAGCCCTCCGTCCACGGTGATCGTCTGGCCAGTGATGTGGCGCGCGGCCTCCGAGCACAGAAACGAGACGACGTGCGCCACGTCGTTCGGCTCGGCCACCCGGCCGAGTACCGAGCTCTTCTGGGCCCGCTCGATCACTTCCTTGGGGAGCATCATCATGCGCTCGGTGCGGATGAACCCGGGCGCCACGGCGTTTACGTTCACCCCGGCCGGCCCGAGCTCCACCGCGGCGGCACGGGTGAGGCCCAACAGCGCGGCTTTGCTTGCGGCGTAGTTCGACACGCCGAACCCCGGGCGCTCCGCCTGGTGCGCGCTCACGTTCACGATCTTGCCGTACCGCTGGTGCCGGAACGTCGGCGCGACCGCGCGAATGCAATGGAACGTGCCGGTGACGTTGGTCTCCAGCACTTCCCGCCAGGCGTCCTCGGTCAGGCGCCAGAGGGCGCCGTCGCTCGCGATGCCGGCGTTGTTGACCAGGTAATGGACGCCGCCGAGACGCGCCTTCGCGTCGCGCACGAACGCGTCCACCGCTTGCCGGTCGCGCACGTCGCAGCGGCAGGCGTATACGCTCACGCCCATGGACATGAGTGCGGTCTCGGTAAGCAGGGCCTGCTCGGTCACGTCCCGCCCCGGCAGATTCACATAGCAGAAGGCCACGTGACAGCCGACGCGCGCGAACTCCAGCGCGATGGCGCGCCCGAGGCCGGTCGCGCCGCCGGTGACGATGGCGACCTTGCCCTGGAAGCCTTCGGCGATGGGCTGCGGCTGCTCCTTCTCGGCCACGGCACCGGTGCTTTCCGGTTCGTCCTCCCAGGAGGGCCGGTGGCCGTACCCGAAGAATGGCAAAGGCATGGGAGGTCGAAGGTACGGCCCAACGGGGGGGAGGGCAAGAACCGTGAAGGGTGAACAGTGAACAGTGAACAGGGGGTGGGGTGGACGGCCCTGTTCACTGTTTACTGTTCACTGTTCGCGCAGTTTATTACCCGGTATGCCCCTGACGATCCTCCCTTGGCTGGGCCTCGCCCTGGCCGGCGCCGTCGCGTGGGGCACCATCGCCCTCCACCGCGGCGAGACTATCAGCGCCGCCTGGCTCATCCTCGCCGCCGTCGGGACCTACCTCGTCGCCTACCGCTTCTATAGCCGCTTTCTCGCCGAGCGCGTGTTCGAGCTCAACGACCGCCGCGCCACACCCGCCGAGCGGCTGGAGAACGGCCGCGACTTCGTGCCGACCACGCGGTGGGTCCTCTTCGGCCACCACTTCGCGGCCATCGCCGGCGCCGGGCCGCTCGTGGGTCCGGTGCTCGCCGCCCAGTTCGGCTACCTCCCGGGAACGATCTGGATCGTGTTCGGCGTCGTGCTCGCGGGCGCGGTCCAAGACTTCATCATCCTCTTCGGCTCGGTGCGGCGGAACGGCAAGTCCCTCGGCCAGATGGCGCGCGACGAGATCGGGCCGTTCACGGGGATGCTCACGATGGCGGCGATCCTCGCCATCATGATCATCCTGCTGGCGGTGCTGGCGCTGGTCGTGGTGAACGCGCTCCGCGGCAGCCCGTGGGGGGTCTTCACCATCGCCTGCACCATCCCCATCGCGATCCTGATGGGCTTCTGGATGCGCGTCATCCGCCCCGGCCGCACCATCGAGGCGTCGGTCATCGGGCTCGTGCTGCTGCTCCTCGCGCTGGTCGCCGGCCGCTGGGTAGCCGCCTCGCCCGGGCTCGCTCCGGTCTTTACGCTCTCCGCCAGCGCGCTCGCGGGCTGGCTCATGGCGTACGGCTTCGTCGCTAGCGTGCTCCCGGTGTGGATGCTCCTGGCGCCCCGGGACTACCTCTCGACGTTCATGAAGATCGGGACCGTGCTTCTGCTGGCCCTCGGCATCCTGCTCGTGTTGCCCCCCCTCAAGCTGCCGGCGGTCACCCGCTTCGTGGACGGCACGGGGCCCGTATTCGCCGGCAAGCTCTTCCCGTTCTGCTTCATCACGATCGCCTGCGGCGCGATCAGCGGCTTCCACGCACTCGTATCGTCCGGCACCACGCCCAAAATGCTCCGCCGGGAGAGCGACGCCCGGCTCATCGGCTACGGCGGGATGGTGATGGAGTCGTTCGTCGCCGTCATGGCGATGTGCGCGGCCGCCGTGCTCGATCCGGGCGTGTACTTCGCGATCAACGCCCCGCTCGCAACCCTCGGCGGCTCGCTCGACTCGGCGGCGAACGTCATCCGCGGCTGGGGCTTCACGGTGACCCCGGAGCAGCTCCAGACGCTCGCGCGATCAGTGGGGGAAGAGACGCTGCTGGCCCGGACCGGCGGCGCACCGTCGCTGGCCGTCGGCATGGCCCACATCTTCAGCCGCGCCTTCGGCGAGAACCTGACGGCGCTCTGGTACCACTTCGCCATTCTCTTCGAGGCGCTCTTCATCCTGACCACGCTGGACGCCGGCACCCGCGTCGGGCGGTTCATGCTCCAGGACCTCGGCGGCCACATCTGGAAGCCCATGGGCCGGACCTCGTGGTACCCCAGCGTGGTGCTCTCCTCCGCGCTGGTCGTCGCCGCCTGGGGTTACTTCCTCGTCCAGGGCGTGCTCGACCCCCTGGGCGGCATCAACTCGCTCTGGCCTCTGTTCGGGATCAGCAACCAGCTTCTCGCGGCGATCGCGCTGTGCGTGGGCACCACGATTCTCGTCAAGGCGGGCAAGGCCCGGTTCGCGTGGGTGACGCTCGGCCCCCTCGCGTGGCTGCTCGCGGTCACCCTCACGGCCGGCTGGCAGAAGATCTTCGCCGACGACCCGCGGCTCGGCTTCCTCGCGCACGCACGGGCCACCGCCGGGCAGGCCGCCGCCGGTGCGCTCGACCCGGCCAAAGCAGCCCGGCTCGTTTTCAACGACCGGCTCGACGCGGTCGTCGCCGCGGTCTTCATGCTGGTGACAGTAGCTCTGGTCGGGGCCTGCGTTCGGGAGTGGACGCTAATCCTGGCGCGGCGCAAGGTGCCCGTGGCCCGGGAGACCCCGTTCGTGGAGACGGTGTATGCCGGCTAGGTGGAAAGACGGACAGGCGGGCTTCCTGTCCATCCTCAAGCGCCTCCTGGGCATGCCCGACTACGCCGCCTACGTCGCCCATCTCCAGACCTGTCATCCCGAGCGGCCCGTTCCCTCCGAGCGGGAGTTCTACGACGAGTACGTGCGGACCCGGTACGGCGACGGGCCGACGCGGTGTTGCTGAGCGGCGGCACCCTCGCCGCGCTCTGCGGATTCGCCTTCCTCGCGGGCTTCACCGACTCGGTCGTCGGGGGCGGGGGGCTCATCCAGGTGCCGGCGCTCCTCCTGCTCCTGCCGGGCGTCCCGATCCCGGTCCTCTTCGGCACCAACAAGCTCGCTTCGACGATGGGGACGATCGCGGCGGTGCGGCGCTACGCCCGCGGACTCGACATCGACTGGCGGCTCATCCTCCCGGCCGCGCTCGCGTCGTCCGGATGCTCCCTGCTCGGCGCCCACGCGGTGAGCGGGATCCGGCCGGAGGCGCTGCGTCCGGTAATCCTCGCCCTCCTGGTGGGAGTGGCCCTCTTCACCTGGCGCGCCCGCGACTTCGGCTCGATCCACGCCCCTCGTCTCGGGGGAGCCACCGCCCTGATCGCCGCGATCCTCACCGGCGGCGCCCTGGGCTTCTACGATGGTTTCTTCGGCCCGGGCGCAGGCAGCTTCCTCATCTTCCTGTTCGTCGCCCTGTTCGGGTTCGACTTCCTGGCCGCCTCCGCCGCGGGCAAGGTCGTGAACCTCGGCTCGAATTTCGCCGCCGCGCTCTACTTCGCGGCCACCGACCAGACGCTGTACCGGGTCGCGATCCCGATGGGGCTTGCGAACATTGCCGGCGCGAGCCTGGGCAGCCATCTCGCCCTTACCGGCGGCGTGCGGCTGATCCGCGGATTCTTTCTCGTCGTCGTAGCGGCCCTGATCGTCAGGCTGGCCTGGCAGGCGCTCGTGAGGGCCTGACCAGACGTCAGGGCGGGAGGATGCGAAGCCAGTCGCCGAGCCAGCGCCCGGTCCGGGCGATCACGGCCGCACTGTCGTTCTCGAGGAAGCCGTAGCCCCCGCGCCCGAGCGCCGAGTCCGCGTAGATCCTGCGGGCCCGGGCCCGCTCCCGCGCGTCGAGCAGCGTCGCCAGGCTGGCGCGCGTCCCGATCCAGAGCAGGCCGTCGGAGGCCCGAACCGCGTAGCGTAGCGGGATCCGG
>Ga0070707_100003928_pt1 | contig 13990 bp, 14 predicted proteins | sample KBSK5502metaG_FD_65468 | JGI IMG/M metagenome (GOLD analysis project Ga0070707, IMG submission 65468) | Corn, switchgrass and miscanthus rhizosphere microbial communities from Kellogg Biological Station, Michigan, USA - KBS K5-50-2 metaG | ecosystem: Host-associated > Plants > Roots >... | reverse complement strand
CCGGCACCGTAGATCAGCGCCCGGCTGCCCGAGTCGGCCAGGTGGCGGGCGAGTTCCGGAGCGGCGAGCCGGGTGTTCAGCGGGACACCGATCGCGCCCAGGGTTCCCACGGCGAACAGTGTCTCCAGGAACGCCGGGTGGTTGGGCCCGAGGTAAGCGACCCGGTCACCCCGGCCGATGCCGAGCCCGCGCAGGCCGTGCGCCAGCCGGGTGACCCGGTCGTACATCTGGGCGTAGGTCAGCCGGCCCTCGGCGTCAATGACCGCGACCCGGTCGGGGGTGCGGCGGGCGCGCCGCGCCATCCACGAGCCGACACCGTCGTTGCGCAACCCCGGATCCCTTCAGCCGGTGGCCCCGCCATCCACGGGCAGCGTAAAGCAATGACCCAATGCTTTTAGCTGGCCTGGTTGAGCCAGCGCTCGCAGCCCCGGCGGATCTTGGGATCGAGCGAGTCGCTGAGCACCTGCCAGTCCTGGCGGAGCAGCCGCGCGTTGACGAACCGCGCCAGATCGTTGCGGCGCCCCCGGGTGAGCACGATCCCGTAGAGGCTGCGGCGGCGGGCGTCGTCGGCCACGTCAAATTCACGCAGGCCAGGCGGGCAGAGATGGCGGGGCAGCACGACCACTCCCCGCTCGGGCCCGTGCAGGTCGTCCAGGCTGTCGGGCAGCCGCCGTGCCATGGCGCCGCTCTGCCCGCGGCGGAGCAGATCCGTCAAGGACATGCTCCATTATCACCGCGAAGCCCGTCCCCGCTGGGCGTTCCCGCCGGGCGTGGCGCGGGCGGTTCCAGGTTCGGGGACTACACTCTGGCCATGCCCGGCACCGAGGCTCGCAGCTGGCGCTTCCTGATCACACCCAAGTGGCTCGCCTGGCATCTCATCATGGTCGGCTCGGTGATCGGAATGCTTGCGCTTGGTAACTGGCAGTTGCACCGTGCGGAATCGGGCAACGCGCTGAGCTGGGCATACACCTTCGAGTGGCCGGTCTTCGCGGTGTTCGCCGTGGTGTTCTGGGCCAAGACAATCCGCGACGAGTTCCATCCGCCCGCGGCCACGGGCCTTGCGGCTGACGACATCGAACTGCCCGCCGGGGCGATTCCCGGTGCGCCGCGACCGGGTGCGAGGGTCCCGGCCGGGGACCCTGCGACCCCCGAGGAGGAAGCGGAACTCGCCGCGTACAACGCCTACCTCGCGCGCCTGCACCGGGAAGTGAGGGGCCACGGCAAGTGGCACGGCCTGCGCTAGCAGCCGCCGGCAATCCCCAGATAACGCCAAGGAGGTGGGGCGCGTGCGCCTCAACGTCACCCTGTACCGGGTGATGGCCTACGTAACCGGTGTGGTTCTGATCGTGCTGTGTGTGTTCGCGATCGCCCAGGCGTTCACGGATGACAGCGCGATCGTCAACGTCATCGGCACGGTGCACGGGCTGCTGTACATCGTGTACCTGATCGTCTCCTACCCGCTCACCCGCAGGCTGCGGCTGCCGCTGTGGCCGACGGTCGCGGTGCTGCTGGCCGGCACCATCCCGGTGATGACGTTCATCGTCGAGGCCCGGATCCGGCACCGCTACATCGAGCCGGCTCTGGCGGGTGTCACTGCGCGTTTACCGGCAGAGCACGTTTCGTTTTCACTTCCGCCGCGCCGGTAGCGCATAATCCCAGGTATGGGGACCGCCTTCCTCGACGCGCCTGGCCCGCTGGCCTTCGCCCACCGCGGCGGCGCGGCCCACGCGCCGGAGAATTCCTGGCGCGCGTTCGAGCATGCCGTGGGGCTCGGCTACCGGTACCTGGAGACCGACCTTCACGCGACCGCGGACGGCGTGCTCGTCGCCTTCCACGACAAGACCCTGACCCGGGTCTGTGGCCAGGACGGCCGGGTGCGCAGGCTCAGCCACGCGGAACTTTCCGCCGCCCGGATCGACGGCACCGAGCCGATCCCGGTGCTCGAGGACCTGCTCACCGCCTGGCCCGATGTCCGGTTCAATCTCGACGTGAAGGACGTCCCGGCGATCGCGCCGCTGCCGGAGGTGCTGCGCCGCACCAACGCCTGGGACCGGGTGTGCGTGGTGTCGTTCTCGGCGAGCCGGCTGCGGGCCACCCGCCGCGCCCTCGGCCGCCCGGTCTGCATGGCCGCCTCGCCCCTGGGCACCGCCGTGGTGCGGTTCGGCGGCCCGCGCGGCCGCCACGACCGCACCGGCCCAGGCAGGGCCGCTCCCCCAGGTCAACCATCGGGGGGTTCCAGGGGGGTCGCCCCCCCAGGCCAGCAGAGTTGGCCGCTGAACGGCTGGCTCACCCGCAGCGGGGTCCGCTGTGTCCAGGTGCCCGCCTCCATGGCCACACCCTCGTTCATCGGCCGGTCCCACGCGCTGGGCCTACAGGTACACGCGTGGACGGTCAACGACCAGCCCACCATGCGGCGACTGCTCGACCTGGGCGTCGACGGCATCATGACGGACGAGACCGTGGCGCTGCGTGAGGTACTCACCGCCCGCGGCCAGTGGCACCCCCGGATGGGTGCGGGCAAGCAGTAACCCCAGTTCGCGGGGGTTCCGGAGGGCTCGGCCCCCCGGATCGGCACCGTGCGGGTTTCGGGCGAAGGCGCCCAAAGGGCGGCGAGCGGGGGGTTGGAACACGAGCGAGCGGGAATCTTGTTCGCGTAGCCAGCGTTGATGTCGTCGAAGGCTGACCGCCTGGGAGGCAATGCCACATGGCCGAACGTGCACTACGCGGCACCCGGCTCGGAGCGACGAGCTATGAGAACGACCGTAACACGGACCTGGCGCCACGCCAGGAAATAGCTTTTGACTGCCCTAAGGGGCACCACTTTAGCGTTCCGTTCGCCGCTGAGGCCGAAGTTCCCGCGACTTGGGAATGCCGGGTATGCGGCGCTGTTGCGTTCACCTCTGCCGCGGACCTGCCCACCCCCAAGAAGGTCAAGCCGCCACGCAGCCACTGGGACATGCTGCGCGAGCGCAGGTCCATCGCCGACCTGGAGCAGGTGCTCGCCGAGCGGCTGGCGCTGATCCGTGGTGACCGCGACGGCGACGGCTCCGGCCGGTCCGAGCGCAAGAGCGCCTAGCACCGTTTCTCGTGCCAATGGCGGCAGTTCACACGCGTGGATTGCCGTAGCGGAGCCGCGCTCTAATCTGGGGGGACCGTCTCCCGGATCCCCGTGCTGGCCTTGCGCCGGTGGAACCGGCCGCCGCGGCCGGTGACGCCCCAGACGGTGACCCGCCACAGCGCCTCCACGACGATGGCCCGGCTCATCTTGGACGTGCCGTGTACCCGTTCGATGAACGTGATCGGCACTTCCACGACCCGTAGCCCGGCTCGTATCGCGCGCATCGCCAGGTCGATCTGGAAGCAGTACCCCTGGGATTCCACCTCGTCGAGCGCGATCGCGCGCAGCGTGGCGGCCCGGTAAGCGCGGTAGCCGCCGGTGGCGTCCTTGAGCCCGATGCCGAGCATCAGCCGGGCATAGGTGTTGCCGCCGCGCGACAGCAGTTCACGTGACTTCGGCCAGTTGCGCACGGTGCCGCCGGTCACCCAGCGGGAGCCGAGAACCAGGTCCGCGCTCTTGAGCGCGTCGAGCAGGAGCGGCAGCTCTTCCGGCTGGTGCGAACCGTCCGCGTCCATCTCGACCAGCACGTCGTAACCCTCGGCCAGGGCCCAGCGGAAGCCCGCGATGTAGGCGGCGCCGAGGCCGGCCTTCTGGGCGCGGTGCAGCACATGGATGTGGGCGTCCTCGGCCGCGAGCTTGTCGGCGATCTCGCCGGTGCCGTCCGGGCTGTTGTCGTCCACGACCAGGAGGTCGGCGTCTGGCACGGCGCGGCGGATCCGGCCCGCCGTCGATTCGATGTTCGCGCGCTCGTTGTAGGTGGGGATGACAACGGCAACACGCCCCGTGGGCTGTTCGCTGCCGTTCATAACTGTCAAGACTCCCTGCCTGCCCAGTGCCTGTTCCTGCCCTGCGGCGCACGTGCCACCGCTGCCTGGCGGTGGGCGTCCCTGCAGGTTACCGTGCGACCCGGCACGCGTCGGCCGGGAAGGCGCCCGCGCAGGGCGGAACAAGGCGAAAAGGAGGGCCCGGGCCGCCCTTCGGACCGGAGTCCACCCCGTCGGCCACGAGACCGGCCCCGTTGTCTACTGGGTGCCCGGGCCCCTTTCCAAGTCCAGCCATCGCCTGCCAGGGACACCCCCGGCGGCCCAGCCCGGTGCCGGACTTCGCAGTAACTTAGGAGCCGGCGCCGGCCGGTGTCAACCTTCGCCCTGGCGGCCGCTCCCGCCCGGTGCGCGCGGTGCCTGGGCCTGTTCCCGGCTGGGCCCGCAGCGGTACGATTGAGCCCTTCCAGGTGAGGGGCGGCATGACAGCTCTGTCAGGCACGCGGCAACGATGACCTTGCCGTGTAGCGGCGCTACCGCATTGGCTCACCATCATGTGGCTTGCCTATTTCCGGATCCCCGGAGGTTCAGCGATGACCGATAACTCCGAGCCGCAGGTCTCTGAGGACGGCGAGCAGGAGGTCTCTGAGTCGCAGATTGCGGTGCACTGGCGGGAGGAGGAGTACTACTACCCGCCAGAAGGCTTCGCGGCGCAGGCCAACGCCAACGACCTGGCCATCCTCGACCGCTTCACCGAGGACAAGTTTCCCGACTGCTTCATCGAGTACGCCGACCTGCTGGACTGGGACAAGCGCTGGGACACCGTCCTGGACACCAGCAACGCCCCGTTCTGGAAGTGGTTCATCGGCGGCAGGCTGAACGCCTCGTACAACTGTGTGGACCGGCATGCCGCGGCCAACCCGGACAAGACTGCGATCGTCTTCGTTCCCGAGCTGGAGTCCGACGAGCATGTCCACCTCAGCTACGGCGAACTGCTCCGCCAGGTGAACGAGTTCGCGGCGCTGCTGCGCGACTTCGCCGGCCTGAAGGCTGGTGACCGGGTCACCCTGCACATGCCCATGGTCCCGGAGCTGCCGGTCACCATGCTCGCCTGCGCGCGGCTTGGCGTGATCCACTCGGAGGTGTTCGGCGGCTTCAGTGGCCATGCCTGCGGGACCCGCATCGCCGACTCGGGCAGCCGGGTCCTGATCACCATGGACGGCTACTACCGGGCCGGCTCGCTGGGCGATCACAAGTTCAAGGCCGACGAGGCGCTCGAGGAGGCGGCCAAGGAGGGCCAGGAGGTCGACAAGGTACTCGTGTGGCGGCGCCACCCCGGCCAGTACGCTTCGGCGACCCCCATGGTGGATGGCAGAGACTTCTTCGTCGATGAGCTGCTGGCCGACCACTGGGGCAAGACCATCGAGCCGGTCTCGATGCCCGCGGAGGCGCCGCTGTTCCTGATGTACACGAGCGGGACCACCGGTCGCCCGAAGGGCTGCCAGCACAGCACCGGGGGCTACCTCGCGTACGTAGCCGGCACGTCCAAGTACTACCAGGACATCCACCCCGACGATGTGTACTGGTGCATGGCCGATATCGGCTGGATTACCGGGCACTCCTACATCGTCTACGGCCCGCTCGCGCTAGGCACCACGACGGTGATCTTTGAAGGCGTGCCGAACTACCCCGACGGCGGGCGGCCGTGGCGGATCGCGGAGAAGCTCGGGGTGAACATCTTTCACACCTCGCCCACGGCGATCCGGATGCTGCGCAAGGTCGGGCCGGAAGAACCGAGGAAGTACAGCTACCACTTCAAGACGATGACCACTGTCGGGGAGCCGATCGAGCCCGAGGTGTGGCGGTGGTACCACTCTGAGGTGGGCAGGGGCGAGGCGGCCATCACCGACACCTGGTGGCAGACCGAGAACGGCGGGTTCCTCGGCAGCACGCTGCCCGGCCTGCAGCCGATGAAGCCGGGAAGCTGCGGCCCGGGCGTGCTGGGGATCTTCCCAGTCATCTATGACGAGGACGGCAACGAGGTGCCGAAGGGCAGCGGCAAGGCGGGCAACATCTGCATCCGTAACCCCTGGCCGGGCATCTTCCAGACGATCTGGGGTGACCCGGAGCGCTTCCTGGCCACCTACTACCGCAAGTACAACAAGAACCCCGACAGCACGGACTGGCACGAGTGGCCGTACTTCGCCAACGACGGAGCGGTCCAGGCGGCCGACGGGTACTTCCGGATCCTGGGCCGGGTGGACGACGTCATCAATGTGGCGGGGCATCGCCTCGGCACGAAGGAGATCGAGTCGGCCGCGCTCACCGTCTCCGAGATCGCCGAGGCCGCCGCGGTCCCCGTCGTGGACGACCTGCGCGGCCGGGTCGTCGAGGTCTACGTCTCGCTCAAGCCGGGCTTCGATCCGAGCGCCGAGATGGAAGCCAAGGTGACCAAGGCCATCGAGACCGAGATCGGGAAGATCGCCCGGCCGAAGAGCGTGTGGATCGTGCCGGACATGCCCAAGACCCGGTCCGGGAAGATCATGCGCCGGGTCATCGCCGCGGTGTCCAACTTCACCGACGTCGGTGACGTCACCACCCTGGCCAACCCCGAGATCGTTGACGGCATCCGCCACCACGTCCAGGCCGCCAAGGTCGCCAAGGGCGACACCCCGCGCGAACTGTCCGAGACGGAGAAGGCCGAAATCCAGGCCTTCGGCGCCGAGTTATAGGACCCGCGCCACAGCCACGCCACACCCCGCGGTGAAGTTCACCCCGGAGCGGGGCGAGGTCGAGGTGGCCACGGCCGGGGGCGACGGCGTTACAGCGGCAGGCCAGCCTCCAGCAGGGCCAGGCCGCGCTCGAGCTTGGCGCCGAACCCGTCCAGGTCCTCGGGCTGATCGAACCAGGCGGCCATCGCGATCCCGACGACGGCCCCGGCGAGCGCCTGGACCTCGAAGTCGTTCGCGGACTTCCCGGCCCGCTCGGCCACCGCCTGCGCGATGACCTGGGTGGTCCGGGCGAATTCCGCCAGCATGCGGGCCCGGACGGCGGGCACCGCAACGGCCATGTCCATGGTCTCCCGCAGTTGCGCGAGCTCCCCCGGTCCCATGCCGTCGAAGGCGGCTCGGACCGCGGCGCGCAGGGCGGCGATCGGCCCCATGTCCGCTGGCTGGGCCAGGAACACGTCCATCCACAGCAGTTCCATGTCGTCCTGCAGGACGACATCTTCCTTGGTGGGGAAATAGCGGAAGAACGTGCTAGGCGACACCTCGGCGGCCTCGGCGATCTGCTCCACCGTGGTGGCGTCGTACCCCTGCTCACGGAAAAGCCGGAGCGCGTGCTCCCTGATGGCAGCACGCGTCCTGGCTTTCTTGCGCTCCCGCAGCCCCGGCCGGGCCACGCTGGCCGTGGCGTCAGGCAACACGCTCATGGGGCGATTCTGCTCCTTCAAGGCCCCGGCCGGTAGCAGCCACGGCCTCGGTGTCCGGCACGGCGCGCCAGGGCAGGAACGCCAGCGCCAGCACGATCCCGGCCACGCCAACGCCGGCGCAGACCCACAGCATCGCGTCGGTCCCGTGCACGAACGCGGCCCTCACCGAGTCCAGCAGCGCCGCCGAGCCGGTCTGGTGTGCCACCGCGAGGCCGGAGAACACGCTGCTGCGGACCGCGTTCGCCGTGGGCGCGGGCAGCCCCGCCAGGTCGAGCCGGGAGTGATATGCCACGGACAGCACGCTGCCCAGGACCGCGGCCGACATCGGCGCGCCCGCCTTCTGCACCGCCTGCATGAGCGCCGAGCCGACCCCCGCGCGGTCCTTCGGCAGGTCCACCAGAGCGGTCGAGGCGGCGGTGGCCAGCGCCAGCCCGAAGCCGGCCCCGGTGATCGCGGTCCAGGTGGCGATGAACGCGTTCCCGCTGGCCACGGTCATCGTGGCGCCGAGCACCAGGCCGCAGGTCAGCAGGGTGAACCCCAGGGCGGCGGTGAGCTTGGTGGTCAGCCGCGCGGCCACGCGGTCGGCCAGGCTGGCGCCCAGCGCCAGGCCCACCATCAGCGGCAGCAGCCGCACTCCGCTGCCCATCGCCGACACTCCCAGGATGGCCTGGAAGAACTGGGGCGCCCCGAACAGCAGGCCGAACATCGCGAAGATCCCGAACGCCTGGAGCACCGTCCCCCAGGTGAACCGGGCGGAGCGGAACAGGCTCAGGTCCACCAGTGGCTGCCCGCCGTGGGTGTTGAGCCAAAGCTCCCACAGCACGAAGGCCGTCAGGACGGCCACGCCACCGGCCATGGCCGCGATCGCGGTGACCGACGACCAGCCGTACTGCCCCGCCGCGATGAAGCCGTACACCAGCAGCGCCAGGCCGCCGCACGAGGCCGCGATCCCCGCCGGGTCCAGCCCCGGTCGCTCGGCGGCACGCGACTCCGGTACCAGGAGCGCCATCGCGGCCAGGCCGATCACCACCACCGGCAGGTTCATCAGGAACACCCAGCCCCACCAGTAGTTCGACAGCAGCCAGCCGCCGAGAATCGGGCCGATCGGCAGGGCCAGGAAGTTGGCCGCCGCCCAGATTCCCACCGCCCGGGTCCGCTCGTCGCCGTCGAACATCACCGTGACGATCGACAGGACCAACGGGATCATGAACCCGGCACTGAGCCCGAGCACGACCCTGGCCGCGATGAACTGGCCGGGGCTCGTGGAGAACGCGCAGGCCAGTGAGCTCAGCCCGAACACGGCCAGGGTGGCCATCATGACCTTCTTGCGGCCGAACCTGTCCCCCAGCAGCCCGCCGGGCAGCAGTCCCACGGTCAGCGCCAGGGTGTATGCCGACACGAACCACTGCAGGTCGGTCGCGGAGGCGTGCAGCGTCCCCGCCAGGGTGGGCAGCGCCACGCTCAGCACCGTCGCGTCCAGCCCGACGGCAAGCACGCCCAGCGTCAGTCCGCCCAGCGCCCACCACTTCGCCGCTCCCCCGGTGCCAGCGCCCTTCGTTGTCACACTCATGACACTCACCACCATCCAGTAGCTCCTATGATCTGAATGCTACTATCATTTTAGAGTGTCATGCAACCCGGGGTCACTTTCAGGTTATGCGTTAGGCGCCCGCCATCACGCGCAGGATGACATCGCGGCGGGCGTGGGTGGCCGCGTCCAGGACGACGGCCAGTTCGTCCTCTCGCAATTCCTCGGCGGCCTGAACGATGACCACCAGCGGCTCGGCACCCTCGGCAGCGCGCTGGATGACGTCCCGGACCTGCTCCTGGTCGCGGGTCAGCGCCTCGGGCGAAAGCACCGACATGACGACTTCACCAGCTTCCGGAGGCCCCAGGCGCCCGTCCGTCCCGGCCACCATGTGGTCAAGCACGACCCGGCCGGAGGCGACGCCCGGCGGCGGGTACGCGCGCAGGTACTGGTCCACCGCGCTGCCGCGCGGAATTTGCACGATTACAACGGCATCGCTCGTCATAGCGCGGCAGCCTACCGGCGGCGCCGCCGGCGGGCACGGGCAACCTGCGTTAGCCCGCCGGGGCGGGCACGACCACCGTCCCCCGCGCGGTCACGACGACCACCGGCTCGGCCAGCACATCCGAGGCCGATGGCCCGCGCCCCGGGTTCGCGCGGCACACCACGCGGGCCTCGAAGGCGAGGTCGCGGCTGCGGCGCCCCACCCGGGTCACGGTCGCCGTGGTCTCGATGACGTCGCCGCCGAGGACCGGCGCACGGAACTGGACGTCTGTGTAGGAGGCGAACAGGCCTTCGTCGCCGTCCATGCGGATGCAGGCCTCCGTGGCGACGTCGCCGAACAGGGCCAGCACGTACGCGCCGTCCACCAGGTTCCCGCCGTAATGGGCATCGGCCGCGGACACGTACCGGCGCTGGGTGACGGTCAGGCCCTCGGCCGCGGTCACGCCGCGTTTCCCTGCGGCTCCGGGGTCAGCGTGTGGACCAGGTAGCTGGCGACCTCGCGGGGCGTGGTGCCGCGGCCGAACACCCGGTCCACGCCTAGTTCCGGTGCCATCGCCGGGTCGAACCTGGGCCCGCCCACGACGAGCAGCGGCCGGGCCGCGCCGCGCGCGGCGGTGAACGCCTCGGAGATCTCCCTGGCGGCCTTGATGTGCGCGTCCCGCTGGGTGACCACCTGGCTGACCAGCACCGCGTCCGCGTGCGCGGCGCCGGCCCGGTCGACCAGGTCAGCCACCGCCACCTGGGCGCCCAGGTTGACCACCCGGATCTCCGCGTAGGACTCCAGGCCCTTCTCCCCCGCGTGGCCCTTGACGTTGAGGATGGCGTCGATGCCGACCGTGTGCGCGTCGACGCCGACGGTCGCGCCGACGACCACGAGTTCCCGGCCCAGGGCCGACCGGATCCGCCGGTTGACCTCTGCCGCGGACATGAGCGGGAACTCACGCCGCGCGACCTTCACGTCGGCCAGGTCGACCAGGTGCCTGACCGTGCCGTACACGATGAAGAAGGTGAAGTCAGGCCCCATCGCCTTGGCGTGCACCACCATGGCCGGCTCCAGGCCCATCTTGGCTGCCAGCTGTGCCGCCGCGCCCTCCGCGAGCGCTCGCTCCTCCTCGGTGCCCGATGGCAGTGGCAGCGTGAACGAGACCTGGATCCGCCCGTCGCCCGTGGTGTCCCCGTACGGCCGGATCACCGTGCCGCCCTGCTCCGTCGCGCTCATGACCGCCCCGCTTCCAGGAACTGTTCCCGGCCTTCGAGGAAGTCGCTAGCCGGATTGAAGTAACCGTCCGCGCGCTCGATGACGCCGTCCAAGCCGCGGCCGCCGTCGGCCGGGCGGCGGGTCACCCCGAACGTGCCGTCGGCGATGGCATTCAGCAGCCCTTCGGCGGTGATCCGGCGCAGCAGGTCCACCGACTCGGCCAGCACCTGCTGGGCCCGCTTCTCCACGAACCCGCCTGGCGGTGGCCGGAAGTTCTCGCCGAGCCGTCCAGCGGCCCGCAGCACGTAACGCACGTTTTCCAGCGCCAGGTCCCGGTCGGACAGGAACGGGGTGTGGATGCCCTCGGTCATCATGCCGATGAGCAGGATCGACTGGTCGGTCAGCGCCCCGCACAGGTTGAAGAACGCGTCGAGCAGGTACCCGGCGAACACGTTGCCGGTCATGTATTTGGTCGGCGGCATGTACTTCAGCGGCGCGCCGGGGAACAACTGGCGGACGAGCTGGGCGTGGGCGAGTTCGAGCAGGAACGAGTCCGGCACCGCGGGGTTGATCTCGAACGCGTGCCCCAGCCCGAGCTGCCACTCGGCCAGGCTGGCCTCCCGGCCGAAGTACTCATTGAGAAGCTGGCTGACCATGACCGTGTGGGCCGCGTCCACCGCGTCGGCGGTGGTCAGGTAGTTGTCCTCGCCGGTGTTGATGATGATCCCGGCGCGGGCGTGGATCTGCCGGGAGAACCGCTGGTCGATGAAGGTACGGCGGGGGTTGATGTCACGGAAGATGATCCCGTACATGCAGTCGTTGAGCATCATGTCGAGGCGTTCGAGCCCGGCCAGCGCCGCGATCTCGGGCATGCACAGCCCCGAGGCGTAGTTGGTGAGCCGCACGTACCGGCCGAGCTCGCGGGAGACGTCGTCGAGCGCGGCGCGCATCAGGCGGAAGTTCTCCCTGGTCGCGTAGGTGCCCGCGAAGCCTTCACGGGTGGCGCCCTCGGGGACGTAGTCAAGCAGCGACTGGCCGGTGGACCGGATCACCGCGATGATGTCCGCGCCTTCCCGCGCCGCCGCCTGCGCCTGCGGGATGTCCTCGTAGATGTCGCCGGTCGCGACGATCAGGTAGATCCACGGTTTCGGCGGGTCGGCGGTGGCCTTGATCATCGCCTCGCGCTCCGCCCTCCTGGCGTCGATCCGGGCGAAGCCGTCGGACAGGGCCGCGGTCGCGGCCAGCCGCGCCGCCGCGGCGTCGCCGCCTTCGGGCAGCCGGAACTTCACCTTGCCCGTGGCGGCATCGCTGGCCAGGGCGGCGAGGCTGGGGTAGCCGCCGGTCACCAGCGCGTCCCAGGCGGGCAGGGCCACCCCGTGCTGCAGCCCGCAGCTCTCGGCCACCGCGTCCACGAGATGGTTCACCCAGGGCATGCCGTCGTCCGGGTCGGCGCCGCCCAGGCCGCCGAGGCGCAGCACCGCCCGTTCCACCGACACGGTGGTGTGCGTGCGGGCCATTTCCACGATGGGCCGGCCCGCGACGGCGGCCAGTTCCCGTGCCTCGCGGACCATCGCGGGGTCCAGGCTGAGCACGGGCTTCGCCGTGCCGCCCGCGTGTTCGCTACCCGGCATGACGCCTCACCCTTCCGCCGTCCGGCTCTCGAAGATCTGCCGCACCCCGGTCTCGGCACGGACCAGGTCCAGTGCGAGGGCGGCATGCCCCGGTACATACCCGTTACCGATGAGCATCGTGATGTCGGCGGCGACCCCTTCGGCCCCGAGCGCGGCCGCGCTGAACGAGGTCGCCATCGAGAAGAAGATCACCGTGCCGCCGTCGGCGGTCGCCAGCACCGCGCCCCCCTCGCAGCCGGGGACGTCCACGCACACCACGGTCACCTGGGCCGGGCCACCTGCCGCCCGGACCGATTGGGCGACCGCCGCCGGATCCCGGGCATCGGCGATCACCACCTCGTCCACCAGGTCGGCCTTGCTGAGCAGGTCCGCCTCGGCCTGCGTCGGCACCAGCCCGATCACGGTCCGCGCGCCGGCCTCCCGGGCCGCCGCTGCGGACAGGCTGCCGCTCTTGCCGGCCGCGCCGAGTATCGCCACCACCGGTGGGGTGCCGCCGCTCCAGGCCTCCCGCACCACCCGGGCGGTCAGCGCCGGTGCCCCGCACACGTCAAGCACCGCGAGCGCCAGCGGGACCGGCATGTCCGCGGGGAGCACCGCGGCGATGGAGCGGCCGAACAGGATGGCGTGGCCGTCGCAGGGGACCTGCTCGCTCCGGCCGTCCCAGTGGGCCAGCCCGTCGGTGATGGCCAGCGGGGTGAGGCTGAGCGACACCAGGGTGGCGATCCGGTCGCCGGCGGCCAGGCCGAGCGGCGAGTCCGGGCCGACTTCCTCCACGATCCCGGTGAGCATTCCGCCCGAGCCGGTCACCGGGTTCTGCATCTTGCCCCGCTCGGCGACGATACCGAGCACCGCGGCGCGCATCGCGGCCGCGTGGCCGCCTTCGGTGTTCGCCGCGTCCGCCTGCACAGCCTCGGTGAGCTGGCGGAATGACGCGGCGTCCAGGTTCAGCCGCTCCACCCGCACCCGGACCTCGTCCGGCCATAGGCGAGGGCTCGGATCTACCCGCCAGGCGGCCTGCGGCAGCGCGCCGGCCGGTTCGATGACGCGGTGCAGGCCCAGCGGCGATCTCGGGAAGTCTTGTCGTTGCATACTATTTTCTCACAAGGTTCTTTCGTATCTTTCGGATGAATAAGGCTATCGTCCCGTCTTCCAAGCCCAGAACGGTGGTGATCCCGTGATCGAGCAGCCCTACGTGTACCGGCGTGCCGAGCTCGCCGAGCCCGATTGGACCCGGTTCCCCGGCTGGGCGCAGGTAACCCGCGAAGAGTGGGAGTCGGCGCAATGGCAGCGGGCCCACTGCGTGAAGAACATCAAGCAACTCCGCGCCGTGCTCGGCGCCGGGCTGGCCGAGGAGTTCTGCGCGGACCTCGAGCGCGACCAGCGTGAGCGGGCGACCATGTCGATGCTGGTGCCGCCGCAGATGGTGAACACGATGGCGCCGGGCACCGCCGCGGCCGACCCTGGCTTCACCGACGCGTTCTACGCCGACCCGGTGCGCCGGTACATGATCCCGGTGTTCAGCGACCGCCGGGGCGACTGGCCCTCGCACCCGTACGCGAGCCGGGACTCGCTGCACGAGGCGGAGATGTGGGTGGTCGAGGGGCTCACCCACCGCTACCCGACCAAGGTGCTCGCCGAGGTGCTGCCGACCTGCCCGCAGTACTGCGGGCACTGCACGCGCATGGACCTGGTCGGCAACCCGACGCCGATGATCACCAAGCACAAGTTCACCCTGGCACGTGAGGACCGGCTGGATGCCATGCTCGCCTACCTGCGGGCCACTCCCGCGGTCAGGGACGTGGTGGTGTCCGGGGGGG
>Ga0070707_100003927_pt1 | contig 13997 bp, 10 predicted proteins | sample KBSK5502metaG_FD_65468 | JGI IMG/M metagenome (GOLD analysis project Ga0070707, IMG submission 65468) | Corn, switchgrass and miscanthus rhizosphere microbial communities from Kellogg Biological Station, Michigan, USA - KBS K5-50-2 metaG | ecosystem: Host-associated > Plants > Roots >... | reverse complement strand
TATAGCAGGCGGCCCGGCAAGCGCTGCCGCCGATATAGCAGGCGGCCCGGCAAGCACTGCCGCCGATATAGCAGGCGGGCCGGCGGGCCCAGCCGCCGATATAGGAGGGCTACCTGCCGCCGTGCTCGCCGCGGTCGCCGCGCCTGCGCAGGTATCGCTCGAACTCGCGCGCGATCGCGTCACCGCTGGCTTCCGGCAGGTCGGTCGCGTCCTTGGCCTCTTCGAGCGCGCGCACGTACTCAGCAACCTCGGAATCCTGCTCGGCAAGCTCGTCAACCCCGCGCTCCCATGCCCGCGCCTCGTCCGGCAGGTCGCCTAGCGGCATCGGGGCATCCAGCACGTCCTCGACCCCGCGCAGCAGCGAGAGCGTCGCCTTGGGGCTCGGCGGCTGCGCCACATAGTGCGGCACCGCCGCCCACAGCGAGACGGCCGGGATTCCCGCCGTAGCGCACGCGTCCTGGAGCACGCCGACGATGCCGGTCGGTCCCTGATAGTCGACCGGTTCGATCTGCAGCGTCGCTGCCAGCTTCTCGTCGGAGGCGGCGACGCTGACCGGCACCGGCCTGGTGTGCGGTGAGTCGGCGAGCAGCGCACCGACCAGGATGACCAGCTCGGCGCCGAGCTCGGTGAATCCGTCGACGAGCTCACGGCAGAAGCCGCGCCAGCGCATGTTCGGCTCGATGCCGTGCACGAGGACGATGTCCCTGTCCAGCCCGGTGGGGCGGGCGTGCACGAGCCGGGTGGTCGGCCAGGAGAGCCTGCGGGCCTTGCCGTCTGTGACGTCGAGCACCGGCCTGGTCACCTGGAAGTCGTAGTAGTCCTCGGGATCGATCTCGCCGATCGGCCTGGCCTCCCAGACGGCGCCGAGATGGGACACCGCGGCGCTGGCCGCTTCTCCCGCATCGTTCCAGCCCTCGAAGGCCGCGATGACCGCTGGCGAGGTCAATGCCGAGATGCCGTCGAACTCGATCGGAAGCCACCTCCACCGCTGCGCCGCACGGCCGCGAGCCGATGCCGATACCGATACCTGACGGCCCAAGCCTACGTGCTCAGCGGGGGGCTCCGGGCGGTCGTCCCCGGCGAGCTCCGGGGCGTGCTGCCGCATCGGCCCACGCTGCCCATAAGATAGTGGCCATCATGTCGCGTACCGCCGATCCGCAGCCCGGGCCGCTGCGCGCGGCCCTGGCCGAGCGGGTGGTGATCGCCGACGGCGCGATGGGCTCGATGCTGCAGGGCAGCCCCGCGACCCTCGACGACTTCGCCGGGCACGAGGGCTGCAACGAGATTCTGAACGTCACCAGGCCCGACATCGTCCGGTCGGTACACGACGGCTACCTGACAGCGGGCGTCGACGCCATCTCGTCCAATACCTTCGGCGCTAACCTCGGCAATCTCGGCGAATACGGGATATCAGAGCGGATCTACGAGCTGTCGCTCGCCGGAGCCGCCATCGCGCGCCAGGCGGCCGACGACGCGACCGAGGCCGACGGACGGCCGCGGTGGGTGCTCGGCTCGATCGGGCCTGGAACCAAGCTGCCGACGCTCGGGCACGTCTCGTTTGCCGATCTGCGTGCGGCGTATCAGCAGAATGCGGCCGGGCTGCTCGACGGTGGCGCGGACGCGGTGATCGTAGAGACCTGCCAGGACCTGCTCCAGGCCAAGGCCGCCATCATCGGCGCGAAACGGGCGATCGCGACGTTCCAGGAGGCAGCCCCTGAGGGCTGGCGTGACATCATGCTGGTCGCGCAGGTCACGATCGAGACGACAGGCGCGATGCTGCTCGGCAGCGAGATAGGCGCCGCGCTGACCGCGCTTGAACCGCTCGGCATCGACGTGATCGGGCTGAACTGCGCGACCGGGCCGGCGGAGATGAGCGAGCACTTGCGCTACCTCGCCGCCCACTCCAGGGTTCCGCTGTCCTGCATGCCGAACGCCGGCCTGCCGGAGCTCACCGCGAGCGGCGCCTACTATCCGGTCAACCCGGACGAGCTGGCCAGCGCGCACGAGACGTTCGTGCGCGAGTTCGGGCTCGCCCTGGTCGGCGGGTGCTGCGGCACCACGCCCGAGCACATGTCCGAGGTGGTCGCGAAGATCGCGGGCCACCCGCGCAGGCCGCGCAGGCCTCGGCCAGAACCCGGCGTCGCGTCGCTCTACCAGCACGTGCCGTTCCGCCAGGACACCGCGTTCCTGGCGATCGGCGAGCGGACCAACGCCAACGGCTCCAAGGCGTTCCGCGATGCGATGATCGACGGCAGGCTCGACGACTGCGTGGAGATCGCCAGGGCCCAGACTAGGGACGGCGCGCACGTGCTCGACCTGTGCGTGGACTACGTCGGCAGGGACGGGGTCGCGGACATGGCCGAGATCGCCAGCAGGCTGGCGACCGCCGCCACGCTGCCGCTTGTGCTCGATTCCACCGAGCCCGACGTGATCATGGCGGGCCTCGAGCGGCTCGGCGGCCGGGCCGTGGTCAACTCGGTTAATTACGAGGACGGCGACGGCCCAGATTCGCGGATCGCAAAGGTCATGCCGATCGTCCGCGAGCACGGCGCGGCGGTGGTCGCGCTCACCATCGACGAGCAGGGCCAGGCCAGGACCGCGGAGTGGAAGGCGGCGGTGGCCAGCCGGCTCATCGATGACCTGACAGGCAACTGGGGCATGCGCCAGTGCGACATCATCGTTGACTGCCTCACCTTCCCGATCGCCACCGGCCAGGAGGAGACCAGGCGGGACGCGATCGAGACGATCGAGGCGATCCGCGAGGTCAAGCGGCGCTACCCGGACGCGCAGACGACGCTGGGCGTCTCGAACGTCTCCTTCGGCCTGAACCCTGCAGCCCGCGCCGTGCTGAACTCGGCCTTCCTGAACGAGTGCGTCAAGGCCGGCCTTGACTCGGCGATCGTGCACGCCGCGCGGATCATGCCGATCGCGCGCATCCCCGCCGACCAGCTCCAGGTGGCGCTCGACCTCATCTACGACAGGAGGCGAGAGGGCTACGACCCGCTGGCCAGGCTGCTCGAGCTGTTCGAGGGCGTCGACACGGCGTCGCTCAAGGCCAGCCGGGCGGCCGAACTGCACGGCCTGCCGCTCTGGGAACGCCTCAAGCGGCGGATCATCGACGGCGAGAGGGCCGGCCTCGAAGATGATCTGGACGAGGCGCTCGGCCAGCGGTCCGCACTGGAAATCGTCAACGACGTGCTGCTCGACGGCATGAAGACGGTCGGCGATCTGTTCGGCTCCGGGCAGATGCAGCTGCCGTTCGTGCTCCAATCCGCCGAGGTGATGAAGGCCGCGGTCGGCTACCTCGAGCCGCACATGGAGCGCTCGGGGGAGTCTGGCAGGGGCAAGATCGTGCTCGCGACCGTCAAGGGCGACGTGCACGACATCGGCAAGAACCTGGTGGACATCATCGTGTCCAACAACGGATATGACGTTGTGAACATCGGGATCAAGCAGCCGATCTCGTCGATCATCCAGGCGGCGACCGAGCACGAGGCGGATGTGATCGGCATGTCGGGGTTGCTGGTCAAGTCGACGGTCGTGATGCGCGACAACCTGGCGGAGCTGAACTCGCGCGGCCTGGCGAGCCGGTGGCCCGTCCTGCTTGGCGGCGCCGCGCTCACCAGGTCATACGTCGAACAGGATCTGGCCAGCCTCTTCGACGGCGAGGTCAGGTACGCGCGCGACGCGTTCGAGGGCCTCAGGCTGATGGACGCGATGATGGCGGTCAAGCGCGGTGAGCCAGGAGCCGCGCTGCCCCCGCTGCGCGAGCGCCGCGTGCGGCCGAGTGCGCAGCCGGACGGGCAGGACCAGCCCGGCGGCCGGGCAGCACGGGCGGTGGTTCGTTCGGACGTAAGCGCCGATGAGCCCGTGCCGCAGCCGCCTTTCCTCGGCACCAAGGTGGTCAGGGGAATTCCGCTGGCCGAGTACGCAAGCTATCTGGACGAGCGAGCGCTGTTCCTCGGCCAGTGGGGCCTGAAGCCGACCAGGGGCGGCACCGGGCCCTCGCATGCCGAGCTCGCCGAGACCGAGGGCAGGCCGCGGCTGCGCATGTGGCTCGAGCGCGCGCAGACCGAGGGGCTGCTCCGGGCCGCTGTCGTGCATGGCTACTTCCCGTGCGTCAGCGAGGGCGACGACCTGATCGTGCTCGATGATCACGGCGGCGAGCGGGAGCGGTTCACGTTCCCTCGCCAGCGCAGGGACCGCAGGCTGTGCCTCGCCGACTTCTTCAGGCCGCGTTCGTCTGACCAGGTCGACATCGTCGCCTTCCAGCTCGTCACCATCGGCCCGCGAATTAGCGAGACCACCGCCGAATTGTTCGCCAAGCACGCCTACCGCGACTACCTGGAGCTGCATGGCCTGTCCGTGCAGCTCGCCGAGGCCCTCGCGGAGTGCTGGCACGTCAGGACGAGGGAGGCGCTCGGCATCGGCGGCGCCGATCCCGCGGATCTTGACGGCATCCTGCGGGTCGGCTACCAGGGCTGCCGGTACTCGTTCGGCTACCCCGCCTGCCCGGATCTCGAAGACCGGGCCAAGGTGATGCGGCTGCTCGAGCCCGAGCGGATCGGGGTGACGCTGTCGGAGGAATTCCAGCTCGCGCCCGAGCAGTCCACCGACGCCCTGATCGCGCATCACCGCGAGGCGAAATACTTCAGCACCTGATGCGCGACGCTCGTCCCGGCGCCCGGCTCCGGGCCGTCCTGTTCGACATGGACGGCCTGCTCGTGGACACCGAGCCGCTGTGGTTCGAGGTCGAGCACTCGATCATGACCAGGCTCGGCGGCGAGTGGACCGCCGACGACCAGCGGGCGCTGATCGGCGGATCGCTCGACCGCAGCGTCGACTACCTGCTCGGCCGCGCCACGCGCCGGGCGAGCCACCACGACGTAGCCGGCTGGCTGATCGACGGCATGGCCGGGCTGCTCGCAGAGCGCGAGGTCGAGGCAATGCCCGGCGCGCTTGAACTGCTCGGGCAGGTGCGGGCCGCGGGGATCCCGACGGCGCTGGTCACCTCGTCGGAGCGAGTCATCATGGATGCCGTGCTTGCCAGCCTCGCCAGACACGACATCGCGTTCGCCGCCACCGTGTGCGGCCAGGACGTGGGCCATCGCAAGCCGCACCCTGAGCCCTACCTGAGGGCAGCCGCGCTGCTCGGCGCGGAGCCGAGTTGCTGCGTGGCGCTGGAAGACTCACCGAACGGCGTCGCCGCGGCCGAGGCGGCCGGCTGCGTCACGGTCGCGGTGCCCGGGATGGCGCCGATCGGCACCCGCCCCGGCCGCACGATCGCCGCCTCGCTGGCCCATGTGGACCTTGCCCTGCTCCACTCGCTCGTGGCCAACGCCGCGGTCACGGCCGCCCCGCCTGGCTGAGGCGGGCTGAGCTCAGATCTCGTGGTCTCGGTCGCGGTCAAGCGCCGAGGTCGCGAGCGCCGAGCCGACCGCCGCAAGCGCTCCGGCGGGAGGGCCTGCCGGGCTGCCCTGCTCCGGCGCGTGCGGCCGGCCGAGGTCGTCCGCGCTGGGCAGCGGCGGCGGCGTGCCGCCGAACGCCGGGCAGATAGCCTGGTGGGCGCACCAGTCGCAGAGCTTGCTCGGCCGCGGCCGCCAGTCGCCCGCCGCTCGCGCACGCTCGATCGCACGCCACAGCGCCTCGATCTTGCGTTCGGTCGCCAGCAAGTCGGCCTCGTCGGGCGCATACCGCATGATCTCGCCATTGCCCAGGTAAATCAGCTGGAGCAGCCTGGGCACCGTACCGCTGGTACGCCACAGCACGAGCGCGTAGAACCGCATCTGGAACATCGCGCGAGCCTCGAAGTCCGCTCGCGGCGCGGTGCCGGTCTTGTAGTCCACGATCCTGACCTCGCCGCCGGCCGCGACGTCGAGCCTGTCGATGTACCCGCGCAGCCGCAGGCCGGAGCCGAGCACCGCCTGAACGCGCAGTTCCCTGTGCGCGGGCTCGAGCCTGGTCGGATCCTCGAGGGTGAAGTACCGATCGATCATGCCACGCGCCTGCCCGAGCCAGGCCTCGCGCTCGGCCTCGTCAGGGAACAACCCGGCAAGTTCCGGCTCGGCGGACACGAGCCTGTCCCACTCGGGCTCGATCAGGCGGGCGGCCGCCTCCTGGCTGCGGCTCGCGGCTGGCTCGTCGAAGAGCCGCTCGAGCACGGCGTGCACGAGCGTTCCGCGCGCCATCGCCGGGCTCGGCGCCTCCGGCAGGCGATCGATGACGCGGAAGCGGTAAAGCAGCGGGCAGGTGAGGAAGTCGGCGGCCCTAGACGGCGACAGCGACCGGCCGTGCTCCTCTTCGGCGGCACCGGCATCCGCCGGGCCGGACGCGGCACCGTCAGACTCCGCCCTGGGCGGCTCCGCGCGTGGTGGTGGCTCCGCCGGGCCGGGCTGGACGGGTATGGCCGACCGGTTCAGGGTGGCGCTGGTCTCCTCCACACTTGGCAGGGTAGGGGAAGGCACCGACAGCCCGCCCGTCATTGCCGCCGCGGACCGCGGACATCGGGGCGAGCATCCGCGCTCCGGAGCACGTAGCATCGTGTCGTGGCTGCAAATACGCCGGACGGCGGCTCGGATGCGCCGGCGAGGCCTGATCGCCCGCTCCGTCGCGATCCCAGGCTCGGGCTCGTAGTTGCCCGGCCGTTCGGGATCCCGGTCTACATCTCGCCGTACTGGCTGGTCTTCGCCGTCGTGCTGGTCATCATGTATGCCTACGGCCCCGAGGCCAATCTGGCGCCCGCTAGCAGCAGGTACATCGTGGCCGCGGCGTTCGTGCTGCTCCTGTACCTGTCCGTGCTCGTGCACGAGCTTGCGCACTGTGTGGTGGCCCGCGGATTCGGCCTGCCGGTGCGCCGGGTGCTGCTGTACCCGCTTGGCGGATACTCCGAGATCGAGCAGGAGCCCGCAACGCCGGGCCGCGAGGCGCTGATCTCGGGAGCCGGTCCAGTCGTGTCGCTCGCGCTCGCGGGCATCGGCTACGGGCTCGCAACGGTCGTGCCTGCCGGGCTCGCGCATCAACTCATCGCGCAGCTGTTCTTCGCGAACTTGGTCGTCGGAATCTTCAACCTGCTGCCCGGGCTGCCACTGGACGGCGGCCGCATCTTCCGAGCCGGAGTCTGGAAAATCACCGGACGGCAGATCGTTGCCACGATCGCGGCGGCATGGGCCGGGAGGGCGCTTGCGATCGCGCTGGTCGGGCTTGCACTTTTCGGCCAGCGCAACGCTGTCCTCAGCCTGTACTGGCTCTGGCTGCTGTTTATCGCCGGCTTCATCTGGATTCAGTCGACCCAGGCGATCAGGGCCGCGCGGATCAGGGAACGCCTGCCCGCCGTCAGCGCGCGCACGCTCGCGAGGCGCGCCATCCCGGTGTCGGCAAGCCTGCCACTCGCCGAGGCCATCAGGCGCGCCCAGGCGGCCGGCGCCCGGGCGCTGGTGATCGTGAACCACGAGAACACGCCGACCGCGATCGTCAGCGAGGCCGCGGTGCAAGCCACCCCCGATGAGCGCCGGCCGTGGATCGAGGTTGGCTCGCTGGCCAGGACGCTCGGCCCCGACGTGGTCCTGTCCGCCAACCTGTCGGGCATGGACCTGATCAAGGCCGTGCAGCAGGCTCCCGCCAGCGAATACCTGCTGATCGAGCCTTCCGGACAGGTGTACGGCGTGCTCGCCTCGGCCGACCTGGATCTCGCGTTCGCCGGGGTGTGAGGCGCGCGACGCCCGCGCGGCACCCACACGTCATGCCCTAGCCTGAGCGACGTGATCATCAAGCGCCGCGGGCCGTTCGCGCCAGGCGATCAGGTGCAGTTGACAGACGAGAAGGGACGAAGGCACCGGCTCGTGCTCGCGGCCGGGCGGTCCTTCCACACGCACCGCGGGTCGATCGCGCACGACGACCTGATCGGCATGGACGAGGGCTGCGTCGTGCGTGCATCTGGCGGCACGCTCTACGTCGCGCTGCGGCCGCTGCTCGCCGATTACACGGTCTCGATGTCGCGCGGCGCGACGGTGGTGTACCCGAAGGACGCGGCCCAGATCGTCGGGCTCGCCGACATCTTCCCAGGCGCCAGGGTGCTCGAGGCGGGCGCCGGCTCAGGAGCGCTGACCTGCTGGCTGCTGCGCGCCGTCGGCGAGCAGGGCCGCCTCATCTCCTACGAGCGCCGGGCCGACTTCGCCGCCGTCGCGCGGGCCAATGTGGAGAGCTACTTCGGCGGGCCGCACCCGGCATGGCGGCTGGTGACCGGCGACCTGCCGCCCGCCGACTCAGAAACCCCCGGCCTGACAGAAATCGACCGGGTCGTGCTCGACCTGCTCGCGCCGTGGGAGCACGCGGCGGCGGCCGCGGGCTGGCTGGTTCCTGGCGGGCTGATCTGCTGCTACGTGGCGACCACCACGCAGTTGTCGCGGGTGGTGGAAGCTCTTCGCGAGCACGGCGGCTACGTCGAGCCCGCGGCGTGGGAATCGATGCACCGCCGCTGGCACGTGGAGGGCCTGGCGGTCAGGCCCGAGCACCGGATGGTCGGCCACACGGGGTTCCTGGTGACCGCGCGACGGCTCGCGCCGGGAGTGACGGCGCCGCCGCGACGACGACGGCCGGCCAAGGGCGCCTACCCGGCGGCTGACGGGGACGAACCCGAGGAATAATTTACGCATAACGGAAAGCCAGTAGGTGACGTCGCACGCAGGCTGGACTAGCCGGTGGCTGATGGGTAACGATGCGACGGCGAGACCGGATCGTATCGGCAGAAAAGACAACTCTGGAGGCCGACGCGAGGTTACGGAATGACCGCGCGTAGGTAGGGTCTAGGTAAGTCCGCTCTCAAGAGGGGGTGAGGGGCAGTGGCCGCTCGTGACGACAGCGCACGCGCCGCACGCCATGATGACGAGGTCAGGGTCAAGGTGCTGACGGACCAGGTCTCCTTCCTCGAGGAAGAGATCGCGGCGCTGCGCGGCAAGATCGCGGATTCGCCCCGCACGTCCCGGCTGGTCGAGGAGCGGCTCGCCCAGACCGAAGCCGCACTGGCCGGCCTGAGCGGCCAGAACGAGCGGCTGACCGCCACCTTGCGCGAGGCGAGGGACCAGATCGTCGCGCTGAAGGAAGAGGTCGACAGGCTGGCGCAGCCGCCTTCTGGCTTCGGCGTATTCCTGCAGGCCAACGCCGACGGCACCGCCGACGTGTTCACCGGCGGCAGGAAGATGCGCGTCTCGGTCAGCCCGAGCATCGACCTTGACGAGATGCATCCCGGCCAGGAGCTCGTGCTGAACGAGGCGCTGAACGTCGTCGTCGCGCTCGGCTACGAGACGATCGGCGAAGTCGTCATGCTCAAGGAACTGCTCGAGGGCGGCGACCGGGCGCTGGTGATCTCGCACGCGGACGAGGAGCGGATCGTCCGGCTAGCCGAGCCGCTGCTCGCCGGCACGCTGCGGGCCGGCGACTCGCTGCTGCTCGAGCCCCGGTCCGGCTATGTCTACGAGCGGATACCCAAGGCGGAGGTCGAGGAGCTCATACTCGAGGAAGTCCCTGACATCACCTACGAGCTGATCGGCGGCCTCGGTCCGCAGATCGAGCAGATCAGGGACGCAATCGAGTTGCCGTACCTGCATGCCGACCTGTTCAAGGAACACCAGCTGCGCGCGCCGAAGGGCGTGCTGCTCTATGGCCCGCCTGGCTGCGGCAAGACGCTGATCGCCAAGGCCGTCGCCAATTCCCTGGCCAAGCAGGTCGCCAAGCGGACCGCCGAGCTTGCCCGCCAGGGCAACGGCGACAGCGGCAAGGCGACCAAGGAGGGCAAGAGCTTCTTCCTCAACATCAAGGGCCCCGAGCTGCTCAACAAGTACGTCGGCGAGACCGAGCGGCACATCAGGCTGGTCTTCCAGCGGGCGAGGGAGAAGGCCAGCGAGGGCATGCCGGTGATCGTGTTCTTCGACGAGATGGACTCGATCTTCCGCACCAGGGGCTCCGGCGTGTCGAGTGACGTCGAGAACACCATCGTGCCGCAGCTGCTGAGCGAGATCGACGGCGTGGAGGGCCTGGAGAACGTCATCGTGATCGGCGCGTCCAACCGCGAGGACATGATCGACCCGGCCATCCTGCGGCCGGGGCGCCTGGACGTCAAGATCAAGATCGAGCGGCCCGACGCCGAAGCCGCGCGGGACATCTACTCCAAGTACGTGGTCGCCGACCTGCCGCTGCACCCGGACGACGTCGCCGAGCATGGCGGCTCCGCCGAGGCCACGGTGGCCGAGATGATCCAGCGGGTCGTCGAGCGGATGTACAGCGAGACGCAGGAGAACAGGTTCCTCGAGGTCACCTACGCCAACGGCGACAAAGAAGTGCTGTACTTCAAGGACTTCAACTCCGGCGCGATGATCCAGAACATCGTCGACCGTGCCAAGAAGATGGCGATCAAGGAATTCCTCGAGACCGGCAGGAAGGGCCTGCGGGTTGCGCACCTGCTGTCGGCGTGCGTCGACGAGTTCAGCGAGAACGAAGACCTGCCCAACACCACCAATCCCGATGACTGGGCCAGGATCTCCGGCAAGAAGGGCGAGCGGATCGTCTACATCAGGACGCTGGTATCCGGCAAGAGCGGGAACGAGGCAGGCCGGTCGATCGACACCGTGGCCAACACGGGCCAGTACCTGTGACCGGCCGCGCGGTGGCGAGCCGCGCGGCGACACGAGCGGGCGGCGGCGCGCGCGTCCACCGGCGAGCTTGCCGCCCGGCACTACGCTGTGAGCTATGAGCGTTCGCCGGGTGATGGGCATCGAGACCGAGTACGGCATATCCGTGCCCGGACAGCCCGGCGCGAACGCGATGGTCACCTCCTCGCAGGTCGTCAACGCCTATCACTCGGCGACCGCCGCCAAGGCCAGGCGGACGCGGTGGGACTTCGAGGAAGAGAACCCGCTGCGCGACGCGCGCGGCTTCGACCTGTCCAGGGACACCGCGGACGCCAGCCAGTTGACCGACGAGGATCTGGGGCTGGCCAACGTCATCCTGACCAATGGCGCCAGGCTGTACGTCGACCACGCCCATCCTGAGTACTCGGGCCCTGAATGCACCGACCCGCTGTCCGCCGTCCGGTGGGACAAAGCGGGGGAGCGCGTCATGGAGGAGGCCGCGGCGGCGGCCAGCGCGATACCGGGAACCGCGCCGATCCAGCTGTACAAGAACAACACAGACAACAAGGGCGCCTCCTACGGCTGTCACGAGAATTACCTGATGAGCCGGGCGACGCCGTTCGCGGAGATCGTCAGGTACCTGACGCCGTTCTTCGTCACGAGGCAGGTCATCTGCGGCGCCGGCCGGGTCGGGATTGGCGCCGACGGCAGGGAAGACGGTTTCCAGATCAGCCAGCGCGCCGACTTCTTCGAGGTCGAGGTCGGCCTGGAGACGACACTCAAGCGGCCGATCATCAACACGCGCGACGAGCCGCACGCGGACCCAGAGAAATATCGTCGCCTGCACGTGATCATCGGCGATGCGAACATGAGCGAGATCTCCACGTACCTCAAGCTCGGCAGCACCGCGCTGGTCCTGTCCATGATCGAAGACCGGTTCCTGACAACCGACCTGGGCATCGACGGGGCCGTCGCCGAGCTCCGGGCGGTCTCCCACGATCCGACCTGCCGCCACCTGATCCAGCTGCGCGACGGCAGGAGGCTCACCGCCGTACAGGTCCAGATGGAGTACCTCGAACTGGCGCGCAAATACACCCAGGAGCGGTTCGGCGGCGACGTCGACGACCTGACCTCGGACGTGCTCGACCGGTGGGAGTCGGCTCTTGTTATGCTCGCCGACGACCCGATGGGGCTGGCCGGCCAGCTCGACTGGGTGACCAAGCTGCAGCTGATGGATGGCTACAGGACCCGCGACGGCATCGGCTGGAACCACCCGCGCCTCCAGCTCGTCGACCTCCAGTACTCCGACGTCAGGTCCGGCCGCGGCCTGTACAACAAGCTGGTCGCCGCGGGCCGGATCGAGCGGCTGCTCGACGAGCGGGACATTCGCGCGGCCGTCACCAACCCGCCGGAAGACACGCGGGCGTACTTCCGCGGCCGCTGCCTTCAGCAGTATCCGGACTCGGTCGCCGCGGCCTCCTGGGATTCGGTCATCTTCGACATTCCGGGCCGTGAGTCCCTCCAGCGCGTTCCCACGCTCGAGCCTCTCCGTGGCACCAAGGCACACGTCGGCGAGCTGCTCGACCGCTGCGCCACCGCCGCCGAACTGGTCACCGCCCTGACCGGCAAGTAGAACCTGGACGGCATGCGAGACCAGCCACCGCGCGGTTTGCGCGCGGGCAACGCGGCGAGGATAGCTTTAAGCTCGGCATACAGGCGCGACACGGAGGTTCGGATGGCGACCAAGGACACCGGAGGCCAGCGGCATACCACACGGCGTGGCCAGGACGAGGAGGAGACGCTCGAGCAGGGCACCGAGGAGGGCAAGGAGCGCCGGGAGAAGCTGACCGATGACGTCGACGCGATCCTCGACGAGATCGACGAGGTTCTCGAGGAGAATGCCGAGGAGTTCGTCAGGTCATACGTGCAGAAGGGCGGCCAGTAGCCCAGATACCGCCGGCCGCGCCGGGGCAGTAGGGTCAGTGGCGTAGCTGTGGGCACCAGGAAAGGACTCCGTTGGGTTCCGACTCTCACGCCGGGTTGATGAGCGCGGCATACCTCAGCGCCCGAACCTCTTCGTTCAGCGAGTTCCTCACCTCGGCCGCGCCTGAGCTGCTGCCTGGCGCGGCCGGCCTGACCGTGCCGGGCGGCCTGGCCGCGGGACTCCCGCACGGCACCACGATCGTGGCTGCGGCGTTCAACGACGGCGTAGTGATGGCCGGCGACCGGCGGGCGACCGCAGGGAACATGATCTCGCAGCGGGACATCGAGAAGGTCTTCCGCAGCGACGAGTACTCCTGCATCGGGATCACCGGCGTGGCCGGGATCGGCGTCGACCTCGTCCGGCTCTTCCAGGTGGAGCTCGAGCACTACGAGAAGCTGGAGGGGCGGGCGCTGTCGCTGGAAGGCAAGGCCAACCGGCTCGCCGGGATGGTCCGCGCTAACCTCGGCGCTGCCATGCAGGGTTTCGTCGTCGTGCCGCTCCTCGCCGGTTACGACACCGACGAGGGCGTGGGGCGGATCTTCAGCTACGACCCGACCGGCGGCCGGTACGAGGAGCAGCGCTTCCACTCGATCGGCTCAGGGTCGGTCTTCGCCCGCGGCTCGCTGAAGAAGCTGTACAACGACGGCATGGAATCGGCCGAGGCGGTCATGGCCTGCATGCAGGCCCTGTACGACGCGGCCGACGACGACTCGGCGACCGGCGGACCCGACATGACCAGGCGCATCTACCCCATCGTGGCGACCGTGACCGCCGACGGGTACCGGCGGCTGACGGACGAGGAGACCGGTTCGGCCGCCCAGTCCGTGATCGCCGAGCGGATGAGCGACCCCGATGGCCCGAACGCGGCGCTGCAACGCGCGCCGAAGGCCGTCGAGTAACCCGCCAGCCCGAACTCACTCAGCCCCGCATCGTCAAAGCCGACAACTCGAGCAAGGGAAGCACTCGCGGTGACAATGCCGTTCTACGTGTCGCCTGAACAGGCGATGAAGGACAAGGCGGACTACGCGCGCAAGGGGATCGCGCGCGGCCGCAGCGGCGTGGTGATCCAGTACGACGCCGGGATCCTGTTCGTCGCGCCCAACCCCTCGCGAGCCCTGCACAAGATCAGCGAGATCTACGACAGGATCGCCTTCGCTGCCGTGGGCCGCTACAACGAGTACGAGATCCTGCGCAAGGCCGGGGTGCGGTACGCGGACATGACCGGCTACCAGTACGACCGCCAGGATGTGACCGCGCGCGGTCTCGCCAACTGGTACGCGCAGACGCTGGGCACGATCTTCACCGACAGCCAGAAGCCCTTCGAGGTCGAAATCGTGGTCGCCGAGGTCGCCGAGGCGCTAGCCGACGACCAGATCTACCGGATCACGTTC
>Ga0070707_100003926_pt1 | contig 13997 bp, 11 predicted proteins | sample KBSK5502metaG_FD_65468 | JGI IMG/M metagenome (GOLD analysis project Ga0070707, IMG submission 65468) | Corn, switchgrass and miscanthus rhizosphere microbial communities from Kellogg Biological Station, Michigan, USA - KBS K5-50-2 metaG | ecosystem: Host-associated > Plants > Roots >... | reverse complement strand
TTTCTCGGGCTGACGGCCGGAAGGCGAGAGACGATCATCGGCCCTGAGGCCAGGTGCTCGTTCTAATTTGCGCCCCAGCCGACAGAAGTGTCGCCGTGTGGTCGGCGAGCGTCAATGTGACCAGCGCGGTGCCACCGCACCGTCACTGCCGGTCCTACCTGAGAGCCACCCCGGGTCGGTCTGACGCCTCGACGGCTCCGACCCGCCAGTGGGGGACGTCTGCGCGATCGAATCCCGCCTCCACGCGATCGATGAGATCGAGCGGGATGGCAGCCAACAGGCCGCCGCTCGTCTGCGGATCGTGAGCCAGGGTCAGGAGCTCCGGGGAAACGCCCGGCGCCAGGTCGAGCGATTTGGCGACGAAGCGGCGGTTGTGCGCGGCGCCCCCGGTCTCGAAACCTGCCGCGGCGAGCTCGAGCGCGCCAGGGAGGATGGGCAGCGCCGACGAGCCGAAGACGAACCTCGCCCCCGACGCGCGAGCCATCTCCAACCCGTGTCCCAGGAGCCCGAAACCCGTGACGTCCGTCGCCCCACGGATACCGAGAGCCACGAGCACGTCCGACGCGGCGCGATTGAGGGTCCGCATCTGGTCGATCGCGGCGGTCAGCTGGGAAGCCGACGTCCGCCCCCGGCGCGAGCCCGAGACGAACAAGCCGGTCCCCAAGCGTTTCGTCAACAGAAGCACGTCACCCGGTTGTGCCCCGCCCTTCCGCAACAAGCGGTCGGGATGCCCGGCGCCAACCACGGCCAAACCGTACTTCGGCTCGGGATCGCGGATCGTGTGGCCTCCGGCCAGCGTGCCGCCCGCCTCTCGGACCTTGGCGGACGCGCCGGCGAAGATCCCGGCCATGGCGTCGCGCGGCAGCTCCTCCGGGAACGCCGCAATTGACAAGGCGAACAGCACGCGCCCGCCCATCGCGAAGACGTCGGACAGGGCATTGGCCGCCGCGATCTCGCCGAAGGTGCGCGGGTCGTCGACGAGAGGGGGAAAGAAGTCCACCGTGCCGATGATGGCAAGCTCGTCGCTGACTCGATAGACCGCGGCATCGTCGGGCGGGTTCAGGCCTGCAATGAGCTCGTCGGGGGCGGACTCGGCTTCGAGGCCAGCGAGGGCGTCGGCAAGGAGATCCGCGCCCAGCTTGGCGGCGCAGCCTCCGCAGTCGGTGAGCTCGGTCAGGCGAATCGGGGTCGGGCGGAGCGCGGTCATGAGCCCGATGATAGGGCTACCATCGCCAAGGGAGCGGTCGGGTCCCGGTGGGTCCCCTGGTCTTCAAAACCAGTGGCGCGGCGCTCGGCGCGGCGCGGTGGGTTCGACTCCCATGCGCTCCCGCCACGGAGGTTCGATGTCGACCGAGCGTCCTCATCCGCCGAGCGTCGAAGCGGTCCTTGCGATCGTTCGTCGGCACGAGAACGGGCATCGCGAGTCCGGCGCCGTTCTCACCGCCGTGCGTGAGGTGATCGACGACGAGCGAAGCCGCCTGGCGGCCGGCGAGACGGCCCGCGGAACCGAGGGCCTGGCCGGCGCGGTCACGGAGCGCCTGGAGGAGCTCGATGCGCGCACGGGGAAGGGACCGGCGCGCGTCATCAACGCGACCGGTGTCATCGTCCACACGAACCTCGGCCGTGCGCCGTGGCCCGACGCAGCGTTGCAGGCTGCCGCCGGCGCCGCTGGTGGTTACATGCTGCTGGAGCTCGATCGCGACACCGGCCGACGCGGTACGCGCTTCCGGGCAGCCGAGGAGCATCTCATCGCCCTGACCGGCGCCGCGGACGCGCTCGTCACCAACAATAACGCTGCGGGCCTGGCCCTCGCTGTTGGCCTCGCCGGGCGCGGCGGCGGGGTCGCCGTGTCGCGTGGAGAGCTCGTCGAAATCGGCGGCGGCGTCCGAATCCCGGAGATCATCCGACGAGCGGGGGCGAAGCTGATCGAGGTCGGGACCACGAATCGCACGCGGGTCGGCGACTTCGATGCCCCGTTGGTCGAGGGTCGCACGCGCGTGATCCTGCGGGTCCACCCGTCCAACTTCACCATGGCCGGCTTCACCGAGTCGCCCGACCTGGCGTCGCTCGCCAGCCTGGCCCACCGCCACGGCGCGATCGTCGTCGATGACCTCGGCTCGGGCGCTCTGCTGGCGACCGAAGCGTTCGGGCTGGCGCACGAGCCGATGCCTTCAGAACGCCTGGCGGCCGGTGCCGACCTCGTCACGTTCAGCGGCGACAAGCTCGTCGGAGGCCCGCAGGCCGGTCTGATCGTCGGTCGAGCCGACCTCATCGCGCGGATGCGCCGCGACCCACTGGCGCGATCGATGCGGCCCGACAAGGCGACGCTCGCCGGTGTGGCCGCCACGCTCGGCCTCTACCGGGCGGGCCGGGCGGTAGAATCGATCCCGGTCTGGTCGATGATCGCGATGCCGGCGGCCGCGATCCGGGTTCGCGCCGAGGCGGTCGGGGCGGCGCTTGGCGATTCGCCGGACGTCCGGGTCGTCCCGGTCGAGTCGACCGTCGGCGGCGGATCGTTGCCTGGTGAAACGCTGCCCTCCTTTGCCATGGCGCTGCGAGCGCGGTCGGTGACGCGCTTGCTGACAGCCCTGCGTCGGGGAGACCCGGCCGTCATTGGACGCATCGCCGAGGGCCGTGTGATCCTCGACCTGCGAACGGTGGATCCAGGCGATGACGGGCACCTGGCGGCCGCCATCGAGGCCGCGCGCGAGGCGCCCAGGTGACCGTCGTTATCGGGACCGCCGGTCATATCGATCACGGCAAGACCACGCTGCTTCGTGCGCTGACCGGGATCGACGCGGATCGACTCCCGGAAGAGCAGCGGCGGGGCATGACCATCGATGTGGGCTACGCCCACCTGACGTTGCCGGACGGCACCGAGCTCGACTTCGTGGACGTGCCCGGTCACGACCGGCTGGTTGGCAACATGCTCGTCGGCGCGGGCGAGATCGACGCCGCGTTGCTCGTGGTCGCCGCCGACGATGGGCCGCGTCCCCAGACGAGCGAACACCTTGAGCTGCTCGACGCGCTGGCCATCGATGTCGGCGTCGCAGTGGTGACGAAGGCCGACCTCGCGGGGTTGGAGCGCGCGAGGGAGGTCGCCGGCGACGTCGCCCGGCTGCTAGCGGGGACGTCGTTGCGTGGTTCACCGGTCCTTGTCGTGTCGGCGACCGAGGGAGACGGCATGAGTCAGCTACGGCGCGCCCTCGTCGAGCTTCGCGATCATGTGCTGGCGGGTCAGACCGGCGTCGGGGCTTCCTCGGGGAGATCGCGCATCGCGATCGATCGCAGCTTCACGATCAAGGGTCGCGGCGCCGTGGTGACCGGCACCCTGCGCGGCGGACCACTCGTGCGCGGGGCAACGCTGCGATTGGTTCCCGGTGACCGAGAGGTGCGTGCACGGGAGCTACAGGTGCACAACGCAACCGTCGAACGCGCGGAGCGCGGCCGGGTCGCGATCAACCTTGCGGGCGTCGACGCGTCGGATCTCCATCGCGGGATGGTGCTGACCGACGATCCCGCAGTCGGATCGAGCGATCGGCTGCTGGTTGGACTTGCCCGTCGTGTTCCGGATCGCACCCGCGCCCGCGTGCATCTCGGGACCGCGGCCGCGGACGGCGGGGTGAGCCGGAGCGGACGCGACGCGATCGACCTGGCAGACAGATCCGTGGCGGCCGTCGTTCGGCTGTCGGAGCCGCTGGCCGTCGCGCCGGGGGATCGATTCCTGTTGCGACGATCCTCCGGAGGTGACCAGGTTGTTGGCGGGATCGTGTTCGACAGCTCGCCGGCCCGCGGCATCTCCCGGCGGCGGCAGACGGCAGAACGCCTGTCGGCGCTGGCGCAGGCCATCGATCGCGCGGACCCGGCAGCGATAGCGGCCGCCCGGTGTGAGCTCCACGGGGCGGTAGTGTCCGGCGCCCTGGTCGAGCTTGCCGCCGACGTCGCCGAGCAGCTGGACCGCGACCTCCTGGCCACGTTCGAGGCGGCGCCCGTCCAGGCATTGCCGACCGTCCGATCCTCCGCGGCTCGCTCGCTCCGGCGCCGCGTAACCGTCAACCCGGACGCCGCAGCTCGGGCGGTGACGGACCGGCTTGACCGGCTCGTCGCACGAGGTCAGCTCGAGCGGGATGGCCGCGAGATCCGGCTGCCGGGCTCGCGGCCCACCGAGGCGGACGCGTCCGTGGCCGCCGCCATGGACCTTGTGGAACGAGCCCTTGCCGTACCCGCGCCACCGTCGCTCGCCGCCGCCGCCCGCGCAGTCGGCTGTCCGCCGTCCGGCCTCCGGGAGCTGGAGCGTGCCGGGCGGATCGTGCTGCTCGAACCCGATCTCGGCTACGCCTCGACGGCCTATCGCGATCTTGCCGGCAGGGCGCTCGCACTGGCAGCCTCCGAGCCGCTGACCCCGGCAGCGTTCCGCGACGCTACCGGGACGACAAGGCGGTACGTGATGGCCATCCTGGAGGACCTCAATCGTCGCGAGATCCTGCGGCGGACCGATGCCGGGCACGTTCCAGGTCCGCGGGCCGGGACCGCCGCCGAGATTGGTCGATGAATCGGGCCGGGGTGGGCGCCATCGTCCTGGCCGGTGGGCGCTCGAGCCGGTTCGGGCGCGACAAGCTGGCGGAGCCGCTGGCGGGCCGGTCGCTCCTTGAGCGATCGATCGATGGGGTGCGCCCGCTGGTCGCGGAGATCGTCGTCGTGGCCGCGACCGATGACGAACGGCGTTGGCCGGACGGCGTCATCGTCGTCAACGACTCGGTGGCATTCGAGGGGCCACTGGTCGGGCTGCGGACGGGGCTGCGCCGCAACACCAGGCCGATCGTCCTCGTCTCCGGCGGCGACATGCCGACGATGGTCGAATCGGTGCTCGAGTCCATGCTCGCCAGGCTCGCCGACCCGGCAGTCGAAGCTGCCATCCTCGAACAAGAGGGGCGAAGACGGCCGTTGCCGGCCGTGGTGCGAACAGGACCCGCGCTGGTCGCAGCCGATCGCCTGATCGCCGCCGGCGAGCGCCGGCTCCGGGGGCTCTATGACGAGCTCGCGACCATCGTGATCGACGAGCCGACCTGGCGAGCGTTGGATCCGGCCGGGCTGACGCTCCGTGACATCGACGTTCCGGCCGACCTGTCCTGACGCGGGCGGGCATGCGGCCCCCGCTGGTTCGGTGGCGCAGAGAGAGCATCGCCTGGCCACCCTCCGGCCGACATCGACATCCAATCGCAACCTGGCGTCGTCATCCGTCCAGTTCGGGACGTTCGTAGACCGGAACCCCTTCGACGAAGGTGCCAACCACGTGCGCCTCGCCGATCGCGCCCGCCCCGCGGTCAAAGAGGTCGCGGTCCAGGACGGCGAGGTCTCCGAGCTTCCCGACCTCGAGCGTGCCGGTCTCCCGATCGAGGTGGTTCACGTAGGCGGAACCGGCCGTGAACGCGGCGAGGGCGTCGATCAGCTCAATCCGCTCCTCGGGCAGGAGGGCCTCGCGCGCGCCGGATGCCTCGCGATAGCGCCGCTCGACGGCGATCTCCATCTCGAGCAGTGGATCCGCGGACGAGACACTCCAGTCCGATCCCATCGCCAGGACGGCGCCGGATGCCAGCAGCGAGCGGAACGGGTACTGCCAGCGCCAGCGGTCGCCGAGGAACGGGATCGTGAGGACGTCCATCTGGTCCTCGTGGGCGGCCCACAGGGGCTGTGCGTTGGCAGCGACACCCAGTTCGCGAAACCTCGGGACATCGTCAGGGTGAATGACCTGGATGTGGGCGATGTGGGGTCGTGTATCGGACGGTCCATTCGCCTCGCGCGCCGCGGCCACCGCGTCGAGAGCAGCGCGAACGGCCCAGTCCCCGATGGCGTGGAAGTGCGGCTGGAAGCCGAGGGCATCGAGGGCGGGCACCCATCGCCTCAGGCCGTCGGGATCGATCTGCAGGAGGCCGCGATTGTCGGTCTGGCCACCGTGACCGTCGCCATACGGCTCGAGCATCGCGCCGGTGAAGTTCTCGAGGACGCCGTCCATCATCAGCTTCACGCTGGTCGGGGCGTATCGACCGATCGCGGTGGCCCGTCGCCGTTCGACGAGCTCATCGATCTGCTCATCCCCGCGGTGACGATCCCACCACAGGGCGCCGACGACGCGACCGGTCAGCTCGCCCCTCGAGGCGAGCGCCACGTAGGCGGGTTCCTCGGCGTCGGGCTCGATGATCGCGTCCTGCCAGGCGGTGATGCCCAGGCTGTGCAGATGGCGCTGGCCGAGGCGGAGCCCCTCCTCGAATTCGGCGGGCGTGATGTCAGGAATAAGCCGCCGGACCAGGTCCATCGCCCCTTCGTGGAGCGTGCCGCTGGGGGAACCATCCGGGTCCCGCTCGATCCGGCCGTCGTCGGGATCAGGTGTGTCGACCGTCAGGCCGGCCAACTCAAGGGCCCTCGTGTTCACCCAGGCGCTGTGCCCATCGCGGCTCTGGAGGATCGCCGGTCGATCCGCAACCAGCCGATCGAGGACCTCGCGCCGCGGGGCGCCACGCTCGAAGGCCGCCATGTACCAGCCACCACCACGAATCCAGGCCTCGTCCGGATGGGATCCGAGGTAGCGCGCGATGACGTCCTCGTATTCGCGGAGGCTGTACAGCTCGTGCAGATCGCAGCGGAGCATGTCCAGGCCACCGTGGATCGGGTGAACGTGGGCATCCTGGAACCCCGGGGTCACGGTCCGACCGCGTAGCTCGATCACCCGCGTGGAAGGACCGATCATCGGGCGAACGGCGGTATCACCGCCAACGGCGGTGATCCGTCCGTCACGCAGGGCAATGGCGGTCGCCCCGCTGCCGGTCGGATCCGTGCCCATCACGCGACCACCAAACAGGACCATGTCCGCAGGATGATCGGTGCTCATCGATGGAGGATCGCAGGGTCGTTGTGGTGCGGCCGCCGTATCCCGCTCCCCGGGACGCTTCCGACGGGGATGACGCCGCCACGTAGCATCCCAAGGTGACGTCCGTCCACCTCCTCCACGCCGGCTACGTCGACGAGCGCGTCGGGAGCAGCGTCGTCCTCGTTCGCGACGCTGACGCCCTGATCGTGGCCGACCCGGGGATGGTCGCCAATCGGTCGCGGATCCTGGACCCGCTGGCCGCGCTGGGCATCGCTCCCGAGGCCGTCACGCACGTCTTCCTGAGCCACCACCACCCGGATCACACGGTCAACATCGCGCTGTTCCGAAATGCCGAGGTGGTCGACTTCTGGGCGCGCTACAAGGACGACCTGTGGCTCGACCACGACGGCGACGGCTACCGTCTCGCTCCCAACAGCCAGCTGTGGCTGACGCCGGGCCACACCGAGGAAGACGCCACGCTGGTCGTGACCGCCGATGACGGCGTCTACGCGATGACCCATCTGTGGTGGATGAGCGACCGGACGCCTGAGGTCGATCCGCTCGGCTGGGATCAGACCAGGATCACAGCCGGCCGGGAGCGCGTCCTGGCGGTCGCCGACGTCGTGATCCCGGGCCACGGCGGCCCGTTCCGCGTGCGCGGTTGAGTCCCGTATCGCCGACAACTCGCGCCCGACTCAGAGTCCGTCCGCCCGACGGGCCACGATATTGAGCCGGACGTAGTCGATGACCGGCTCCGGCAGACCCTGCGCCACGTCCCGGACGAAGCCCTCCCGATCCGCTTCCGGCAGCCGCTCCAGATGCGCGCCGAGGATCACCGTTCGCAGGAACGTCTCAAATGGCTCGCCCCGCTCGAACCTGGTTGGCTCATCCGTGAGCCAGCAGTTGACCTCGACGAAGCCGGCGGCCTCCAACCGGCGACTCGTTTCCTCCGGCCCCGCGAAATGGATGGGCCCGAGCCAGCCGTCGCCAAGCCCCATCAGCACTCGCTGCACCGACGCGATGTTGCCGGCGCCGCCGCACTGTGCCACCAGCCAGCCTCCTGGTCGGAGCGCGGCGGCCAGGTTCGCAAACAGCGCGGTGTGATCGGTGATCCAGTGGAACGTGGCGGTCGACAGGATTGCATCGACTGGCTCGCTGAGCAGCAGCGGTGTCTCCAGATCCGCGACCACGTATTCGATCCGGTCGCCATACCGCGCCAGCCTTCGGCGGGCGGCCTCGATCATCGATGGCGACGCGTCCAGGGCGATCACCTGCCCGCCGGGCAGGCGCGCCACGAGCATCTCGGTGACCCGGCCCGTCCCGCATCCGGCGTCCAGCACTCGCTCCGTGCCTGCCAGCGGCAATCGGTCGAGGACGACGCGACCCCAGCGGGCCTGCGGGTCGGCGACCCTGTCGTACGTCTGGGCATCCCACGCTCGGGCCACGATTGGAGGCTCGCTCAGCCGGCCTCGGTCGTGTCCTGGTCGCGCAGGCCGAACCACGACACGAGCGCGCCGATCACCAGGAGCGCGGCGGCGACCAGCGCCGCAAGGTGGAAGGCATCGATCGACGCCTGGGTGGCAGCGGCGAGCTGAGGCTGACTCGTGCCCGCAGCCGGCGGGTTGAGCGGCTGGAATTGGCGGCGAACGACGGCGCTCGCGGTGTCGAGTCCCGGAGCCTTCGAACCAAGGCTCGAATAGAACGTGGCGTTGATGGCCACGAAGATGATCGCGCCAAGGAGCGGCTGGCCGACCCTCGAGATCGAGTTGTTGATCGCCGAACCCAGGCCCGAGAACCGGCTTGGCAGCGAGCTCATCAGCGTGCTCGTCAACGGGGCGACGACGAGCGAGATCCCGATGCCGAAGAGCAGAACAGCAGGCACCACATCGATCCACGTACCCAGAGGCGGCACGAGGCTCGCGGGTGTCTCGAAGGCCGCCCGCCATGGCGCCGAGTCGGCGGGTAGCCGCGCATACCAGAGCATGGCGATCGCCATCAGGGCCGGGCCGGCAACCAGGAAGCGGCGCGCGCCGAGCCGGCCCGCCAGCGTCCCGATCCTGGTCGACAGGAGCGACAGCAGGACGCCGACCGGGACACCCACGGCGCCGGCCGCCAGGGCCGTGTAGTTGAGCACGTTCTGGAAAGCAAGTGCCTGGTAGCTGATCGTCACGTACAGGGCGCCGTACACAAAGAAGGTCGCCAGGTTGATCGTGGCAAAGGCCCGCTGCCGGAAGAGGTCGAGTGGAACGAGCGGGTTGGGACGCCTGGCCATCAGGATCGGGAAGAGGACCAGGGCGACCGCCCCGATCGCGATCGCCGCCCAGGCCGCGCCGTCAGCCCACGCCTGCGCCTGGCCGCGGATGAGCCCAAAGGCCAGCCCGCCGACGGCAAGAGCGGCGACACCCGCGCCGAGCCAGTCGAACCGGCCGGACGCCTCATCGTCGCGCGACTCGGCCACATGCCGAACGGTGACCCACAGCGCGAACGCCAGCAGCGGCACATTGATCAGGAACGCAAATCGCCAGCCGATCGTATCGACGATCAGGCCGCCGACAATCGGTCCAAGTACCGTCAGCGCCGACGTCGATGCCGCCCAGATGCCAAACGCCCGGCCGCGCTCGGCGCCCTGGAAGTTCTGGGTGATCAGCGACAGGGCGCCCGGGACGAGCAGCGCGCCCGCCCCGCCCTGGACGAGCCGGAACAGGATCAGCCATTCGAGGCTCGGCGAGAGGCCGCACAGCGCCGAGGTGATCGCGAAGCCGGCCAGCCCGATGGCGTAAACGCGCTTTCGGCCGTAGTGGTCGGACAGTGCCCCGGCCAGGATCAGGAGCGCAGCCAGCACCGCGAGATAGCCGCTGACCACGTATGCCTGGCCCTCGAGGACGGCCACCAGCGAAGCGGGCAGCTCGCGCCCGATCCTGGGCAGCGCCACGTTGACGATCGTTCCATCCAGAAAGACAGCGCCAGAACCGATCACGGTCGTGACGAGAGTCCAGCGCTGGCGAGTGGTCATGCTGGGCAGTGTCGCAGCGTCGGGCGGGTCCGGGCAAGCGTCCGGTTAGACTCTCGGACGTGCCCGGACCTGTGGCGCTCGTGGGCGCCGGCGAATTCCTCCCCAGCATGGCTGAGTTCGATGCCGGCCTCCTCCTGGCGACCGGTCGAAGGCGGCCGCGGGTCGTGATCCTGCCAACGGCCTCCTACCCCGACGGCGAGGAGGTCTTCCATCGGTGGGCCACTCAGGGCGTCGCCCATTTCGGGAGCCTGGGTGCGGAGGTGGAGCCCGTGCTGGTCCGCGACCGAGCCGGGGCGGACGATGCCGGCGCGGCGCAGGCCATCGGTGAGGCCGACCTGATCTATCTGTCCGGAGGCAAGCCGGTTTACCTGATGGACGTGCTGCGCGACACGGTCGTGGGCGGCGCGCTTTTGGCCGCCCACGATCGCGGCGCTGTCCTGGCCGGCTGCTCGGCGGGTGCGATGGTCCTGGCGACGCATGCCTTCGACTTCCGCCTCCGCCTCGCGCCATGGCCGTTGCGCTGGCAGCGCGGTTTCGGCGTCGTTCCGAACGCGCTGGTCATGCCGCATTACGACGCGTGGCCCGAGCCGATGTCCGTCCTCATCGCCCTGCAGGCCCCGCGAGGGTCGGTCGTTCTAGGGATCGACGATGAAACCGCACTGGCCGGCCGTGACGGCGCCTGGCAGGTCCACGGCCAATCGCGCGTTACCGTCTGGCGCGGCCGGCACCGCGACCGGTACCGGGCCGGCGAGACCTTCCGGCTCTGAGGATCAGCCCGGCTTGACCGTCCGGAAGCAGTCGGAGCAGTAGACGGGCCGGTCCATCCGCGGCTTGAACGGGACCTGGGCCTGGTTGCCGCACGACGAGCAGACCACCGCGAAGTACTCGCGCAGCGGTCGATCGTCGCCTCGCTCGTAGCCACGCGGACCGCCGATCTCCCGCATCTCGTAGCCGCCATCCCGCGAGGCACGCCGGCTGGCTCGGCAGCTGCTGCAGCGTTTCGGGTCGCTGGCGAACCCTTTCTGCGCGTAATACTCCTGATCGGCGGCTGAGTGGATGAATCCAACACCACAATCGACACAGTTCAGGGTTCGATCGGCGTACGTCACGGTGCTCCTCCGGGCGCGTTGATCTGCAGGGGTGCGTCGGGTCAGGGACGGCCGTATCGGCGATCGGGACGAGCGAGGTCTGGCGAGGAATGCCGGGGCCGCACGACCCAGGTGTCGATCTGGTTTCCCTGTCTCGGGGCGCACCGGTGTAGTGACCGGCAGGATACAACGGCCCGGAAAAATGGGCGGGCGGCGGTGACACCGTACCTGTCACAATGACCGACGACAGTCGCGTCAGCGAGCGGGGAGTCATGGGGGCGCCTCGCTCGCATCCGTGCTCCAGCGTGTATCGTCCGGACCGTGACAGCCAGGGAGGCGAGCCGCACCACCGGATGCTGAGGCTGATCCATACCGCGGATGTCCATCTCGGGGCCCGCCACGACGATCTCGGCGAACAAGCGGCCGCCCAGCGAGAGCGCCAGTTCGCCGCCTTCAAGGCCGCCGTTGATCTCTCGCTGGCCGAGAAGGTGGACCTGTTCCTGATCGCAGGCGACCTGTTTGACTCGAACGTCCAGCCGCGGCGGTCCGTGGAGCGCGTGGCCGCCGAGCTCAAGCGACTGTCCGGCGCACGGATCCGGACGGTCATCATTCCCGGGACGCACGACGTCTATGACAAGGCGTCCATCTACCGCGCGTACGACCTGCCTGCCCTGGCCGGTGATGGAACGACGGAGGACCTCGTCACCGTCCTCGACCCTGACCATCCGTCGGTCCACCTGGCGACATGTGACGTCGTTGTCTTCGGGCCCGTGTTCGCCACCAAGCGCGCACCCCGGAGCCCGCTCGAGGGCCTCGATGCGAGCCTCGACAAGACCGCCGCCACCTGGCGGATCGGGATGGTCCACGGCGCGATCTCGATCCCGGGCAAGACCGATCACGATGAGGTCGTCATCACCACGGACGAGATCGCCGCGACCAAGCTCGACTACCTCGCGCTCGGCCACTGGCACTCGGCCCAGACGGGCCGGGCCGGCACGGTCACGTACGCCTACGCTGGAGCACCCGAGGCCGTGGCGCTCGACCAGGATCGGGCCGGCAATGTGCTCCTCGTCGAGCTCGAAGAGCGCAATGGCGCGAAGACGGTCAAGGTCGAGGAGCGCCAGGTTGGACGGACGCGCTTCGAGAAGCGCGAGCTCGATGCGAGCTCGCTGGCCAGCCAGCCAGCCCTCGTCGAGAGTCTCGCCGCCGCCGCCGACCCAGACCTGGTCCTCGACGTCCGGATCGTCGGCGTGCGACCGGACGAGCTTGATCTCGACCTCGACGAGATCGAAGGCTCCCTTGCGCCATCCTTCCTCAAGGTCCGAGTCCGCGACGTCTCCCTGCCGGCCCTGACCAGCGGGCCGCTACCCTCGCCGGACACGATCGCCGGCGCGTTCATCCGCGACCTGGAAGCGCGGATCGCGGAGCTGGAGGCCGCCGGCTCGAGGGCCGAAGCGGCCGAGCACCGGGATGCGCTCCGCCTCGGTCGGCTCCTGCTGGCCGGCCACGAGGTGTCGCTATGAGGGTCCGCCGCCTCAGCGCCCGGGATTTCCGTCGCTACCGAGAGCTCGACATCGCGTTCGCACCGGGGCTCACCGTGGTGCGCGGGCCGAATGAGGCCGGCAAGAGCACGGTCCAGCGTGCGCTCGAGCTGGTCCTGACCCGCCGCGCGACGAGCACCGCCGCCGAGGTCGAACAGATGCGGCCGTGGGATGCGCCGCCGGAGGCCCGCTCGGTGCTGTCGATCGAATTCGAGCAGGACGATGAGGACGGGCGCAAGACCGGCACCGTCGAGAAGACGTTCGCCGGCGGCAAGGGGACCGTCCGCCTCGACTACGACGGCCAGGCGATCGCCGATCCGACGCTCGCCGACCAGGTGCTGGCCGAGCTCACCGGGATCCCCACCGAGGCGTTCTTCCGCTCGACGGCGTCGGTCCACCACTTCGAGATCAGTGACCTCGCCCGCGACGAGAGCGCGCTGCGCGACCGGCTACAGGCCTCGATCAGCGGCGCGGACCGCGGAACCAGCCGGGCGCGTCGGAAGCTGGATCGCGCGCTCCACGACCTGATGACCAAGGGCGAGCGCAATCCGGGCACGCTCAAGGTTGCCGATCAGGCAGTCACTCAGGCCAAGGCCGCCGTCGCCCAGGGCGAGGCGGCGCTCGCCCAGCTCGAGCGCGATCGCGACGCCCTGTCGACCGCGCGCGAACGTCGCGCCGACGCCGAGACCGCCCTCGCCGAGCGACGGAGCCTGCTCGAGAAGGCTCGCCAGGCCGAGCGAATCAGTGCCGAGAAGACCGCCGCGACGGAGCGCTACGATCGCTTCCGCGAGGCGGTCGAGGTCGCATCGGAGATTGACGGGCTGGCGACCACGCATCCGTCACCTCATCCGTTGGCGGTCCTGCGCGGCACGGTCGAGCGGCTGCGCACGATGGACCAGAAGATTCGCGAGCTCAAGGCGGCCTTGTCCGGCGAGGTCGAGGTCCAGTTCGAGGTCGCGCCGGCCAAGGTCTGGCAGCCGCTGTCGCGCTGGTCGATTGCAGCGGTCGTGGTCGGAGTGGTCATCGCCGTCGGTTCCTACGCGGCCAAGAGTCTCGGCCTGGCTAACACGGACGTTGCTTCGCAGGTCGTCGGCGGCTTGATCGCCGCGATCGGGCTCGCCCTGGCTGCCGTCGCCTGGTGGCTCAGGCGCAATGACAAGATGCAGGGACAGCTCCGCGACGTCGAGATCGATCGTCGGCTTCGCGGGCGATCCGAAATGGAGGCCGAGCTGCGGCTCACCGAAGCCGGTCTCGAGCAGCAACTGGGGACGCTGGGGCTCGTGGACCTGGCCGAAGCGGAGGATCTGCTGGCACGCGAGGACGCGCATGTTGCCCAGATCGATCGGCTCGAGGCGCAGCTCAACGGGCTGGTCGGCAAGGAGCCGCGCGAGACGTTGTCGGTGCAGCGCGATGCGGCTGCCCTGGAGATCGAGCAGAAGACGAGCGCGCTCGATGCGCTTGGCCCGATTGCCCGCGAACCGCGAGCGCGG
>Ga0070707_100003925_pt1 | contig 13997 bp, 12 predicted proteins | sample KBSK5502metaG_FD_65468 | JGI IMG/M metagenome (GOLD analysis project Ga0070707, IMG submission 65468) | Corn, switchgrass and miscanthus rhizosphere microbial communities from Kellogg Biological Station, Michigan, USA - KBS K5-50-2 metaG | ecosystem: Host-associated > Plants > Roots >... | reverse complement strand
GGCTCGGGCTCGGGGCTCGGGCTGGCGATCGTCCGCGAGCTCGCCAGGGCGCACGGCGGATCCGCCGTGCGCCCTGGCGAGCTCGCGGACGATCGCCAGCCCGAGCCCCGAGCCCGAGCCGGTCCGTGACGGATCCCCGCGGTAGAAGCGCTCGAACGCCCGATCCGTTCCGCCCGGCGGGAAGCCGGGTCCGTCGTCGACGACGGCGAAGGCGATGCCGGGTCCGACCACGCCCGCCGCGCCGTCGACCGGTCGGGCCTCCAGCCGGACATGGCCGCCCGGACCGAGGACCGCGAGGGCGTTGTCGACGAGGTTGCCGAGGATCCGGTCCAGGGCGACCCGGTCGGCGACGAGGGCGCGGGGTCGATCGTCCGGACGCTCCGCGGAGCTGGCGATCGCCAGGTCGACCCCGGCCGCGCTCGCGCGGGCCGCGAACCGCTCCACGGTCGCCCCCAGGACCGCGTCCGCGTCGAGCGGCTCGAGGCGGATGGCATCGCTCCCGGTCCGCAACCGGTCGATCGCGCCGAGCTCGCCGACCAGCCGCTCCAGACGTTCGGTCTCTTCGGCGATCGCGGCAGCCGCGCGCTCCGCGTCCGCCCCGCTGGCCGTGCCGTCGGCCAGCGCCGAGGCATAGCCGCCGATCACCGTCAGCGGCGTCCGGAGGTCGTGGCGAAGGTCGGCGAGCAGCTCGCCCTCTCGGGCACGCGTGCGGGCGAGCTCGACGCCGAGGCTGTTGATCCGGGCGGTGAGCTCGCGCACCTCTCTCGGTCCGGTCTCCGGGAGCGGCTCCGTCGGCGCCGCGGTCGGGTCGACGAGCTCGTTTGCCCGGCGGGCGACGCGGGCGAGGGGCCGAGCCACCGACCGTGACAGCAGGAGCGCCATCGGTGCGCCGACGAGGAGGGTCGCGAGGATGACGATCGGAAGGGACCGGCCAACGTCTCGCAGCGCGGCCGCGCCTGACTGGTCGACGGTGGAGAGGAGGACCGCGCGCGAGCCGGCGGCGGCCGGGCCACGCAGGACGAGGGCGGCGTAGTCGTGGACCTGGTCGTCGTCGAAGCGGACGGTGCCGGTCAGCGTGTCGCCGATCCGGGTCGCCGCCGGGATCGTGATCGGCGTCTCCGGCGACGGGTCCGTGACCCCGAGCTCCACGATGGAGCCGTCCGTGGCGAGCAGCTGGACGGTGACGTCGCCACCCGAGACCTCGCGGCGGATCTGGTTGATCACGGTCCGGACGTCGTTCTCGACGACGGCGCCGCGCAATCGGACCGCGAAGGTCTGCGCGATGTCAGCCAGGGCGCTGGAGGTCGCGTCGGCGTGGAGCCCGCGAAGGACGACGAACATCGTCGCTCCGATCGCCAGCCACAGCGCGACCGCGAGGAGCGCGAACGCCGCCACGATCCGGCCGGTCAGGCTGGCAGGCATGGCGCTCAGTCGGTCGCCGGTGGCGGAACGGCCTCCCGGATCGGCGGCACCAGTCGGTAGCCGACGCCGCGGACCGTCTCGATGGGCGGCCCGTCCGAGCCGAGCTTCCGACGAACTTCGCCCACGTGGACGTCGACGGTGCGGGTCTCACCCGGGAAGTCGGTGCCCCAGACGTCCTCGAGCAGCATGTCGCGGGTGAGGACGACGCCCGGATCGCGGGCCAGCGCAGCGAGGAGGTCGAACTCGCGGGCGCGGAGGCCGAGATCGCGACCGGCGACGGTCGCCTCGCGCCGGCGGGGGTCGATCCGGAGGGCGCCGACCTGCATCGGGCGACCGCCCCTGGCCGTCACGTCCGTCCGGCGGAGGATCGCCTTGACCCTGGCCACGAGCGCTCGTGGGTTGAAGGGCTTCGTGACGTAGTCGTCGGCGCCGAGCTCCAGCCCGACGATCGCATCGATGTCGTCGTCGCGGGCGGTGAGCATCAGGACGGGCGTGTCGCCGCGCCGCCGGATCTCGCGGCAGACCTCGAAGCCATCGAGCTTGGGCAGCATCAGGTCCAGGATGACGAGGTCCGGATCGTGACGGGCATGACGGTCGAGTGCTTCCTGGCCGTCCGCCGCGGTGACGACCGCGTAGCCCTCCTTCTCCAGGTAGAGCCGGACGAGATCGACGATGTGCCGCTCGTCGTCGACGACCAGGATCGTCTTCATCGCGGCGGAGGATACGCCGCGGTCGAGCCGTCGATCCGTGCCCACGTAAGCGGACCGTAAGGCGAGCGCCGAGGGTCAGGAGCCGGGCCAGCGCTCCTCGAAGACGGTCTCGTCACGAGGGAGGCGGGCCGTGCCGGGCGCGGACTTCGGTGCGCGGGCGGCGGCGGTCGGGTGGCCGAGCTGGACGATCGTCCTGACCATCCAATCGGACGGGATGCCGAGCAGCGGATGGACCAACGGCCTGACGTCGCCGCGGATCCAGCTGATCCCGGCGCCGATGTCCAGGAGCGACGCAGCGACCAGCAGCCGCTCGGCGGCTCGGCCCTCGTCGTAGGCGTGATGGACGGCGCTGTCCGCATCGGCCGGCATGACGATCGCGATCGCGGCCGTCGCCGTTTCGACGCCGCGCGTTTGGGGGAGGCCGGCCTGGTGGATGGCACGGAGCGTCGACGGGTCGGTGATGACGATGAACCGCCACGGCTGGCTGTTGCGGCTGCTCCCCGTCCAGCGCGCCACGTCGGCCAGTGCGTCGAGCGTCTCTCGATCCAGCGGCGTCGGCTCGAACTGACGGAATTGGCGGGTTCGCCGCAGCGGTCGGAGACGCTCCGCGGGGCTGACGGACTCGACGTTCATCCCCGCATCATCCGCCAAGGGCAGCAACGAGCGCGGCCGAGGCGGATCGAAGACGGTTGGCAGCCTCGTCGCCGAGATGCTCGGCGACGTCGTTGACGCGGTGGTCGAGGTCGCGAGCGTCCTTGAGCGCGGCTGTGCGGTCGCCCTGGCCGAGGTCGCGGCGGACCCTTGCGGCCATCGATTCGAGCTCGTTCGCATCCTTGCCCTTGAGGCCGTCCGGCCCGCCCTTCGCTGCCGAGATGGCGGCGTCAACGTTGTCCAGCGCCGCGATCGCCGGATCAGTCGTCGCGGACGGCGACGGCACCGTGCTGGGCGGCAAGCTCGCGACCGATGGCGACGACGATGGGACCGCGGCGAGTGACGGTCCCGGGCTCGCGGGGGCTGGCGCGAGACCGGCGAGCAGGCGCGGTCCGAAGAACCCGACGATGAGCGCGACGACAAGGAGGGCGGCGAGCGGCAGGAGCCAGCCGAAGGAGCGAGTCGGCGGGCTCTGGGTCCGATTGACTGCCGTCCGCGAGGCCGGCGGCGCCGCCCGCGGCGCCGCCGGCTCGGCGTCGGCGAGATCGATGGCAGCGGTTTGCATCAACGCGATCGCCATCGCTGTCGTCGCGTCGTCGTCGAGCGGTTCGCGAGGGGTCGCGCTGGTCCTCGCCGTCGCGACGTCGTCCGCGATTGCCAGTGCGGCGCCCGGTCGCCCGGCCCGAGTCCATCGTCCGAGGGCTGCCGCGAGCGAGGCTCCGAACTCGAGCGCATCCGGCCTGCGCCCCGGATTGACCGCCAGCGCTCCGAGCAGCGGCTCGTCGAACTCGCGACCCAGCCCTGGGGCCACGGTCGAGACGGCCGGCGGCCGGAAGGCCGCGGCTGCGACGACCTCTCGAACGGAGCCGTTCGGTCGCGGCAGCGATCCGGTCAGGCCGAGATGGGCGATCGTCGCGAGCGCGAAGACATCCCCGGCAGGGCCGCCCTGCTCGCCCCGCAAGCGCTCGGGCGCGAGGTAGCCGAGCGTCCCGATCGCGGTTCCCGGCTCGGTGAGGTCGCTGGGTTCAGACGACGATCCGGACCTGACGAGACCGAAGTCGCCCAGCTTCACGCGGTCGGCGGTGAAGAGGATGTTCGACGGCTTCACATCGCGATGGGCGAGCCCGGCCCGATGCAGCGCGGCGAGCGCGCTCGACACGGCCACGAGGATCGGCACGAGCTCGTCCGCCGCCATCGGCCGATCCGGCCCGAGTCGGTCGGCCAGCGAGCCGCCCGGACAGAGCTCCATGACCACGAACGGTTCCCGGCCGGTTGCGGTGTCGCCCGGATCGACGTCGAACACCGCGACGAGCCCGGGGTCGGCGACGGCCGCCATGGCCCGGGCTTCGCGCTCGAATCGCTGGGCAAGGACCGGGTCGCTGGCCAGGTTCGGCAGGAGGACCTTGATCGCCACGTCTCGGTCGAGCCGGTCGTCGTGCGCGCGATGGACGGTCGCCATGCCACCCGAGCCGAGCATGGCGCCGATCCGGTAGCGGTCGACCAGACGGTCGCCGGGAGCGGGCATGCGATCGAGCCTACTTGATGCGGTAGGATCGGCGCCCCGTCCGGAGGTCCCATGTTCTCGACGCTGCTTGGCGCCCTGCCGCGTCCATCGGATGGTCCCGGCGACGTTCTGGCATCACTCGCCTCGACTGGCCTCGAGCTGCTGTCGACCGGCGAGCCGCCGGCCGGCGCCGACCAGCCGCCAGCCTCGGTGGTGGCGGCCTGGCAGGCAGCCGCGGGCGCGACGGATCGACCGGTCAAGCAGGTGCTGGCGGGGCCCTACACCGCCGGACGGGATGGGGCACCCTCCCGACCGACTCAGCTCGCCGAGAACCTCCAGGCCACCGTCCTCGCTCTCGCCGAAGCCGGCTGCCCGTTCGTCGAGGTCGACGAGTCGGCTGCCGAGGCCATCGCCGTCGTCCTCGGCGAGCGGCGCAGATTCGTCGAAGCCCACCGTCGGCTCCTCGATGGCGTGGCCGGAACGCACGTCTCCCTGGCTCTGACCGGGGCGAACCTGGACGGCGCGGGTGCGGCGACGTTCTTCGACCTGCCCTACGCGAGCTATGCATTCGACCTGATCGCCGGCCCCGACAACTGGCGCCTGATCGCCGCCGCTCCGCAGGATCGCGGGATCGTCTGCGGTGCCCTCGATCCGCGACCGAACGGCGACGAGACGCGCGAGCTCCTGATCTGGGCCGCGCACTACGCGGCCTCGACGAACGGACGCGGGTCGATCCGTGTCGGCCTGGCCAACGCGCCATCCCTCGCGCCACTGGACTGGCCCGTCGCCCTCCGGAAGCTCGGTCGTATCGCGGAGGCGGTCCGGATCGCGTCGGTGGAGTCTCCCGAGGAAATGGCGAGGCTGCTCGATCCGCGCGCCTTCGGTGGACGCCGGGACCGCCCCGGACGGGTCCGGTTCGCAAGCCCGCCGGAGGAGTGACCTCGCTGCCGGCCCGGCGGTCCGCGTTCTGGTCGGTGACGTTCCGCGCCTCGTACCGCCTCATCCGAGCCCTCGACCCGCTCAGTCGATCGGCGCTCGCGAACGGCCTGCCGGGCCTCGACGGCATCATCGAGCTGCGGACAGTCGGTCGGCGGTCCGGCCGGCAGCGTCGGACGCTGCTGACCCTGTTGACCGTCGGCGACCGCTGGTATGTCGGGCATCCGAATGGCCCGGCGGCGTGGATCCGCAACGCCGAAGCGGCGGGCTGGGTGGAGATCGATCCGGCCGGCGCACGTGGTCCGCGGTTCGCCCTGGTCCGGCTTCCCGATGGCCCCGAGCGGGACGCCGTGATCCGGGCGACGTGGACCCAGCAACCGTTTCCGGCGAACGTGCTGTACCGCGCCGCGCGCCGTCACGTCGCGGCGGTCGGGGTCTACCATCGCCTCGAGCCGCTCGGCGCCGCAACGCTTGGCGAGCCGGCGCCCGTCCACCCCATCGAAGGAGCCCCGTGAGCCGCTTCTGGCACGGCTTCGCCGACATGCATTCCGTCGCCTCTGGCGAAGTCGTCATTCGCTCGGCCGAAGGCGTCTGGCTCGAGGATGTGGACGGCAGGCGATACCTCGACGCGACGGCCGCCCTCTGGTACTGCAACGTCGGCTACGGCCGGCGCGAGATCGCCGACGCGGTCGCTGAGCAGCTGGTCCGGCTGCCGGCGTACTCGTCGTTCGGGGCGTACACGTCGGAGCCGACGGTCGCCCTCGCGGAGCGTCTCGCGGATCTGTCTCCGATCCCGAACGCCGTCGTCTTCCTGGGCTCGGGGGGATCGGACGCAGTCGAGACCGCCGCCAAGCTCGTCCGCCGCTACTGGGACGTCCTCGGCCGCCCCGAGAAGCGGGTCATCGTGTCGCGCGAGTTCGGCTACCACGGGATGCACGGCTGGGGCACGTCGCTCGTCGGGATCGGGCCGATGAAGACCGGCTACGGCGGGAACTTCATCGACGAGGTCGTGAACGTCGGGGTCATGGACGTCGAGACGCTGGGAGCGCTGTTCGCCGAGCGCGATGGAGAGATTGCCGCCTTCATCGGCGAGCCGGTCGTCGGCGCTGGCGGCGTCATCCCGCCCGAGCCGCACTACTGGCCGGAGGTCGCTCGTCTGTGTCGCGAGCACGACATCCTCCTGATCGCGGACGAGGTGATCACTGGCTTCGGGCGGACCGGCTGGCTGTGGGGCTCGCAGCGGTACGGCATCGAGCCCGATCTGATCACGTTCGCGAAGGGCGTCACGTCGGGCTACATGCCGCTCGGCGGGGTCCTCGTCGGCCAGCGGGTGCGGGCGCCGTTCTGGGACGATGACGTACCCAGTGCGGTCTTCCGCCACGGGTACACCTACTCCGGTCACGCCGGGGCGGCGGCGGCGGCAATGGCGAACCTCGACATCATCGAGCGCGAGGGGTTGGTGGCGCGGGTCGCGTCGCTCGAGCCGGTGCTGGATCGGGCGGTCCGCCGCCTCGAGCGGGCGCCGGGCGTCGGCGAGGTCCGGACGGTGGGGCTGACCGCGGCGGTCGCGTTCGAGCCGTCGTTGCTGGCGGCCGATCCGGGCCTGCCGGAGCGCGTCGTGTCGGCGGCCCTCCGACACGGCGTCGCGAGCCGTGTGCTCCGCGGCCACGCCCTCCACATCTCGCCGCCGTTCGTCATCACCGAGGCGGAGATCGACACAATGGTCGACGGCTTCGCGGCGGCTCTGGAGGACATCGCTGCGGCTGCCCGATAACGGCTGCGGCATTCAGCGTCGGTTCAACCGCTCCGCCGCGTCGCGGTAGTCGGCGTACGGCGCCGGCGTGCGGCGGCCATCCGATCGTGTCGCCAGGAGCCAGTTGCGACGGCGGCTTCGAGGATCGACCATCGCGATCGATCCCCGCGGGACCTCGTCGCTGTCGCCGAGGATCCACCTCGCAAGGTCGCTGGCTGCTGCAGGGAACGCGGAGATCAGGGCGCCCCGATTCGCCATGATCCGCGCGTCGTTCTCGACTGAGGCCAGCGCCACCAATGCGATTGCCGACCGACTCGGTTGCCAGCCGAATCGACGAGCGGCGGCCCACGCCTCTCGCGCATACCAGGCGATCGTGCGCTGGATTGCGCCAATGTCGTGGATCTCGGTCTTGATCTCGACGACGATCAGAGCGCCGTCCGACTCTCGATAGGCGAGCAGATCGATCCAGCCGCGGTATCGGTCCTTGCCGACTTCGACCTCGAGATGGACCGTGAACCCCGCCCGTTCCAACCGCCGCATCACGTACGCCGCGCAGGTCGCGTGAACCACGTCGCGCTGCTCCCGCCGACCGGCGAGACCGACGGTCTGGTGTCAAACCGCATGCGGACGCCAAGCTGATTCAGCGCACGACCGGCCAGTTCCACGTCCATGTACCTCGCGTCCCACGTCTCGAGCCGCCAGACCCGTGTCTGGTTCGTGCCGAGTCGATCTGCGAGCTCGTCCTGGGACCAGCCGCACTCGGTCCGGGCCATTCGGATCATCCGGGCAATCGCGAGACCGAGCGGGTCGTCGTTCAGGTCCATGCGCGGTTGATATCAGCCGACGCTTATCTGGTGACAACTCGGAATCCGAGTCGGAATCGGCTCCTGCGTGCGGGAGCCGTGGCGCAGGTCCGTCGATCGTGCGAGCACGACCCAACATCAACTCGAATCGGGAGTTAGGGACCGTAGTTTGAGTTGCGGGACGACGTTGCAGGACGGTCGCGATCGGCGCAGCATTGGCCAAACCCCCGGACGCTCCACGTGGTAGCTGGGACCCCGTCACTCTGACCGCCGACCGGGTCCCGGAAGGAGGCTCCAGTCGTGGCCGAGCACATCGCGCTCGTCGTCAACGGACAGCGTCGAGAGGGGGACGTCGAGCCAAGACGGATGCTCGTCCAGTTCCTCAGGGAGGACCTGGAGCTGACCGGGACCCACGTCGGCTGCGACACCAGCCAGTGCGGCGCCTGCACCGTTCACGTCGATGGCCAGGCCGTGAAGAGCTGCACGATGTTGGCTGTCCAGGCCGACGGGGCGACCGTCACGACGATCGAGGGCATGCAGGCCGCCGACGGCGCGCTCCATCCGCTGCAGCAGGCCTTCTGGGAGAAGCACGGCCTCCAGTGCGGGTTCTGTACGCCCGGGATGATCATGGCCGCCGCCGACCTCCTGGTCCGCAACGCGAACCCGAGCGACGACGAGATCCGGCACGCGATCGAGGGCAACATCTGCCGCTGCACCGGCTACCACAACATCGTCGCCGCGATCCGCGAGGCCGCCCGGACGATGCCTGCGGGCGCGACCGCGCCGCCGCCGACGCCCGCGACCGTCAACGCCTGACCCGGCAGCCGAGAGGAGCACTGCGATGGCGATCGACACGCCCGCCCCGGACGTCCTCGGCGCACCGGTCAAGCGGGTCGAGGATCCGAAGTTCATCACCGGCAAGGGCCGCTATCTCGACGACATCAAGCTGACGGGGATGGTCCATCTGGCCATCCTGCGCAGCCCATACGCCCACGCCAACATCCGGTCGATCGACACGTCGGCCGCCAAGAAGAAGCCCGGCGTCCTGGCCGTGATCGTCGGCGCCGACATCCCGTACAACCCGCTGCCGATGGCCTGGCCGGCCGGCGGATCGGCGGGCATCCAGAACAACGTCAGCACGCCTCGGGTCCTCGCGACGGACTCCGTCAAGTGGACCGGCGAGGGCGTGGCGGCGGTTGTGGCCGAGACGCCGGAGCAGGCGGTCGACGCACTCGAGGCCATCGACGTCGACTGGGAGCCGCTGCCGGCGGTGGTCGACGCCGAAAAGGCGACCCAGCCGGGCGCTCCACAGCTTCACGACAACGCCCCGAACAACGAGGTGTTCACCTGGACCGTCGGCGACAAGGACGGGACCGACAAGGCGATCGCCGACGCCGAGGTCGTCGTCAAGCAACGGCTCGTCAATCACCGCCTGATCCCCAACCCGATGGAGGTCCGCGGCGACATCGGCTGGTACAACCCCGGCACGGACGAGTACACGGTCTGGATGTCGAGCCAGACGCCGCACATCCAGCGCCTCCTGCTGACGGCGTTCGTGACCGGCATCCCGGAGCACAAGGTCCGTTGCATCAGCCCCGACGTCGGCGGCGCGTTCGGGACGAAGATCTTCTGCTACGCCGACATGGCCCTCGTGATGTTCGCGAGCAAGCTGATCGGCGGGCGCCCGGTGAAGTGGGTCGAGACGCGCCGCGAGAACTACCAGTCGACGATCCACGGCCGCGACCACATCACCTATGTCGAGATCGCCGGCAAGCGCGACGGCGAGGTCACCGGCCTCCGGGTCAAGACCTACGCCAATCTCGGCGGCCGGCTGTCGACGATCGGACCGGGCGTCCCGACCACGCTCTACGCCCGGGTCCTGTCGGGCTGCTACAAGATCCCGAATGTCTTCGCCGAGGTGACCGGCGTCTACACGAACACGACGTTCGTTGACGCCTACCGCGGCGCGGGCCGGCCCGAGGCGACCTACGTGATCGAGCGGGCGATGGACCTGTTCGCCAACGAGATCGGGATGGACAAGGCGGCGATCCGCCGCAAGAACTTCATCCCGCCCGACCAGTTCCCCTACGAGAACCCGTCCGGCCTCGGCACTGCCTCGGGCGGGGCCAAGATCTACATCGACTCCGGCAACTACGAACCGGCGCTCAACAAGGCACTTGTGGCGGCTGGCTACGAGAACCTGGCGAAGGCCAAGGCTGAGGCGAAGAGCCGCGGCAAGCTCCTCGGAATGGGCCTGTCGACGTACATCGAGGTGTGCGGCGTGGCCCCATCGAAGTGGATCGGCGCCGTCGGCGAGGGCTGGGGCGCGGCGATGTGGGAGTCGGCCAACGTCCGCGTCCACCTCACCGGCAAGGTCATCGCGACGATGGGCACCCAGCCGCAGGGCCAGGGCCACGAGACGACGTACGCCCAGGTGCTCAGCCACGAGCTCGGCGTGCCGATGGACGACATCATCGTCCAGCACTCCGACACGCTCGGCACGCCGTTCGGCTACGGCTCGTACGGCAGCCGGACCGCGTCGGTCGGCATGACGGCCGCGATCAAGGCCGCCGGCAAGGTCAAGGACAAGGCCCGCCGCTACGCCGCCCACATGCTGGAGGCGTCTCCGAACGACATCGAGATCGTCGGCGCGGAGTACCGGGTCAAGGGCACCCCGGAGAAGAAGAAGACCATCCAGGAGATCGCGTTCGCGCTCGACCTCGGCTTCAGCTTGCCCGACGGGATGGAGCCGTATCTCGACGAGACCGCTTACCACGACACGCCGAACTGCACCTGGCCGTTCGGGACGCACATCGCGATCGTCGAGGTCGACGAGGAGACCGGCGAGACCGAGCTGAAGCGCTACATCGCGGTCGACGACGTCGGCAAGAAGATCAACCCGATGATCGTCGACGGCCAGCTTCACGGCGGCATCGCCCAGGGCGTCGGCCAGGCGCTGTGGGAGCGGGCCGTCTACAGCGACGACGGCCAGCTCCTGTCCGGCTCGATGATGGACTACGCGCTGCCGCGCGCCGCCTGGCTGCCGAACTTCGAGCTCGACGAGACGGTCACCCCGTCGCCGGTCAACCCGATCGGCGTCAAGGGCGTCGGGGAGGCCGGCGCGATCGCCTCGACCGCCGCGGTCGCGAACGCCGTGAACGACGCGCTCGCCCCGCTCGGCATCACCCACCTCGACATGCCCTACACGTCCCAGACCGTGTGGCGCGCGATCCAGTCGGCGAAGGGAGGCCAGGCATGATCCCGAACGCGTTCGACTACCAGCGGGCGAGCTCGCTCGACGAGGCGCTCGGCCTCGTCGGGACGCCCGGGACCAAGGTGATCGCGGGCGGGATGAGCCTCCTGCCGCTGATGAAGCTGCGCCTCGCCAATCCCGACAGGCTCGTCGACATCGGCCGGCTCAAGGAGCTCAAGGGCGTCCGCCGGCTGCCCGACGGGCGGTTGGCGATCGGGGCGCTGACGACCTACAGCGAGCTGCTGGACTCGCCGGCCCGGGAATATGGCTTGATCCGCGACGTGCTGCCCGGGATCGGCGACGTCCAGGTCCGCAACCGGGGCACGATCGGCGGCGCGGTCGCCCACAGCGATCCAGCGTCCGACCTCCCGGCCGTCCTCCTGGCCCTCGAGGCGGAGATCGTCGCGCGGTCGAAGCGAGGCGAGCGGACGATCCCGGTAGACGGGTTCTTCCTGGGCTCGTTCTCGACGGCCCTCGCCGATGACGAGATTGTCACCGAGGTCAGGCTCATGGGCCCGCGCGACGACGCCGGCTCCGCCTTCGTCTCGCTGAGCCAGAAGGCATCCGGCTATTCGATCGTCGGGGTCGCCGCGGTGGTCATCAAGGAGGGCGGCAGCGCGATCACCAAGGCGATGGTCGCGATCACGGGCGTCGGCGAGGCCCCGTATCGGGCCAAGGGGGTCGAGGCCGGGCTGATCGGGAACGAGGGAACGGACGAGGCGATCATCTCGGCCGCGTCCCACGCGACCGACGGGATCCGGGTCAACGGCGACATCCACGCCGACAGCGAGTACCGGACGGCGATGGCCGGCGTGTACACGCGTCGGGCGATCAAGGCCGCGCTGGTCCGACTGGACGAGTGACGGCCGGCGCAGCCGGCGTCATGATCGGCAGGTGCGTCTCGAGCGACTGACGACGGATCGCCTCGCGGCGGGCGGCGCGACCTCGGGCGAGGACGTGCCGGCCGACCTCGTGGGTTCGGTGCTGGCCCGCGACCTGTTCGTGGGCGGCGCCCGCTGGTCGAAGGGACGCCGGCTGTCTGCCGCCGATCTGGCTCTGTTCGCCGCGTCGCCGCCCGCCGGTATCGACGGCGTGACCGTCATCGTGCTCGAGGAGGGCGACCTCCACGAGGACGACGCCGCGCGACGCCTGACGGGCGCGGTGGCGGGGGAGGGGTTGGAGACCCGGGGCCCCGTCCAGAGCCGGGTCGACCTCGTCGCGACGCACGACGGGGTGGTCCACGTCCGGGTCGCCGATCTCGAGCGGCTCAACCGAGTGGATCCGCTCGAGGTGTTCACGCGGCTCGACGGATCGATCGTCGCCGCCGGCGATCTCGTCGCGAGCGTGAAGGTGGCGCCGCACGTGGTCCCGGCCGCGATGGTCGCGGCGGGCGCCCGGATCGCCCGCGACGGGCAGCGGCCCATCGTCCGGGTTGCGCCCTTCCGGAAGATGGCCGTCGCCGTCGTGGTCAAGGAATCGCTCCGGGCCGCGGATCGGCCGCGGTTCGAGGCCAGCGTCCGGGCCAAGGTCGAGAGCCTCGGCTCCCGCATCACGACGATCGATTATGTGGCCGACGATGACGACGCTGTCCGGGCGGCGCTGGCCGCTGTCGCCGGGGGTCAGGAACGGGTCGACGTCGTCCTGACCGCAGGCGGCCGCTCGACCGACCCGTCGGACCCGTTCTTCACGGCGATCGAGGCGCTCGGCGGACGAGTGGTGCGCCACGGGGTGCCGGCGCATCCGGGCTCCATGCTGTGGCTCGCCCGGATCGGCCGGACCGCCGTGATGGGCCTGCCGACGTGCGGTGCGTATTCGAAGGCGACGGCGGCGGATCTGTTGTTGCCGCGGCTGCTGACCGGCGAGCCGCCGACGCTCCGGACCGTGTCGCACCTCGGGCACGGCGGCGTCCTGACCCGAGAGATGCGCTTCCGATTCCCGGCCTACGCCCGCGAGCTGGAGGCGCCCGACGGCTAAGAGTGCGGCGCTTCGTCCGCGCCGTGCGTTCGTGTTCAGCTCTGCGTTGATCCTGCGGTAAGGGCATCGTGAGAGCCTGCGTTGGTGGCCACGAGCGAACGTCGCCGTAACCGAGCATTTGACCAGACCGAGCGAACCCGGCGCGTGACCGGTGCCGAGATCCGGATGACGCGTCGAGGCAGCGGAATCAGCCTCAAGATCGCGGCCGAGTCGGTCGGAATGAGACCACCTTCGGTCGGATCGAGCGGGGCCAGCTTCGTAACGTCTCCGTCGTCCAACTCAGCCTTGCATGCGCGGCCGTCGGCATGAGGTTCGCGGGTCGCGCCTATCCAGCTGGCGATCCCGTCCGCGATTCGGCCCACCTCGGTCTCCTCGAGCGGCTCCGCGAGCGCCTCGGGCCTGGGTTGAGCTGGCGAACGGAGGTTCCCCTTCCGATTCCTGGAGACCTTCGCGCTTGGGACGCACAAATCGTGAATGGATCCGCAGCGGTCGCCGTCGAGGCCGAGGTCCGCCTCACCGACATCCAGGCCTTGGATCGTCGAATTGCCTTAAAACGCCGAGATGGCGACATCGATGTCGTGATCCTGCTGATTGGCGATACGAAGGTCAATCGGGCGGTGATCGCCGCTCACCGGAGCGCTCTTCGGCCCGCCTTTCCGCTCGATGCCCGGGGCGTGCTTGGGCTCTCGCCGCCGGCAAGCTCCCGCCCACCGGTGGCGTGGTCCTACTGTGAGAAGTTTCGGGCACGCGGCGCCCGAACGAGCGAACGAACCGCGGCTCAGGTTCAGTTTCAGTCATCCGGCGCCCGAAACCTGGCGTGAGCAGGCCCGTTTCGCCGTTCCTTCGCTGGTTCGGTCATCCAACGCCTGAAGCCGAGGCGTCAGCGCTCGTTCCGGGCATCGGACGCCCGAATTCCGCCACGGCGGCACCGAAGGCTGGGCGGGCAGTCGGGGGCGGCGCGCAGGGTCGCGGTGTAGGATCGCCCGGATGT
>Ga0070707_100003923_pt1 | contig 13999 bp, 16 predicted proteins | sample KBSK5502metaG_FD_65468 | JGI IMG/M metagenome (GOLD analysis project Ga0070707, IMG submission 65468) | Corn, switchgrass and miscanthus rhizosphere microbial communities from Kellogg Biological Station, Michigan, USA - KBS K5-50-2 metaG | ecosystem: Host-associated > Plants > Roots >... | reverse complement strand
CAGGACGCCGTCGCAGAGATTCACTCTTGGGCACTCGATCGTGGTGCTCGGGGGTGACATCGAGGCGTGCTTCGATTCGATCGACCACGTGGCCCTCATGGACCGCGTGCGCCGGCGCATCGGAGACCGGCATGTCCTGGCATTGGTCAAGGCATTCCTCAGAGCCGGCATCTTGTGTGAGACCGGCCGCGACGAGGAGACGGTCACCGGCACGGGAGGGATCCTGTCGCCGCTCTAGGCCAACATCGCACCGTCCGCGCCGGATGATCATTTCACCCACACGTGGCGGACGGCGATGCAGACTGTAATGCGGCGCAAGACGCGGCGACGCAAAGGCCTGGGCCCCTGGCGGCTCGTCCGCTACACGGACGACTTCGTCGTCATAGTTGCAGGATCCCGCGCCAACGCCGAGGCGTTGCAGAACGAGGGCGAGCCGCGCTGGCACCGAGGGCTGACGCCTCTCGGCGACGAAGACACGGGTGGTCAGCCTCGAGGAAGCCTTCGATTTCCTGGGCTTCCACATCCAGTGGAGGCGCCAGCGAGGCTCCGAACGGCGGTACGTCTACACCTACCGTTCGCGGTCAGCCATTCGCTCCGTTCGGAGCAAGGCGGGAGGGCTCACCCATCGGTCATTACCTCTCGCGCCCAAGTCCCTGGCGCTGCGCCTCGGCGCAGTGCTGCGGGGATGATGTGCCTACTTCCAGGATGGCGTGTCCGAGCGACAGTTCAGCAGGCTCGATTCACGTCGTGGGCGTTCACGCGGCGGGCGATCGACTCGGGGTTGCTCCCATCGATGGGCTCCGTCGGCTGCTGCTTCGACAACGCCGTCATCGAGTCTTTCTGGAGTCGTATGAGGTCGACTTGCTCGATCGCAAGCGGTGGTCGACGCCGTGTCGACCTCGCCAACGCCATCTTCGAGTACCTCGAGATCTACGACAACCGGCGGCGTCGCCACTCGTCACTCGGTATGCTGACGCCCGTCGAGTTTGAGGCTCGCGGTCAACCAACCCCGGTAGCATAACTCCAAGAAGTCGGCTCTACCGAACCCGGGCGCCCCTCCGACTCCACGAAACCCCGCACTCACCAATCGCCTCTTGACAGGCGCATCCGACAGTCGTAGCCTCGAGATGTCGCCTGTCATCAGCGAGACGAGCCGCAGGTGCCTACGGTCGTCCGGCTGACTTTGAGGGAAGCCGCTCGATGCCCGGCTTGGAGCTGCCGATTGCTGTGCTCCGCTACACGTGGCGGGGAGATCCGCCGCATCCTCCCGCTTGGCAGGACACGGCGTTCAACAAGCTCTTCACTTCCTCGAGCTGGACTTGGAGTGTGCCCAAATTTTGGTCCGACTCCACGCTTGGGGGTGTCGACCTTGCAACGCGGGCGCATGTATTTCCATGGCGCGAACTGTCGTTAGATCACGCTCTGGTTCCGGATCCAAACAACCCCGGCAGCCTGATGTGCAATCACGACCGAAATGACGTGTGCCAAGCCGGTCTAGACGATGCCGGAGATGACTTCCACATCGACCAGTTCGGAGTCATCATCGTGTTCGTTGACCCGAGCCCGTCGCCTGCCGGCGCCCGTCGCGGAACCGGCACCGCCGTCTTTGATTGGAGTGCGCCTCAAACCTATTATGCACACGAGGTGGGTCATTGCCTTCTGCTCGATCACTCCGGCGACAGCGCGGGCAAGGACTACGGCGACCCGTACAGCGTGATGTCGGCGCTTACGTCGACCTACATGTTTTCTCTACGTGACGCGCCGCCTGATCCAGACATGCCCGAAGCGTTCTGGACCAACCTCGGTTGTCTAGCGGCCGCCGCAGAGGTGAAGTATTACCTATGGTTCCAGAACACCGCCTCGGTCATCGTGCTTCCCTCAGACGCGCGAGATACCAACGAAGCGGTGACGCTGCGCGCATTCACGACAGCAAAGGGCGGCGATCCCGTGCTTGCGACGCTACAGATCGGTGAAGAGACATGGACCGCCGAATATCGAGTCCCAGCCGGATGGGACAGCGCGTTGCCAGCCAAGGCACTCGTCATCCACAAGATCCGCTACCCACCGAACCCCGGTCAGTCGGCGGCAGTGCTTTACATGGGAGCTGTGCGCTTCCCCTTTGATCGCGGGATCAACAGCTGGCAAGACCCGCTTGGCTCGGACATAGGCGTGGTCGTCAACTACGTCGACGACGAGCGCGTGACGTTTCACTTTAGACGACGCCAGCATCCCAGCGTGCAGCTGACAGAGGAGCGCCTTAGCCTCAAGAGATTCAGAGGCCCTCACGAGCGCAAGAAGTTTCCGATATACAACGGTCTTTGCGGCGAAGCCGACTTCGACTTCTACTACGAGAGTAGGCGCGAGCGGATCGCGCTCGCCGCAGTCCCGACCGGATACGTGAACCCGAGCTTCTCGTGGAAGGTAAATGGTCAGACGGTTACACCTGGAGTACCGGTGACGTTCGCTACAACTCAATACGTGGACGACGGGGCAAAGGTCACGATGAACCCGATTAGGGCGACGGTCGCGGCCCGGGTTACGGACGATTCATCTCCCCGGCAACAGCTACCGGCAAATGAGCTGTGGCTCGAAAACGATCCTACGGAGGGCACCTTCGAGCTGCTGATGGAAGTTGAAGTCGACGACCAGCCACCGGCACTGCCTGCGACGACCGCGTCCGCGTGGGATCAGTTTGAGGGTGAGCAAATCGTCATCGACGGAAAGAGCGAAGCCGACGCGAAATGTCGCCACTACTGGGACTCCATCGGAACGAAGCTTCCGAAGAGCGAGCTGACGAAGTTCATCGACAAGGGCGACCCCGTCTGGCACATCCTGGAGCGCTCCGTCCCTAAGGGCGAGCGAGAGCAGCTTGCCCACTTTGTCGCGATTGCCCGGTCTCTGGAGCGCTCGGAATCCGAGCAGTCACATGAGATCGCACAGGCACTAGCGCAACGGCTCAATGTCCCCGAGAACGTCATCCTGCGCCGAGTCGGCTAAGGGGCGCCCATTTGGGACGGACTCGGTCAACAACTGAGCCTCTGCGGAACGACGCGCAGTCGGCTTCAAACCGCCATGGAGGGCCGATAACGACTCATCCGCCTACGGAACCGGCCGTAAAGCCGGCAGAAAGCTCGATCGTGCTGACCGCCAACCGCGGATTCGACGGCTGGAACCAGGTCTTCGCCGACGTCGTGGTCGCCTCCGCGATCGTCGATCGCCTTCTCGCCAAGCCACCGTGCTCTACATGCGCGTTCGCAGCTACCGCATGAGCAGCTACGCTGCCCATCAGACGCTCAGGGAAGGCGTGGTAGAGTGCGATGCGCTCGACTCAGGCAGTGCACCTTTCGTGATCAACTCTGTGCACTTTCCGTGAGCGCCAATACTAGCGCTGGCAACGATATACTTGACACACCTGCCGCCAGAGCAGCCATGATCCCCGGCCGATGGCTCAGCAGCCGACCCCGCCGCGCCCTAGTAGACCCCAGCCTCCGCCCACTCCGCCGCCAGAACGCCGAGAAGACGAGCCGCAACGACCTCCCATCCCCGAGCCACACCGGATTCCGTTCGTCGAGCCGCCCCCAGTGCCGCGTCCTAGGAGATAGCCCGGGACAGCAGCAAGGCCACGCCCATCGCCACGCCTTCGGCGGCCGTTGCGATGACGGCGGCGCGAGCCCAACGCTCCTTGGCACCGATCAGGTCAGCGTTCTTTGGGGCGTCCCGGGCGAGGGCTTCCATGATCACTGCCTTGCTCGCACCTGGGTTGAAATTGCGGTAGTCCCTCCACATCGTGTCTGCACTGGGGAGGCCGAACACGAACCCGGGCCGCAGTAGCCACAGGGCGATCCCAGCAACCACGACATACGCGGCGACAGCAAGCGCAAAGAACGCCACGGTCCAACGAGATGCCTCGCGGAGTGGGCCGACTGACGCAAGCCCGATGAGAATGGTCGCCGCCGTGAATGCCTGAGCCCCGCGAGTCTCAAGCGACTTGATCTGCGCCATCGCTCGGTCAGGAGCGTCCTTCACTGCTTCGAAGAGGAACTCGACGGCCTCAGCGTCCTCGGGCTCGTTAACCATGGTCCCGATGGTACGTCGGCTTCCCGCGGTGTCCTGATACTCCGAAAACTAGGTGCTTGACACACCATCCGTTAGGTAGTACACTCACCATGTGAGCACGGAGTCCTTCCCCACCACTCTCGTCGAGGCGGTCCGCTACTTCGCCGATGAGAACGTGTGCGCGGACTTCCTTGCGGGACTGCGGTGGCCGAACGGCGTGCGCTGCGTCTTCTGCGACTCCGACCGCATCGGGCACATCGCGACGCGGTCGCTGTGGCGTTGCAAGGCGTGCCGCAAGTCCTTCTCGGTCAAGAAGGGCACCATCTTCGAGGACAGCCCGATCCCGCTCTCCAAATGGCTCCCCGCCATGTGGCTCTACTCGGCTGGCAAGAAGGGCCGCAGCTCGCACCAGCTCGCGCGCGACCTAGGCGTGACGCAGAAGACGGCGTGGTTCATCGGCCACCGCATCCGGCTCGCCATGGAGACGGAGGACTTCGGCCGCCCTTTGTCCGGTGAGGTCGAGGCTGATGAGACGCTCATGGGCGGCAAGGAGCGGTTCAAGCACCGCGACCGCAAGCGCCCGCTGCCCTGGGGGCCGCTCGGCAAGGTGGCCGTTATGGGCCTTCTGGAGCGTCACGGCGAAGGATCGAGCCGGGTCCGGGCGAAGATGGTCCCGTCGCGCCGTAAAGGCGTCATTCAGACCGAGGTCCGGCGCAACGTCGAGCCGGCTCGCGCCTCTACACCGACGCTCTGCTGTCCTACGGCGGGCTCGCCGCCGACTACGTCCATGAGGTCATCGACCACTCCGAGGCGTACGTCCGCGACCGCGTCCACACCAACGGGCTGGAGAACTTCTGGAGCCTGTTCAAGCGGGTCATCTACGGGACGCATCACTCGGTCGATCCCATCCACCTCGACCGCTACCTCGGGGAGACGGTCCACCGCTTCAACCACCGCGGCATCCCCGACGCCCACCTGTTCACCCAGACCGCGGCCCGGGTCGCGGGGCGCCGGATCACCTACAAGGAGTTGACCGGGTTGGTAAGTGCGTGAGCGACAAGCCGCCGCCGCCCTCGGCCGAGCACTTCAGGGACTTCACCCGTCGCCTGCTCGCGGTGCCCAAGGAGAAGGTCGACGCGCTCGTCGCCGCTGAGAAGGCGCGCAAGGCGCGACGACGCACGAAATCCGCCCACGATCCGCCGGACGTGGTAGGTTAGCGATGGAGGCAACGGGAATCGAACCCGTCGGGGCTGGTCTGTGAACTCCGCCGCTGGCGAACCTGCAACCCCCACAGTGACCCGGTGCCGGAGGCGCTTGCCAACGCCTCCGGCCCGCGGCTCGTCCCGTTTCGGGCGCTGTCTCATCGGGTCACCTCCTTTTGCTGCACCCATCTTGTGCTTCAGGTCGTGGGACGTGACAGAGGCACGTTCGACAGCCTGTAGACGGTGCGCTTGATCACCGGATCGACACGTGAGGTGAGGACTCCCTCGTTCCTCAAATGGTTCATGACGGGCCGGAGGCTCTCAACGGAGGGCGTACCGTTCTTGCCACCGAGCCACTTCCGATGCCACAGTTCGGTGGCCATAGCGTGGACGTCCCACTCCTTCTCAGGGAAGTCACGCATCACGAAGGGGATCGCGTCGCGAAGTTGAGGCCGGGCAGCCGGCTCGGCTGGGGCGATGACCGCGCTGGCCAGCGAGCGGCCGTTCGGCGCTGACACTGGCTGCCACACCTCCTCGACTGAGACTATCGCCCGGCGGAGTTTGGCGACCCGCTGCTCAGCAGCTTGCAGTTGCTCTCGGAGCGGTCGCAGGACGGTGTCAAGGTCGTCTTGATCGGACATGCTCCAGACTCTAGCTCATCTGGAGGGGGCGATGGGGAAACATCCATTCGCAGCCCCGCGACCCAGTTGGTCTTGTCCTACAATAAGGAAGACCGCCGAGGGCGGATCCCTCGACGGTCTACGGTGGCGCTGGTCTAGCGGTAAGGCACCCTACTGGTGATAGGGGGAGCCCGGATCGTCCCCGGGGCGCCACCCCACCCTAGCCCCTATTTTCACACTTCTCACACACAAGTGCCACACGGGCGCGCCGTAACGATCCAGTGTGCCGCCCTCGCACGCTGCGTCGCGTCCGGGCGGAATCAGGCGCAGGCGGGGCAGAAGACGGGATCGCGCCGCACCGGCCACAGGCGATCCCATGCGGCCTGCCACGCGGCATCGATCCACACGACGCTTGAGCAGCGGCGCTCTCGGCCCTCAGCGTCGAAGCGGAGGTTGTCGCAGGGCACCCGTTGGGTGAGCGCACCCGTTGGCTTCCAGGCTCCGACGATCGGCTGGTGGACGGTCGAGAAGTCGATGCTGATAGTCGCCATCATCCCTCCGCACGCATCACAGCGTCGAAGGCGGGCCAATCCTTCTTGAATGCCTTGCGGCCGTAGGACGGTCGCCAATCTATCCCCCCCTGACTGATCGTCACGTCACCGTAGTGCTTCGTGCCGTCGTAGACGGCGAAGACCACGTCTACGCTGCCGATGGGGATGGGGTGCCGGACGCTCAGGTTGACCGTTTTTCTTGCCATGGACCGCCAGCCTACCCTAGCCGGGCCGGTGCGTCAAGTATATCGTTGCCCTAGCGCTTGTTGAGCACCCAAAAGCCGGCCGCTCGTCGGTGGCGGATTAGGGCGGCTTCAACGGCCACCCGATACTGGCTGTCGGCGAAGTCGAGCTCGCGCCGCACGCCGCGGTGATCGAGCGCCTCGTGGCCGATCAGCGCCAAGGTGACCTTGTGACCCTCGCCGAGGGCCGCCAAGAGGTGCCGAGCCAGCTGTGTAGTCGTCCCGTTGGATTTGCCAGGCTTCCGCCCGCGGCTGCGGTAGAGCTGGAAGCGCCGGCGCAAGCGAATGGCATTACCGATGTATTCAGTTACCGCAGTGTCGCTCTCGATCTCGAAACGGTAGATGCCTGGGATCTGCGGAACGTCAGGAAAGACGAGTTGGCATTCTCGGTCGAGCTTGAGGTCACCGGCGGACAGCCACGTGAACCGCCACTGCGGGAAGGGCGCACTGTCGAGCGTCCACTCCACCAGCTCCTCATAGTAGCCGCGCGGTGGCGCACTCAGTAACGCGGACGCCCAGGCGGATCCGTAGAACGCTCAGCGCCTCACAAAATAACTTCGCTGTGGTGGTTTGAGATCGGAGGAGGGACCAGTGGGGCCCTGGAGTGAGCAGCGGACTCCCGTAAAGGTTGGGGAAACCCCCGTTGCCGGCACCTCAGAGGAGTGCGGCCAGCTGCTCGAAGACGATCGGCGATGACCAATAGGCACCGTGCCCTCCCGGACCGATGCTCCAGTCCTGGCGCGTTGGGGGCGGTACAGACCCTGCCGGCACCGCGCCTTCCGGCACGGGCGGCGGTGGCGCCGGGACGAAGAGCGTCCGGCCCACGAGGTCGGAGTCCGCACCAAAGTTTAGCCACGTGCTTGTAACGCGGTTACAGAACCCCGTGGGCTCGCCCCGGAGACTCTCTACCCACGCGAACTGTACGGGAAGACGCCGAAGGAAGAAGTGGCGTAACGGGGTGCCCAACGTGATCAGCGCGACATCGGCTGGCAGAGGAACCAAGCTCTCCGGATCGTTAAGGAACGCCGTCGCGATGGTCGTCCCCTGGCTGTGGGCGAAAACGACTAGTCGGCTGTATGGCCGCCGCTCAGCGCCACCTGCGGTGACGTGCTGGGCGAGGGCGGCGAAGCGCGCGAGGATGCGCCGACGAGGGGCCTGGCCCGCATCGCCCGCTTGAACAGACGGCTCTCCCAGCCACGTTGTGACGTCTAGGGCGTGGTCGAGGAGCTGCCGCGCACCCTCGCTGCCGGGCTGGTTGCGCGCAAAGCCGAGCGGCGTGAGCTTGAGCGCCTTCGCGGCCGCAAAGGCGCCCGCGATGACTAGGCCGCTGAGGGCAGCGAGTGGCGCCGTCAACGACTTGGGTGATCCGAGGGCGTCGGGCTGTAGGTCGTTGCCGAGGAAGGGCGTCCGCTCCCATGGCAGCCCCCGCGCCACCGGCGTCCAACTCAGCAGCATCGCGGCGGCGCAGAATGGCGTCGCGATAACAAGCGCCCACCACAGGACCTCAACGAGCGCGCTCGCACCAATGATCGACCGCGGCCACCATTGTCGTGCGGTCGCCGTGCAGAGGCGCCAACCAGTCGAAAGTATGAAGCACACGACGTAGCAGAGGACGACGGCAATCGCAGCGTAGGCGAGGACGATAAGGACCTCGCCAAAGAGCTGGACGCCCCAGCTGTACGCAGTTGCCGTCTGCCCCGGATCGCACGGACCCGGCGTCCAGTCAGTTGGACCGGAGAGGCATGACGGGGCTCCACCAGGCCATGCGCTGCGGTCGGTGATGCCCTTAAGGGCCGCGCCGGCCGCGGCGTCGAGGACGGCGACGAAAGCGGCGAAGCCGAAGAGCCCGAGCAGGCTCAGCACGGCGGTGACCGCGCGGGCGTTTAAAAGCCTATTCCAGCCGGACCATATGACGGCGATAAAGAACAGAAATGCACAGAGCACGAGGACGAGTGCGCCCTCGAGCATCCACATGATGCGGAACGGATATATGACGACGTCGATGAGGGCATCACCGGCACCGCGGTCGCCGCGACCGCCGTCCTCCCAGATGAGAACGATCGTCAACCCGACGATGCCGAGGTAGAGCCCGATGCCGACCACCGCAGCACCCCATCTTTGGAGGCGATAGGAACGCACCAGCCACCACCCCCACGCGACGCCAACGACGAGGGCGCCGGCAGCGAGGCCGGCGCGGGTTGCGATGGACGTCGAGCCGCTCCAGATGGCGAAACTGCCTCCCCCGACCAGTACGAGCGCTAGGAGCGAGAGCAAGAGGAGGGGAACGGCCAGGATCCACTCGATGAGACCGAGGAGGCCGCTGCCGCGCATCTCACTCAACGGCGGCGCAGGGGCGTCGTCACCAGTGAGCGGAGCTCCGCCGCGCAGCGCAGCACGACCGACGCTTGTGACCCGCAGTAGAAGACCGAACGTGGCGATTAGCGCGGAGCGGAGCGCACCGGGAAACCGGCTCAGGTCCGCCCACCACATGTCGTAGACGTCGACCTCACCGCCGTCACCGGCGCGATGGAGGCGGAATCGCCGAACCGGCTGCGGATCGAGGGGCTCGACCCCGAACCACGCCTGGGTGGCGCGGTACCACTCGACCGTCTCGGTGCAGCGGACGAGCGTCGCGCTTCTAAGAAGCCCTTGGACGCACGATCGCGAGGCGTCGTCGACCGGCTCGTCACCGATCCCGGCGACGACGATGACCGCGGTCCGGTGTGGCGCGGCGCCGTCGGCACGGTGGTCGTCAGCGTGGCGCTCATGCCTAGTCATCCGGCGGCTCTGGTGGTCTCGCAATGAGGACCGACGGGTCGATGGAATCATCCTCAAGCACCATACTTCCAGCAACGCCATCGTGCCAGCCTCTCAACCACTCATCGCGCGCTGCCCCGCGGAGGGGCAGGCCCAGAGCGACAACCATGGGCACCCACGCAAGGAATCTGATAGCAGCACGCTGTCTTGCGATGGGCTGCCAGGTCTCGCGGTCGATAACGCGTGTGCCAAGGATCCGCTTTCCCATCGTCTGCCCGCTACCCCAGCCGAAGATGAAGTAGCTGACGAACAGCGCGAGCGTGACCCCCCAGCTGAGAGCCTCCTCCGCTGGCCCCGATCGCTTGATCGACAGGTACCTCCAGAACCCGGTGAAGACTACGACGTCGATGAGGGTTGCGAGAACCCGCTCACGGAGCTCGGCTGGGACAGGTTGAGGATGAGCCTTCAGTTCCTCGAGCAGCGGATCGGGCGCCCGCAGCGTCATGTGTCGATCGTCACAGTCCTCCGTCTTCGTAGCGAAGGCCCCGAGCCGTTGGGTGTTGTCCTGCGAGCATCCACTCCCACTCCGTTAACGTCCCAGAGCTCGCGGAACTGGCGACGTATGCGAGGACAGACGGCTACAAGCGTCGTCGCTGCTTCGCCGCCGGGTCCAGCGCTCGAGCGTCTGGCGGTCCTCCGGAGTGACCGTGAGCGGAGCCTCGAGACGACCTCGGGTGCGACGCATGCTGGAGCCCGGTACACCACACTAGCCACCATCACCACGTTACCCCCTCGCTGACGAGAGTCAGCCTGAGATTCACCGAAAGGTCAGGGGCCTCACGGTGGGTGTACGGTCGAACCCGTCCCCCTTCCAACTGAACTGGTAGGCGTCGACACCGTCCGTCGCTATGTCATAGACGTAGAATCCAGAGTCCTTCTCTGAGTACTCGAGCGTACTCGCGCAGCAGAAGAAGTGTACCGGAGCTGCGGGGCCGAATGGTGTCTGTCCCGAGGTGGCTGACCTGACGGGCCGATAGTACGCATAGTGCTGATGGCCAAACAGAACCATGTTGATGCCAGCTTCGATGCAGCTTCTTTGAAAGTGCGCGTCGTTATCCATGCGCATTAGTGCCTTGTCAGGATAGGTCGAAGATGCCGGCATGACGGGATGGTGATGCAACAGCGCAATCCGTACACAATTATCAGGGTTCACCGGGCTACCGTGTGTCGCACGCGTCCTCACAATCGTCCGGCATTCACGCACCAAGAAGTCACACTCAGCGCGACTAACCTCGCCTCGGGCGATTCGGGCGAGCAAGTTCCTACGCTGGTACAGGCGAATAACCTGGGTCGAGTCGAAGATGAAAAGGACGATATCAGGGCGGCCGTCAGTACTCCCTGGAATCACGCGCGTAGACGGATAGCCAAGATCTCCGAACACACCCTCGAAGTGGCGTTGCCGAGTCTGAAAGGGGCCCCAGCGACCTGCATATCGGTCGTGGTTGCCGGGGATAACCGTCCGCCGGTCGACCCCGCACCCCAGTCCGTAGGAAACGAGGCGCTTCACTCCGGGGTCGATGTCTCGATCAATGTCGAGAAACTTCCTTGCAGTCTCAAGAGAACATACCGCGCCGTCCGTAGCGACATCCCCCGTAACGACCACATGGTCAAATGGCCTGTCTCCAAGAAACGTCAGGATATTGTTGAGCGCCTCCAATTTCCTAAAGGAGTGCGACTTCACTCCGGCTCCTCGACGTGATCCCAGCTCCTGAGTTTTCGGTACGAAATGGAGATCCGACAGGTGAAGAACTCGGACGCGGTTAGGGGCCGGTGCAAGCACAACAAATACCCTTTCCTTACGCGAGGCTCGGCTGAGCCTTGACTTGATCCCGAAACGCGTCCACCTCAATCACCGATGGCTGATCCTTAACAAAGCGCGGCTCGATGGGGGCGGCTGTCACACGGTATGGCCATGGAGGTCTAACCATCGCGCTCACACGCAGCGCGTCGATAACACCCAGCAACGATTGCTCGCGCGATCGCCCCGAGCTTCCGCGGCGATCCCATAGTTCCATCAGCAACCGCTCACTGATGACCTCCGCGGCGCGGGCAAGAGATCGCCCCGCGTCCTCCTCGACCGCGACGACCCCGATGCCCTCGATCGACACCAGCGACTCATGCATGAGGTACTGGTCTGTCCTCAATTCCAGGGCGGCGAGCGCAGCGTCCGCGAGATCGCGCTGGTCGCGAAGTCGGCTTGTCAGTCGCCAGAGGAGGTCGTCACGCGACGCGCCTCGAGAGTTGAACCGGTCGACAGTGACGAAGACCAACTGGTCGCCAACAGCATCGGCAGCCAACGCCTCCCTCGCCCTAGCAACGATACTCAGGTGCAGGTGCTCGGCGAGAGTCTCCTTTACAATAGCCCGAATATCAAGCCGGCGCTCGCGAGCTCCGAGTGCCGCGCCTAGGACTTCCAAGCCGGGAGGAACGAGGTCATCGATGAGCAGCGTTATACGGGGAAGAGAGGCCTCGCCCAAATCTAGACCCCCCCAGCCACGAGCCGAGCGGCCAAGCTCGCCGGTTCCGCCGCGCCTTCCACACCGGTCATGATCCCCGCCGTCATTTCCCGAGGCCCTTACTGACCCGCCGTAGCGTAAGACGCCGCCAGATTGTCGTCAAGACACGGAAAACCTTCAGGCTTCGTTCGTGCCCGCCTACAACACGCACCCTGAACCAGCTGCCCGGCCCTAGCGACCGGCCCTACTCTAGGGATTTGCGGGGCGTCGCGAAAGTCAGGGAGGCACCACCTCGGCCGCGAAGCGAGCCACGCCGGCGCCGTCGCAGACATTCCTGAAGGGCGCGCTCGTGTCAAGTCTCATGTCCGCATTTCGGTCGCACCGCAGGTGCAATTGTCTGCGGCGGATTGATGCCGAGATGTTGTCGAGGACCGCCTAGCGTTGCGGTGTGATCAGCATCGGCAAGGTGACTGGGGTCGAGCAGGCGGCGCGCTATCTGCTGGAGGCGGTGGCGGAGGCGCACCTCGACTACTACGCCGCCCGCGGCGAGGCGCCGGGGCGCTGGGCCGGTCGCGGCGCCGCCGCCCTTGGGCTCGCCGGCGAGGTCACCCGCGACACCCTGGAAAGCGTCCTGGGCGGACGCGACCCGCAGAGCGGTGCTGCGCTCGGGCGGCGCTTCGCCACCCAGAAGGTGGTCGCCTTCGACGTCACCTTCAGCTGCCCCAAGTCGGTCTCCCTGCTCTACGCCCTCGGCGATGCCGCTGCCCGCGATCACGTGCTCCAGGCGATGTCGCGGGCCGCCGACGAGGTGATCGACTACCTCCAGGCGCACGCCGGCTGGGGGCGGCGCTTCGACCCCACAGCCCGGACGCTGCGCAGGGTCCGCGCCGACCTGGTCGTCGCCCGTTTCGTGCACCGCACGGCGCGCCCCGTCACCCCTCCCGACGGCAGCGCGACCACCGTCGACCCGCAGCTGCACACCCACCTGCTCATCCCCACCTGGGTGCACCGTGACGACGGCTCCTGGGGGCAGCTGCACAGCACCCCGCTGTACATGCACGCCGCCGCCGCCGGCGCGGTGGGACAGGCGGTGCTGCGCGACGAGCTGGTCAGGCGGCTGGGGGTGGAGGTCGAGGTCTCCCCCAACGGCTGCTTCAAGGTGGTGGGGATCAACCGCGCCCAGCGCGAGGAGTTCTCCCGGCGCACCCGCCAGGTCGCGGCCATGGAGGAGGCCACGGGAGCCGACAGCTTCTTGGGGCACAAGCTCGCGGTGCTCGCCTCCCGGCAGGGCAAGAAGGAGGTCGAGGCGGGCATCGACCTTTTCGCCGAGTGGCGCCAGCGCGCCGCTGCCGTCGGCCTCGACGGCGCGGCTCTGGCCGCCGTGCTCGGCCGCGACCCCGACCCGGCGGGGCCGCGCTGTATCGAGGTCGGGTCGGTGCGAGCGCTGCTGGGGGCGCAGGGGATGACCGCAGAGGCGGCCACCTTCAGCCGCCGCGACCTGGTGCGCGTGCTCGCCTCACGCGCACCCCGCGGTATCGACCGCGACACCCTGGAGCGCGCCGCCGACTACATCCTCGGCCTCCCCGACGAGGTGGTGCCGCTGCTCTCCGAGGACCCCGCAGCCGGGGAGACGCCCGCCGAGGCGGTCGCACGCTGCACCGAGGAGGTCACCGAGGTGCGCTACTCCACCCCGGAGATGATCGCCGTCGAGCGCCGCATGCTCGCCGTCGCGGTCGAACGACAGGCGACGGGGGTGACTCAGGTTCCAAGGGCCGTGGTCGCCCGGACTCTCGACCGCGTCGGCCATCTCACCGAGGGGCAGCGCCGGCTGATCACCGCGGTGTGCAGCAGCGGCGACGGCGGCGACGGCGTCACCGTCGTCGAGGGCGCGGCGGGGACGGGCAAGAGCGCCGCCGCTGGGGTCTGCCGCGAGATCCTCGAGAGCCGCGGCCACCGCGTCGTGGGCTGCGCGGTGGCGGGGCGGGCCGCCGTCGGCCTGCAGGAGGAGGCGGGCTTCCCCTGCTGCACCGTCGAGGCCATGCTCCGCTTCCTGCG
>Ga0070707_100003921_pt1 | contig 14000 bp, 12 predicted proteins | sample KBSK5502metaG_FD_65468 | JGI IMG/M metagenome (GOLD analysis project Ga0070707, IMG submission 65468) | Corn, switchgrass and miscanthus rhizosphere microbial communities from Kellogg Biological Station, Michigan, USA - KBS K5-50-2 metaG | ecosystem: Host-associated > Plants > Roots >... | reverse complement strand
CCTACGACCGTTGCCTTTCTCATAGGCGCTATGGCGTGTCGCGAGGTTTCGTAAGACCTCATTCGGCAACAGCTGATGCCGCGCGCTAGCGGTCACACTGGTGGAAGCAGAGGAGGGCACAGGCCAGATGCAGAAAGGCCCGATAGGTGCACTCCAGCTTCTCCCAACGGACGAGCAGACGCCGCGAGCGATTGAGCCAGCTGTGCAGTCGCTCGACGACCCAGCGGCGGGGCTGCTTGGCTGGATCCGGTGAGCGGGCGCTGGTGCGGTTCTCCCCACGCGGGCGAATATGGGCGATGTCGCCACGTTGCTCGGCGGCGAAGCGCGGCAGGTCATAGTCATAGCCCTTGTCGAGGCACAGATGCTGGGCTGCAGAGCGCTCGGCTCTGGACGCACGATCACCATAGCATCGAGCGTTGGGGCGGCCAATTTCATGTCTGGCACATTGGCCCCGGCGACAACCACCGCGACTGGTAGGCCGTGCCCTTCACTCAGCGTGCTGCGCTTGGTCCCGTGCTTGCCGCGATCCGTCGGGTTGTGCCCGATGACCTCCGCCTCAGCGGTCGCGGCGCGCCCGAAAGGGGCCTTGGTCATCACACCATCCATCGATAGCCGCTCCCAATCGATGCCCACCACCTCGTCGAACGCGCCCAGCTCTGCCGCCCACAGTCGCTCAAAGGCCCCTCTCCCCTCCCAGACGCGAAAACGGTCGTAGACCGTGGTTGAGTCGCCGATCTCGCGGGGCAGTGCATTCCACTGCAAGCCGGTGCGCAGCACATACAGGATGGCCCCCAACATCTGCCGGTCATCTCGCGGCGGGCAGCCACCCCTGGGACGGGGCTTGGCGGGCGGCAACACCGGCTCGGCTCGCTGCCACAACTCGTCACTCACCTCCAACGGCTTCGTTCGCGCCATCCCGCTTCGCTCCTTGTCCTGTGTGTTCACTCTCTCTGCATTCTCACACAGGACTGTCGTTTCCGAATAAGGCCTTACCGCTAAAGCCGCTGCCGTGCACTCCGACGCTGTGAGGCCAGCTTGTGCGGTGGCGCCGAGCGCTGCTCCCCACCCGAGGATGCGGCAGTTGCGTGGCCGCTAACCCGAGCGGTCGTGCCAGGCAGCAAAGGACAGGGCTCTCAGCCCAGTAATGAGGACAACAATCCCGACAGGCGATGCCTATGTTGGGATCCCGATGGGCGCATCACAGCGCGCAGGATTCGATGCCGACCCACGCTACGGCGTAAGCAAGCCGGCATCCGTCGCTGCAACAGTTCTGCAACAGTTCTAGCGGCCATTGGCGAACTATAGCGCACGGTAGCATGTGTTCGACCGCCTAGAATTCGGGTTCGGCATCCTATAATGAACACCAACGAACGGCGGGCATCCAATTCGTAAACTGCAGGCCGTGGGTTCGAGTCCCACCGCTGGCTCCCCCTCGCAGCGCGTCGCCCTCTACGTTCCTCGCCAGCCGATAGCTTTGGTGTATGGTGCAGGGTGGCCAAAGCGCACGGAGGGAGGTTCCATGCCAACTTTGCGCCAGGCGCTCAGGCTCGATCGGCGCGGCGCCGTTGCAGAGCATGGACGGTATGCCGTGCGCGTGACGCTGGACCCAGACGTGCGCGTCGGTTGCCGGCCAACTGCTCGCGCTCGCCCTCGCTGGCCAGCAACCGACGCGCTGGCACCCCTTCCGCTCACTCGCTGAATTGGAACGCTACGTCGCGCAAGGGCAGGTGCTTGGCGTGCAGCACCGCGAGTGGTGGAACGTAGACTAGACGCCGAGGACGACGCATAGCGCAGGCGCGAGCGCGAGCGCACGCGAAGGATGAGGGGTGCGAGACGGAGGTCTGCACGCCGGCGGTGAAGGACGTGTTCTCGATCCCCAGGGCAGGCAGCGGATGCCGGCTGGATCGCTGTCTGCCCTGGCGGCCGCGCTAGACACTGCCCGCTTTCCGCCTCGTGCGCCGGCGCTGGAGATGTGCTCTCCCCTTGCCCTGACAGATCGAGGCCGCCGCAAGCCGCAGGGCTTTAGCCCTGGTGGTTAGGCGGCCTTGCGTGGCTTGACCCAGAAGTCCTGTCGCTTGCATGTCGTCCTGCCATGTCGTATAATTACGACATGGACACTCCGCCAGACTATCAAACTATCCGTATCTGGACCCGCACGCTTCGCTCCTTGCGCCTGATTGCCGCGCTCACTGGCGAACGCATGGTGCAGGTATTGGACCGGCTCATCACTGAGGAATTGCGGCGAGTCCAGCAGCGAGAGAAACACTAACCATGTTCGAGACCGTGCGCAAGACGTACCAGGAGAAACTGAGGCCGACGCCCCAACAGGAGCGCCAGCTTGAGTTTGTCCTGTGGCGCTGCCGCACGCTCTACAACTCGGCCCTGGCACAACGCATCTTCCTCTACCGGCAGCGCGGCGTCTCGCTCACCCGCTACCAGCAGGAAGCCGAGTTGAAGGCCCAACGGGCGGAGATGCCTGAGTACGCTGCGATCCACTCGCATCTCTTGCAGGATGTGCTGGCCCGCCTGGACAAGACCTATCAAGCCTTCTTCCATCGTGTTCAGTCCGGTGAAAAGCCCGGCTTTCCGCGCTTCCAGGGCCGCAACCGCTGGCACTCCTTCACCTACAAGGAGTATGGCAACGGCGCCCGTCTGGATAACGGGTATCTGGTGCTGTCCAAGATTGGGCGCATTGCCGTGCGCTGGTCCCGTCCCATCGCAGGCACCATCAAGACCGTCACGGTCTCCAAGGAGGCGGACGGATGGTACGTGTGTTTCTCGTGCGCTGAGGTGCCCGTGCAGCCACTTCCTGCGACCAGGCGCGAGACCGGCATTGATGTGGGCCTGAAGGTGTTTCTCATCACAGCGGACGGGCAGATGGTGGAGAACCCCCGGCACTACCGCACGGCTGAGAAACACCTGAAGAACGCGCAGCAGCGGGTAGCACGCCGGAAGAAGGGCAGCAAACGCCGGAACAAAGCCGTTGTTCAGTGTGCCAAGAAGCATCAGCACGTCCGGCGCCAGCGAGGCGACTTTCACCACAAGACGGCGCTCGCACTCGTGCGCCAGTACGACACGATCTACGTCGAGGCCATTCAACCCGCGCACTTGAGCCGTCGTCCAGAGCCGCAGCCGGACGGCAACGGCGGCTATGACCACAACGGGGCCAAGCGGAAAGCCGGCCTCAACAAAAGCATTCAGGACGCTGGGTGGCGCCACTTCCTCTCTATCCTCGCCTACAAGGCAGCATGCGCCGGTAAGCGAGTGGAAGCGGTTCACCCAGCGTATACGTCGCAGGACTGTTCAGGCTGCGGCACACGAATACACAAGAGCCTGTCCGTTCGTACCCATGTCTGTACGAACTGCGGTCTCATGCTGGACCGCGACGAGAACGCGGCCAAGAATATTTTATGGCGCGGACAGCGCCTTCGGGGAGCCCCGGCGATGGCGGGGGCGATGAACCGAGAACCCGTCGGGCTGTAGCCCGTGCGGAGTGTCAGTGAAATCTCCCCGCGCCCACAGCGCGCGGACGTACAAGGCGTGCGCCGCCGGGGCAATACTACGCGGCATGTCATTGGAGCGATCTACCTTGGCTTCGCCGCCGCCGCGGTGTTGTTCGCGCTCGGAACGTGGTGGGCCGGACGGCTCAACCCCATCAATCTGCTGGTCTTCGCACTCGCCACAGCCGGCACCCTCCCGGTCGGTCTGCTCGCGTGGCAGGGCGACTTTCTGGGCTCGCCGGGGATGGATGAGGGCCAGCGCGAGATGAGCCGGGCGGCACAGTCCGATGCCTTCAACGTTGCCTACCTGGGGCTGTATGCCCTCTTTTTCGCGACGATCTTCTTCCCACAGCTGCAAAGCGCCGTTACGGTCGGCATCGGCGTGCTGCTGCTCCTGGTGACGCTCACCTGGGCAGGCGGCTACATGCGGCGGCGTTGGCGGCCATGACGCGGCGGTCTGCGGCCCCGGGCTGCCCTCCCCCCCGACGCAATGGCGATGCGTCGACCTGCCTGGACGCCGGCCAGCGCAGTCCCCTCGCCGGCGGTCAGCCATTACCGGCAGTGCTGAACGGTTGCCAACTACGCGCTCGCGCGGAGCGGCGGAAGGAGTACACGATGCGCATGCTGCACGAGGTCCGTGGTGACAGAAATAGCCCGCCGCAAGCGTCGGGGCTCTCGCCCCAGTCGTGAGGCGGGCTGTTCCGGCTTGAGCCCGTGCTTCTGGCCGGCTGGTCGGGTACACTCGTTCCAGCGACAGGGTGTTTTGTTGCGGGCACTCTCCGGGCGACCGGGTTCCTAGACTGTCCTGCTGTCGCCAGTACGGTTCGGCGGGGACACCGCCGTCGCGTCAAGCAGTCCCGGTAGCCGTGGTGCCCGTGCCACCGATACGGCTTCCCCGCCGGTCGCGAGAACCCGCTGGGCTTCAGCCCCAGCGGAGTGTCAGGAGCTCGTCTGGGCCAAGCCCTCGTGGTCGCGGTTCTTCTACGAGCTGCGTGCCGGCGAGACGGTGGTGGCGACGCTGGCGTGGACCGGTGGCTCGCGCGCCGTCGCCGAATGTGCCGGCGCCCGCTACCGCTTCAGTCGCGAGGGCTGGCTGCGGCAGCGCATCCTCGTGCGGGGAGGCGCCAGCGGCGGCGCCTCCGGCGCCGGCGCGCCTGAGGAGACTGTGGCGACGTTCGCGCGCCGGCACGGCGGTGGCACGCTCACTTTCCCGGAAGGACGGACATTCCTGTGGCGGAAGCCGCGCGTATGGACCAGCGAGCGCGTCTGGGTCGACGGCAACGAAACGGTACTCGTCCGCTTCAATCCCTTGACACTCCACACGGGCTGAAGCCCGATGGATTCTCAGGCTACGTATGCCCCAACGGGCTGCGTTAGCGCCTGAGGGGTCTGCCCGGCCCCACTTGCTGTCCCGAGACGCAAGATGTTCAGCGCAGCGTTGTGGTCGCGATGCAGCCTTGTCCCGCAGTCTGGGCAGGCATGCCAGCGCACGGATAAGCCTTTCTTGACGATCACACCACAGCCTGAACAGGCTTGGCTCGTGTAGGCAGGCGGCACGGCTACGACCGTCTTCCCAGCATATGCTGCTTTGAAAGACAGGATGCTCAAGAAGCTGCTCCATCCAGCGTCCACAATGGACTTCGCTAGCTGGTGATTCTTCAGCATATTGGCCGTCTGCAAGTCTTCGTGAGAGATCGTGTCGTACTGGCGCACCAAAGCAAGTGCGGCCTTATGGTGGAAGTCCTGCCGCTGGCGCTTCACGGCCTGATGCGCCTTGGCGAGCAACTTGACTGCCTTGCGACGGCGCTTGCTGCCCTTCTTACGCCGCGACACTCGGCGCTGGGCGCGCTTCAGGTTCAGCTCGGCCACACGGAAGATGCGTGGGTTAGCGACCTGGCTGCCATCCGCCAGGGTGGCGAACGATTCCAAGCCGAGATCGATGCCGGTCTCCTGGCCGGTGAGCGGCAGTGGCGTGACAGGCACCTCGGCACACGAGAAACCGGCGTACCAGCCATCGGCCTCGTGCGTGATCGTGACCGTCTTGGGTGTGCCCTTCAAGGGGCGACTCCAGCGCACCGCTAGGCGCCCGATCTTGGAGACAACCAAGAACCCATTGTCCAGGCGCGCCCCATTGCCATACTCCTTGAACGTGAAGCTGTGGAACCGGTTCCTGCCTTTGAAGCGTGGGAAACCCGCCTGCTCGCCCCGCTGCACGCGGCGGAAGAAGGCTTGATAGGTCTTGTCGAGCCGGGCCAGCACATCTTGCAGGAGGTGTGAGTGGATAGCAGCATAGTCGGGAAACGCGGACCGGATGGCCTTCAACTCGGCTTCCTGCTGGAACCGCGAGACAGAGAAATGGCAGCGTTGCCAAGCCATGATACGTTGCTCCAGGGCGGTGTTGTACAGCACGCGGCAACGCCACAGCACGCGCTCAAGCTCCCGCCCCTGCTCTGGAGTAGGCTTGAGCTTGTACTTGAAGGTCTTGCGCACGCCCGTCTCTGGCACGGCTATTTATCGCCCTCATGCTTGGCGGCATACTCCCGCAAGGCCCAGATCACTTCCCCGTTGAAGGACCGCTCATGCCTCTTGGCGAGGGTGCGAATCGCGTTCAATACGTCCAACGGGAAACGGATTGAGATACGGCGCTCGCCTTTCTGCGTGTTCTCCATGTATCCATTCTATCACACACATGGACACATATGGCAGGTGGCAGGTACCTCTGGCTAACGCCGGGAGGCACCTAACCGCTTGAGTTGAAACCCAGCGGCATGCGGCGGGCTAAAGCCTTTCTTCGTCAACAGGGTGCAGCTAACCGCCGGCGGCGGATCTGGCCGAGCTGCCCCTGCTCATCCTGCTCGGCCAGTACCTCATCGTGCTCGCCGCGCAAGAGGCGGCTGCCGCCGGCACGGCAGCCACCGTCGCCGTCATCGCGAGCAGCTGAGCGGCAAGCAGGGGCGCGTGCAAACTGACCAGTCTCCGCGCCCTGCCTCCCCCTGGCCGCGCCAACGCGGGCAGACTGCCCTGCAATGTGACACACTATAGGGCATGAGACAGCTCTCGCCGGCGCGGTCGCTGTACCGCGTGCAGGCACTCCTGCTGGCGGTGGCGCTCGTTGCTGTCGCCTCGCTCGCCGCTTGCGCGATGTCTGGCGGCACGAGCGCGTCCGCGCCGAAGAAGATTACGGCAAAGGCCGGCGACACCAGCGTGTGCATGGTGGTGCCCGCGGCCGACTTCGCGCGCGTGACCGGCGCCAGTGCCACCCAGGTGACACCGGGCACCGCCGCCGACGGACTGACGGGGCTGCCAGAGGTTTACTGCGTCTATACCGACACCGCTGATCCGCAGCAGGTCGTCGGCCGGGGCACCATCAATTTCGAGCGTGCCAGCGATGCGCAGACCGCCGCCAGTACCTTCAACAGAGTCAAGCAGTCCTTCACGGCGGTGAGCGATGTGGGCGGCGTGGGCGACGCCGCGTTCAGCGGGACCCCGGGTGGAACGAGCGGCGGCACAGGTCTCATCGTGGTCAAGCAGAGCTTGCTGCTCTATCTCAGCGTCGGCGGCGACGCGCAGACGGTGACGCGCGTCGCCCGGCAGCTGGCGCTGCTGGTGTTGAGCCGGGTCGACTAACCGAGAACGACCGATGGCGCGTGCCACCTCACCGGCACACCAGCGACTGCGGCAGTGGTCGGCTGGCGCATTCGGCTGGCGCATTCGGCTGGCGCATCCTGCATGGCGAGGGCGCGCAGCTCCGTGAAGAACCGAACGCCGATAGTACTGCCTGGTTCTTGACAGCGGAGCAAAAGTGCGCCATGCTAATCAGGTTGACTATGCGCTAGTGCGCGGCGTCCGGGCGAGTCGAGATCATCCAGCGTTGTCTGCCGCGGCTCGCCGAGAAATGTCCATTCATTCCATACCCTGACCCCAGCGCGGGGCAAGAAGAGCATTGCTATGTGTGCTTAACCAGGGCGCTCGCATGATCCCTTCGTGAGGTTCTCACGCGGCGAGCTGCCACCTCTGGCCCAGACACAAACACTGCGCCGCGTTGGGCTGGCTTCCTCCCTCTGGAGAGGCCAGCCTCTGTTTTTGTCCTGGGGTGCATCCAGGGGTGCATCCAAAGGAGGGCACAATGCCAGATACAACTTCACGACCAACTTCCGGGTCCTCGCGACCTGACGGTATGACCAGCAGGCCCGCCGGCGGTATGCCTCCGCGCGCTCCCGTGCGGCCAGGACTGCCGCCACGACCGGCTGGGCCAGGTGGGCCAGGTGGCCCCGGCGGGCGTCCCACTGGCGCCGCCCCGGCGCGGCCGGGTGGGCCGCCACGGCCCGGCGGCGGCCCGCGGCCCGGTGGCGGTGGGCGTCCCGGCGGCGGCGGTGGGCGGCCTGGCGGCGGGCGTCCCGGTGGCAGCCATGGGCGCACGCATGGGCAGCGCAATGGGCGGGGCGGACCCGGCGCCGGTGGTCCCGGCGGCTCGCGGGTGGCCGCGCCGCCGAAACAGACCGGGCCGGTCACGATTCCGTCGCAGATGATGGTGAAAGACCTCGCCGATCTGCTGGACGTTTCGGTCAATGAAATTATTCGCACGCTGATCTCGCAGGGTATCTTCGCCAGCATTAATCAGGTCGTCAATTACGACGCCTCATCGAAAGTGGCGACGGCCCTCGGCTTCGAGCCAGACGAAGCCGCCGCCGCGGCGCCAAGCCCGGCGGTGGCGGCGCGCCCCGAGGCGGATCTCATCGGCACCCGCGCTCACGCCGAGGATCTCGGCCGCCAGCTGCGTCCACCGGTCGTCACGGTGATGGGCCACGTGGACCATGGCAAGACGTCGCTGTTGGACGCGATCCGCAACACGCGCGTCGCGGCTGGCGAGGCCGGTGGCATCACGCAGCATATCGGCGCATACCAGGTCGAGGTCAACGGCCGCAAGATCACCTTTCTGGACACGCCGGGTCACGAGGCCTTCACGCAGATGCGCGCCCGCGGCGCACAGGTCACTGACATCGCGGTGATCGTCGTCGCCGCGGATGACGGCGTGATGCCGCAGACGCAGGAGGCGATCGATCACGCACGCGCGGCCAAGGTGCCGATCGTGGTGGCGCTGAACAAGATTGACAAAGCGGGGGCCAATCCCGACAAGGTCAAGCAACAGCTCGCCGATCATGGTGTCGTGATCGAAGAGTTCGGCGGTGATGTCATTTGCGTGCCGGTCTCGGCGAAGAAGGGCACCGGCATCGCGGAGCTGCTCGAGATGCTGCTGCTCGTCGCGGACATCGAGGATCTGAAGTCGAACCCCACCGGGCACGCCCAGGGCGTCATCATCGAGGCGCGGCTCGACAAGAACAGCGGCGCGACCGCCACGGCGCTCATCGTGGAGGGCACGCTCAAGCTGGGCGACACGATCGTCGTCGGCACGGTCTATGGCAAGGTGCGCGCCATGTTCGACGACGCGGGCGAGCGCATCAAGAAAGCGGGGCCGAGCACGCCGGTCGGCATTCTCGGCTTGCCGGAGGTACCGGCCGCCGGCGACCGGCTCGAGGTTGTCGCGGATGAGAAAGTCGCCCGCTCGATGGCGGAGCAGCGGCGGGCGGCGGCGCAGACGGCGGCGCAGGCCAGCGTCTCGCTCGACACGCTGTACATGCAGATGCAAGAGGGCAAGGTCAAGGAGCTGAACCTGCTCGTCAAGACGGACGTGCAGGGATCGGCCGAGGCCATCAAGCATGCGCTCTCGCGTGCGGGCGACGAAAATCTCAAGGTGCGGCTGATCCACGATGGGGTCGGCAATGTGTCGGAGACCGATGTGCATCTGGCGGCGGCGTCGAAGGCCATCATTATCGCCTTCAACGTCAAGGTGGATGGCGCGGCACAGCGCGTGGCGGCCAACGAAGGCGTCGACATCCGCTCGTACAACGTCATCTACAAGCTGATGGACGATATCGAGGCCGCCCTCAAGGGCCTGCTCGAGCCAGTCTATCAGGAACACGTGGATGGCCATGCCGAGGTGCTGGCGGCCTTCAAGGCGGGGCGCCGCTTCATCGCGGGCTGCCGCATCACCGATGGCAAGGTCGTGCGCTCGGCGCAGGTGCGTGTGCTGCGCGGCGGCAAGCTGGTCTACACCGGACTCATCGAGTCGCTGCGTCGCGGCAAGGACGATGTCCGGGAAGTGTTGCAAGGATTCGAGTGCGGTATTCTGCTCGAAGACTACAACGACGTCCAGGTCGGCGACATCGTGGAAGCGTTCAGTATGGTGCGGGTCTAGCACCCGACGAGTGGCGGCGGCGCGTGGGCGGAGGCTCGCGCGCCGCCGTTTCGTTTGGCGCCGGTGGCGCGGGATGTATGCGGGCGGCCACCGACGCTCGTTATACTAGATGATAGGCGGCACAGCGCTCGAGTACGAGCGTAGGCTCACCGCCTGATTGGGCTGGGTACTCCGTACACCGGCCCGACCCGCCGGGAGGTGCAGTATGTCGAAGAACTGGCGTCAAGATCAACTCAGCGAGGTCATCTCGCGCGAGCTGAGTGACCTGCTTCGCACGCGCTTGAAGGATCCGCGTGTCGGCTTCGCGAGCATCACCGCCGTGGATCTCTCCGCTGATTTGCGCCACGCCAAAGTGTTCGTGAGCGTGATGGGCGATGAGCAGGAGCAGCACGCGACGCTGGCGGCGCTGCATCACGCCAGTGGCTACCTGCGGCACGAGCTTGCCCAGCGCCTGACGGTGCGCCATACCCCCGATATCTCGTTTCGTCTGGATCAATCCATCGCGCACGGCGCGCACCTGTTGGAGCTCATCAACCAGGTCAGCGCGCGGCAGCCAGCCCGCGCCGCCGCCGGGGAGCCGCCGGGGAGCGACGAGTCTAGCGGTCAGTAGTCTACGCTTGCGAGGCGTTCGGTGCCAGAGGGAGAGGGTCCGCGCGTGACACATGGGGAGATTCAGGCGGCCGCGGATGCCAAGCGGTCGCCGCAGCCCGCGGCGCACGCGGCACTCGCCGGCTTGCTGGCGGCGCAGCTCGCTGACGCGCCGGCGGCCGCTGCCTGGCAGCTGATTGAGCCGGCGCGAAGTGTGCTGCTGCTTGCCCACGAGCATCCCGACCCGGATACGCTCGGGTCTGCGCTCGGCCTCGCGCATGCGCTCGCACCGCTGGGCAAGCGCTGTGTCGTCGCCTGCGCGGACCCGGTGCCGGCGCAGTACCATGCGTTCCTGCCGGGCTGGGAGCTGGTGGTGACGGAGCTCGCGGACGAGCGCTACGATCTCGTCGTCGCGCTGGATGCCGGCGAGCTTTCGCGCTTCGGCGCGCTCTACGACCGGCATCGGGCCTTTCTCGATGCGGCGGTGATCCTCGATCTCGACCATCACATTACGTCGGCCGGCTGCGGTCAAGTCAACGTCATCGACGCAGACTCCGCCGCCACCGCGGAGCTGGTGACGCTGCTACTGCTGAAGTGGCGCGCGCCGATCGGGCTTGACGCGGCGCGCTGCCTGCTGGCAGGGGTCATCACCGACACGCGCGCCTTCGAGTTCGACGCAACGACCGTACGCACGCTGGAGGTTGGCGCCTATCTTGTCGGCTGTGGCGCGGTGCCGCAGGACATCATCAGGCCGGTGTATCGCCTGAAGCCGCTGGCAAAGGTGCGGCTCTGGGGATTGACACTGCAGACGGTGCAGAGCGCGGCGGAGGGCCAGGTCGTTTGGGCGGCGCTGCGCCAGGCGCATCTGGTGGCGGCGGGCGCGACAGAGGACATGGACGACGGCATGCCGAGCTATCTGATCGACATCGAAGGAGCGAAAATCGCGGCGCTTTTCAAGGAGCACAGGGACGGCACGACGAGGGTGAGCCTGCGTACGGTGGCGCCATTCGACGCGGCGGCCATTGCCGCGCAGTATGGTGGCGGCGGCCACGTGCGCGCGGCGGGCTGCTCGCTTGCGCTGCCGATCGACGCCGCGATGGCGGAGCTGGTGCCGTACCTGGAGGCCGTCGTGCGTGGAGCCGACAGGTGAGCCGTCGGTAGCACGGCATGCGGCTCGCTCGCTATGATGTTGGCAAACGAGGCCGCGCGCAGGCTTGCACGTGGCCGTGCCGGATGCTATACTTGTGTCGGCGCTCGGAGTGGAGCGCCATATCACAACGGGCCTCTAGCTCAATTGGCAGAGCAGCTGACTCTTAATCAGCGGGTTCGGGGTTCGAGTCCCCGGGGGCTCACCACTACTATATGTGGGGGTTGGTGACATGCCAACCCCCACATTTTGTGTCCGGCAACCGGCGTTTCCTCCCTGCCGCGACGGGGCGATCAGGTGGCCCATTTCGCGCCCCAGATCACCCACACGCACCGCCCACTTCCCCCACACCGGACCACGCTCCGACGACGGCCACCCTACAGACCGGACACACCAGGGGCACACGGAGCACACACTCGGCGACACCGACCACACACGCACCACACACCGTCCCCACACCGATTAGGCGGGCGGGCCGAGGGTCAGGCATACTCCGTCGTGAGTGCCGACCGCGCCCATCATCCCGGCCGGGGCGGGGACAAGGTGCGAACTGGTGTGGGTGGCCGGGGGAAGGAGAACAGCATGGGCAGCAAGGGCACCCTGCGTGCCAAGCCGCGGGCGCGGCAGCGGCAACGCGCCGACGCGCGGCTCGATCTGGTCATCGAGGAGTTTCTGTACGAGTGCCAGCAGACGCTCGCGCCCGACACCTGTCGCGCCTACCGAGGGCCCCTCGCCCTCTTACTGGGCGACCTGCGCGAGACGCTGGGCCACGAGCCGCTTCTGAGCGACCTCACGCTCGACACCGTCCGCAATTGGACGGCCCGCTTGAAGCAGCGCCATCGGATGCTGTGCGGCGGGCAGGTGGAAGACGAGGCCCCGCTCGCGATCGAGTCGGTGCGCACCTATCTGCGCACCCTGCGTGTCTTCGCGAACTGGCTGGCGCAGCCGCCACAGCGCTACTGTCCCGAGTCGCCGCTGCGCTACCTGAAGCTCCCGAAAGGGGATCGACCGCCGCGCAAGCCCGTCAGCACCGATGCCCTGCAGCGCATGCTCGCCGTCACCGATCGGGAGACCGTGGACGGAGTGCGCACCCAGGCCCTGCTCCTGACGCTCGTGGATGGCGGGCTCCGCGCGAAAGAATTGGCCTCGCTCACCATCGGCGACGTCTCGTTACAGGACGGGGTGCTGCTGGTGCGGCGCGCGCCTCATGCGCCGCGCCGGTCTGATGGGCTGCCATCGCCGGCGCCCGTTCCATACCACCCGGCGCGATCCGGCGGCCGAGCCCGCCCCCGACTTGGTTCAGCGCCTGTTTGCGGCGCGCGCCGCCAATCAGCTGTGGATCGCCGATATCACGTATGTGCCGACACAGCGCGAGGGCTTTCTCTACCTGGCGGTGATTCTCGACGTGTTCAGCCGCCGCGTGGTGGGCTGGTCGATGGCCGAGCACTTACGGGCGGACCTGGTGGTCGGCGCGCTGGAGATGGCGGTCTGGACCCGACGACCGCAGGACGGCGTGATTCACCACTCCGACCATGGCTGCCAATACACCTCGCTGCTCTTCGGCGAGCACTGTCAGGCGGTCGGCATCCGCTGCTCGATGGGCTCGGTGGGCGACTGCTACGACAACGCGATGGCCGAGAGTTTCTTCGCCACACTGCAGTGCGAACTCCTTGCGCGCCAGACCTTCCGGACCCAGAGCGAGGCCCGCACGGCCCTCTTTGAGTACATCGAGGTGTTCTATAACCGGCAGCGTCGGCATTCAGCGCTCGGCTACCTCTCGCCGGATGCCTATGAAAGGAGATGGATTACTCAAACACCGGTTGTCGCCTAACAACGAACTGTCTACCAAACCGGGGTAACTTCACGCCACCGGAGTCGCCTATTCCTGGCGCGCCGGGGTGTCCGAACCCGATGTGGACCGAGACCATTACCGATATGGCCTTCACGAGCGCGGTGGTGACGGTGCAGCAGCCGGTCGGGACCACCGTGCTGACCGCCACCTGCACCTTCAGTCCACCCACCTCCAACGGGCCGGTACCCGGCAGCACCGTCAGCTGCACCGTCAGTTAGCCGCGACGAGTAGTAGTAGAAGTGGTGAGCGGCACGCTCACGGCTGGTGAGTAGGCGAGAAAGAGGAGCGCCTGCCTCCTAGAGGGCGGGCGACAGAGTCAGCAAGAGTGAGCAGGACACGCCTTTCAGCGCGGCGCCGCTCACTCTTGCTCGGCGCACGACGGTAACTGGGTTGTCTCGGCGGCGCGCGTGACCGTGGTCGGTTGGCCGTACCGGTGCGCCACCCGTACTGCTCTGCCCCCTCTGCGCAGATAGCTGATACGCCGTCGCGAAATACCGTTGGAGAATGACTCTCTGCTCCCATGGCGGGCTCGCCGCTTGGCGGGGCGACAAACTACAGCGGTGTGGTGCGACGCGGTATGAGCTGCTGCAGCGCGACAAAGAGCGTAATGTGCTGCTGGCGCACGCGGGTATCAAGCTGCTGCCTGGCACTGCTGAG
>Ga0070707_100003919_pt1 | contig 14002 bp, 13 predicted proteins | sample KBSK5502metaG_FD_65468 | JGI IMG/M metagenome (GOLD analysis project Ga0070707, IMG submission 65468) | Corn, switchgrass and miscanthus rhizosphere microbial communities from Kellogg Biological Station, Michigan, USA - KBS K5-50-2 metaG | ecosystem: Host-associated > Plants > Roots >... | reverse complement strand
GCGGACGCCAACAGGAGACATGGGACTATGCGACACTCTCTCAGGGTGCTGCTGGGCCTGGGCCTCGCTCTGAGCGCGGCCGCCTGCAGCGACTATCTCTCGGGTCCGGGCGTCAGCTCGACGCAGGACCCGAACAACATCCTCAAGCTGACCCAGCCGGGCCCCTTCTACATCGGGGTCCAGCAGGCCGGCCCGCCACAACGTGAGGGGCAGGTGGCGCGGAATGCCGTTTCGTACACGCAGCAGATCGCCGGGGCGGGGCGCCAAGCGGTCGGGTTCGACCAGTACATCACCGCACCGTCGGACATGGACACCTATTTCGAGGCGATCTACGGCTCCAGCAACTTGCTGACCGGCGGCGGCGGATTGCTCGACGTGAAGAAGATGGAGCAGGTCGCCCGCAAGAAATCCGATTCGATCTACGTCGGGATCGCGAAGATTTATCAGACGCTGATCGTCGGATATGCGGCGGACATCTGGGGTGACATTCCCTACCGCCAGGCGGCCGACTCCACGATTCTCAAGCCGGCCTTCGACCCGCAGCTTCAGATCTACGGTGACCTCCAGGCGCAGCTGGACTCGGCCATCACCATTTTCCTCAAGGCCGATCCCACGGGCGTTACCAATCTGGGCCCCGGCAGCGATGGGAGTGAGCTGGTCTACAAGGGGCGTACCAGCGCCCAACTGGAAGTCGTGTACACCGCGGTGGCCCATTCGCTCAAGGCGCGCTACTACCTGCATGTCGGGGATTACGTGAACGCATCGGCGCAGGCCGCGCTCGGGATCAGCACGCCCGACGACGATTTCCTCTGGTTCCACGACGCCTCGAGCAGCGGGCAGAACGTCTGGTGGCAGTACAACGCCTCACGCGCCGACTACCTGCCAGGGGCGGCGCTCGTCGATCTTATGAAGGCGCGGATGGCCGCCGGCGTAGAAGACAGTGCGAGGATCAATTTCTACTTCATCCCGGCGGATGCCAACGGGTTCTTTGGGGCCCGCCCGGGGGCGGCTACGGTCACGACGGCGCCGGGTAAGGACAACGGCACCGGATCGCCCAACGGCAATTTCTCCTTCTTCAATGGCTTCATCGATGGGGGCACGCCGCCGGGTGATTTCCGTCAACCGGAGCTGACCTTCGCCGAAACGCAGTTGATCGCGGCGGAGGCGGCTTGGCGCCTCAACGGCGGCGCGGCGGATCCGACGGTGCTAGTTGCCGCCGCTCAGCCGTTCCTGGACGCCTCCCGAAAGAATCGCCACTACGGTGCCACGGGCGGTGCCGCGGTGACGTTCCCCGACCTGCCCAACGCGGTCGCGCCAACCGTCCTTACGGCCACGTTGCAGCACATCATCGAGGAGAAATACATTACGCTGTTCCTGAACCCGGAGGTGTGGAACGACTACAAGCGGACCTGCTTGCCGTCGTTGGCTCCGGCCCCGGCCCCGGGAAGCTCGACGCCGGGGACCGCGACTCCGGGATACATCCCGGGCCGGCTGCCCTACGGCCTGTCCGAGATCAACGCGAACCCGAACACTCCGGGTGGCCAAGGCCCGGCTACGAACTCGGCCGGGATCAAGGTGACCTCGACCAGTCCGAACCCCAACGCGCCGACGCCGTGTCCCACGTTGAACTATGTGAACTCTGTCCCGCTGGCGAACTAAGACGGCCAGCGGCCTGATCGTGGTGCGCGAGCGCCGGTCCTCTTTGGGCCGGCGCTCGTACACTCGGAGCCTTCATCTATGAAGTCATTGATGGTTGCCGGCCTCGGCGTCGCGCTGCTGGCCGGCTGCTACACCTACAAGCCCCTCGGCAACGCCGACGAGGTCATGCCCGCGGCAGGGATGCCGATTCAGGTGCGCCTCACAACCGCCGGCGCGACGGCACTCGCCTCGCAGATTGGCCCGGACATCCTCTACCTCAACGGTCAGGCTCTATCCGCCGATTCGACAGGGCTGACCCTCGCTGTATCGCATACCGAGACCGCCCGGCGGGTGAGTACCGACTGGAAGGGCGAGCGAGTGACCATCCCGCGGGAAGACATTGCCAGCGTAGAGCAGCGAAAGCTGTCTCTGGCAAGCACCGCGCTGCTGGGTGGGCTGGCCGGGGGTGGCTTGGTTGCGGCTGTGGCGTTGATCGGTGGGACGGGGAGCGCTTCCGGCACTGTCGGTACGGGCCCCTCACCACACCAGTAGGAGGCAAACGCTGCAGCTCATTTCCCCAGCAGCCGGCGCAGGTGACGCCGGTAGCGGCGGGTCGAGGTAAGCTGGGTCCGGTCGCGCAGGATCACCACGTGGGCACCTTGGAACCAGGGCTGGATCTCCTGGATCCGGTTGATGTTCACGATGGCCGACCGGCTGATACGTACAAAATCCGCGGGCTCCAGGCTGCGCTCCAAGCCGGCCATGGTCCCGCGGATCGTGTGTGTGACGGTGCCGACGTGGACGTGCAGATACTTCCCCGCAGCTTCGACCCAGTCGATCGTTTCGGTCTTGAGGAAGAACGTGCGGTCGTCGGCGCGCACGGCGATCCGGTCAGCCGGCCGCTCGGGGTTCCGGCCCAGATTCCTGACGAGCGACAGCAGCTCCTCGAGGCCGGTACCGGAACGGGCGGACCGCCGCTCCCGAACGCGGACGAGCGCCGTGCGGAGCCGGGCGGGCGAGAACGGCTTGAGCAGGTAATCCACCGCGTCGAGGTCGAACGCCTTCACCGCGTAGTCCTGGTGGGCGGTCACCAGAACGAAGGCCGGGATCGGCTGGCCGCGGAGCGCGTCCATCACGCCGAGCCCGTCGAGTCCCGGCATCTGGACGTCCAGAAACGCCGCGTCGGGCGCATGCTCGCGAATGGCTTCGAGCACGGTCTCGCCGTCGGCGCAGGCGGCCACGACCTCGACGTCCCCTTCCTTGCTGAGCAGGCGGACCAGGCGGTCTCGGCCGAGCGCCTGATCGTCCGCAACGACCACGCGGAGGGTCACAGCGGCGGTGTGGCGGCCGAGGCGTCCCGGTCCACCGCGAAGGGTACCCGCACTACGGCGATCGTCCCCTGCTCGAGCGTTCGGACCTCCACGGAGCCGCTCCCGCCGTAGACCCGGGCCACCCGCTCGCGCGTGTTCCGGAGGCCGATGCCCTGACCGGCGGCCGCCACCGGTGGCCGCCCGTCGGGGCCGGCATTGACGCCAGGACCGGAGTCGCGAATCCACAGCACCAGGTCGGTCCCTTCCCGGCGGGCGCCGATCTCCAGCGCCACCCGCCCGGTGGTCGAATCCGCACCGTAGCGGAAAGCGTTCTCCAGAATCGGCTGCCAGATGAAAATGGGCAGCGTCGCCTCGAGCGTGTCCGGCGCGATGTCCCACTCCACCGTCAGGCGATCCTGTAGCCGGACCGCCTGGATCTCGGTGTACGCGCGGACGAACCGGAGCTCCTGTCCGAGGGTCCCGAGCTCGTGCCGGGTGTGGACCAACGCCTCCCGGAGGAACTCGCTCAAGCGGGTGATGACGTCATCAGCGGCCTCCGGGTCCACATGTACCAGCTCGGCCGCGTCGTTGAGCGTATTGAACAGGAAGTGCGACTGGAGCTGCGTCACCAGCGCCGGCACACCGCCGTTGGCGGCCTGCGGCTTCGTCTCCGCGGGAACCGGCCGGCGGTCCTCACCGTTGAACGCCGGCGTCACTCGTACCAACGCCACCATTGCCAGGAAGCCCACGATTCTCGCGTCCAGCTCCGGCAGGATCATGACTGCAAAGGCCTCCTGCGCCGGCGTCGTCACGAGGGCAATTAACTGCCGCTCGATGGCTGCGAAGAGCAGGGAGAACACGAGTCCGAGGAGTGCTGCGACGAGAAGGCTGCGGAGCGGCTTGAGCCGTGACCCCCACGGCAGCCGGAGGAGTGCGAGCCCGGGCAGGCTGAGCGCGACCCAGGTCGTCAGGCTCATGAGCTCTAGGGCGACCAGGTGGTCCCAGGGGATCGCCTCAAGCCGCGGCCCGTCGCCGGCCGCCAGCGCCACACCGAGCGACACGAAAGCCACCAGTAGCCACACCGTGATCACCGTGGTGAGGAGGGGCCACGGCTCGGGGCGGACTGCGGAAACCTGGTCGTCGGTCATGGGTGAGTGCGAGGGAAGACGCCAAACGGTGGGGCGACAGCACAGGGTGAAGGCCGCGGGGCGCCCGCTCGATCATGGAGAATGGCGGAGGTCCCCCTTCGTCGTCAAACCCGTGGCACGGCTTGTTGGCCCGCAGGGGCTCGAATAGCTTGCTGGCGCCAGCTTGAGGGAAGGTAACCTGCGTACCCGCAAGAATATACGGGACTGCTTGTGATCATGCGTCAAGGGCTGTTGTGGCTCTCGGAGCAGCCGCGGATCTTCGCTTTCGTGCGCCGCAATGGACTGGCGCGGAAATTCGCCTCTCGCTTCGTGGCGGGCGAGACGATCGACACCGCGGTTGCGGCCGCCGGCGAGCTCGCCACTCGCGGCATCACCGCGTCCCTCGACCTCCTCGGCGAGAGTATACGGGAGGCGCAAGAGGCCGTCGCCGCACGGGACCAGTACCTCCAGATGCTCGACCGCATGGCGGCCGCCGGGGTCGAGGTCAACGTCTCCGTCAAGCTGACCCAGATGGGGCTCGACATCGATCCGGAGCTCTGTGCGGCCAACCTGGCCCGGATTCTCGAGAAGGCACGACAGGTGGGCGGGTTCGTCCGCCTGGACATGGAAGGGTCGGACTACACCCAGCGCACACTGGACTTCTTCCGTCACCGGCTGCTGGATCCCTTCGGGGCACATTGCGGCGTCGTCATTCAGGCGATGCTCCGCCGGTCGGCGGAGGACATCGCGGACCTGATCGCGGTCAGGGCGCGGGTGCGCCTCTGCAAGGGAGCGTACCTCGAGCCGCCGACACTGGCCTTCCCCGACAAGGCGGACGTGGACCGGAGCTATGTGATGCTGATGGAGCGCCTGCTCCTCGAGGGGAACTACCCCGGCATCGCGACCCACGACGAGGCGATCATCCGGCATGCCGTGAGTTTCGCGCGCCGGAACGGCATCGCGTCCGAGCGTTTCGAGTTCCAGATGCTCTACGGCGTGCGGCGGGATCTCCAGGACCGGCTGCGCCGGGCCGGCCACCGGATGCGGGTCTACATCCCGTTCGGGACCCAGTGGTACCCCTACCTCATGCGCCGCCTCGCCGAGCGGCCCGCCAACATCGCCTTCATATTGGGGAACGTCGTCAAGGAGTCGGTGCCGGGCCGGTGAGTGACTTCACGCTGGGCGGATACATGGAAAAGCATGACCGCGCCGCCGCCTTCGGCGGCCGCGACGGCCAGGCCTACTCCGTCGCGATCTATGTGGACGAGGAGCCGGACGGCCGGGGCCGGTTCGGCGCCGCGCTCTTGTTCGTGCGGTGGTCCCCCGCCGGGGACCGCCCGGTCGGGCACCTCGAGACCGAGGTGCTCGTGTGGGGCAAGACGCCGGCGGAGGCTTCGGACCGGCTCAAGGCGCTGTCCCTCTACGACGTGAAGGCGGCCCTGGACGAGGCGATCGATCGCGCCCCGGGCGAGTGGTGAGCGCGGTCGTCGGGACGGTCCTCGAGCGGGATGGCGCGGTCTATCGGGTGGTGACGCCGGAGGGGCCGGTCCGCGCCGTGCTCCGCGGCAAGTCGAAGCGAGACCGCCCCCGGGTCGTGGTCGGCGACGTGGTGCGCCTCGAGCCCGAACCGGGCGGCGAGTTGTTCGGGGTCGTGGGGATCGAGCCGCGCCGCTCCTTGCTCGCCCGGCGCGTCCCGGAGGGTCGGGGCGCGCGACCGGTCGCCGCGAACGTCGACCACGTCTTCGTGGTGACCGCCACCGCGGACCCGACGCCGCTGCCTCAGCTGGTCGACCGCCTGCTCGTGGTGGCGGAAGCCAACGCCATCCCGGCAGCCGTCGTCCTGAACAAGACCGACCTCGAGCCCGGCCGGGCGCTTGGCGACCGCTTCCGCGGCGCCGGCTACGACGTCTTTCCCACCAGCACGGTGACCGGCGAGGGCATCGCCGCGTTTCGGGCGGCCCTGGCGAGCGGCACCTCAGTCGTCACCGGCCCCTCTGGCGCCGGGAAGTCGAGCCTGCTCAACGCCATTCAGCCCGGCCTCAAGCTGCGGACCGGCGGCCTCAGCGAAAAGGTCCGGCGCGGTCGCCACACTACCGTCTCCGCCGTGATGGTGCCCCTCGCCGCCGGCGGGTTCCTCATGGACACGCCGGGGTTCAGCGAGGTCGGTCTCTGGGGCATCGAGGCGCGCCACCTGGCCGAGTGTTTCCCGGAAATGCGGGTGCTGATCGGCGGTTGCCGGTATGCCGACTGCCGCCACGTGATCGAGCCGGGGTGCGCCGTACGGGGGGCGGTGGGCGACGGGACGGTCGCCGGCGACCGGTACGACAGCTACCGGGCGCTTCTGGCGGAGATCGAGGCGGAGCCGGAGGAGTGGGAATGAACGGCGGTGAACAGTAAACAGCAAACAGTGAACAGGGGACTCGTTGCATGCGCGGAGCTCCCTGTTCACTGTTCACTCTTTCCGTGTCCACCTCGTCTCATCCCGGGTCTCCACCTTGGCCATCGTCCGCCCGAACGCCTCGTCGAGGTCGATGCCCTCCCGGTTCGCCATGCAGATGATGACGAACAGGATGTCGGCCATCTCCATGGCCAGGTCGCCCTCCGGTTCCTCCCGCTTCTTGGTCTTCCGGCCGAAGCGGTGATTCACCTCCCGGGCCAGCTCGCCGGTCTCTTCAGCCAGGCGGGCCAGGTTCGTGAGCGGATCGAAATACCCCTCCTCGAATCGGGAGATCCACGCGTCAACCCGGGCTTGTGCGTCGCGAAACGGCATGGGGGGTCCCAAGAAGGATTACCGTTTACCTGCCAGCAGGGCTCCGATGATCGCCTTACAGAACTGGGGCAGATCCGCCGGCGTCCGTGAGGAGATCAGGTTGCCGTCCACTACCACCGCGCTGTCCTCCCACACGAGGCCGGCGTTCACCAGGTCGTCCTTGATGGCCCCCACGCTCGTGCCCCGCCGGCCGCGCACGATCCCCGCCGAAATCGGGACCCAGCCGGCGTGACAGATGAACGCCACCGGCTTTCCGGCCTGGTAAATCCTCCGGGTGAGATCCAGCACGTGGCGGGAGCGCCGCAGGATGTCCGGGGCATACCCGCCCGGAATCACGAGTCCGTCGAACGTCGCGGCGTCGACATCCTCGACCCGCGCGTCGGGCGTCACCGGGTAGCCCCGTTTCCCCTGGTAGCTGCGCTCCCCCAGCCCCGCCACGACGGTGCGAACACCCTCTTCCTCCAGGCGGATCTTCGGATACCAGAGCTCGAGGTCCTCATAGAGGGGGGCGGCGAAGAAGAGGACCGTGGTTCCCTGCAGACTCGTCAACGCGCGCTCCATGGTTGGCCCGGCTCTCACATCCTACCGTATTTGCGCAGCACCGCCACCAGTCGGTCCGACGGCAGCGCGTAAACCCGGTTGCCGTCCGCCCCCGTCATGGTGTCCGCGGCGAGGAGCGCGTTGAGGATCGCTTCCTCGGTCGCGTCCACGGTGGCTTCGAACAACGGGTTGATCCGGTCGTTCGGGAGCATGGTGAGCCGGACCGTGCCCGTGTCAACGGAGACACCGGGATTGGCGGTCGAGAAGGCCAGGAAGAGGTCGCCCGACGAGTCCTCGCCCAACCCGCCCATGCGTCCCACACCGAGTGTCGCGCGCCGCGCCAACCGGTCGAGCTGGTGCGGCAGCAGCGGGGCGTCGGTAGCGATGACGATGATGATCGAGCCGCCCCCGGTGCCGTCGGAGGCGGCGCCAGGCACCATAGCACCGACGCGTGTGCACTGGGGCAGCCGCTCCGCGCCGGGCTCGGTCATCGTGGTGCAAGGAACCAGATCCGGAATCTCGCGGCCTACCGGCGCACCGAGCACGCTCAGCCGGCTGCGCCGTCCGTAGTTGCACTGCACCAGCACGCCGACCGTGTAGCCGCCGGCTTCCGTTGCCAGCTTCCGCGAGGCGGTTCCGATGCCTCCCTTGAACCGATGGCAGATCATCCCCGTCCCGCCACCGATGTCACCCTCGGCGACTCGACCGCCGGCCGCGCTCTCCAGCGCTCGGGTGACGTCGTCCGGCGTGACGTGCATGCCCTCGATGTCGTTGAGGGTCCCGTCCCAGGTCTCCGCCACCACCGGAAGGGAGATGAGAAACCCGTCCCACCCCTGCCGGAGCATCCACGCGATGGCGGCGTCACGGACCACGCCGACGCTCATCGTGTTGGTGATCATGACCGGCCCCCAGAGGAAGCCCGATTCGGCGAGCCAGTGGATCCCGGTCATCTCACCGTTGCCGTTCAAGGCGAAATGGCCCGCGAGGACCGGATCGGACGACCGCTTCCCGCGGGGGAAAACGGCCGTCACCCCGGTCCGCACCGGTCCCTTGCCCCGGACCCGCCGGCCGTTCCCCGAGATCAGCGTCGTCTGCCCCACCTCGACGCCGGGGACGTCGGTGATCGCGTCCGCCGCCCCCGGCGTGCCGGGGAGCGGGATCCCCAGCTCCCGGGCACGCGGCTTCGCCTGCGCCGGCGCGGAAATGGCAAGCCCCATCATCGCGAGGGTGACGACCACACCGACGACCCAGCCGGCAGGCGGGAGAGGCCGCGGCATCAGGCGCTCCGGGGGAGGAAGAGCCTGAATTATAGATGACCTCGGAAAAAGGAAGGGCCTGGCGGGGTCGAGGCTCCGTGATCCGCCCACTCCCAAGCGCATCCTGCGATGCGGCGACCCGGATTCGTGATCCGACGCTATGTTTCTGGGTGATCAATTAGTCCATCTCATCGCTCCCGCTGAGGTCCTTCCATGCGTCCCCGCGACCAGATCCTCGCGAATCTCGAGGGCATCTACCGCGAGTCCTATGACCGCGCCAAGGCCGCCGGCGAACCGGCGCGCATGATCGAGCTCGAGAGCGGCTACATGCGGGACCAGCTCATGCTCGAGATCCTGCTCGACATCCGCGACCTGTTCTCGGTAGCGCCCGCCGCGGCCGGCGGCAGCGCGCTGGAGAAGCTGAACCAGCTCCGCCGGCTGGTCCGCCGCTGACGCGGAGACATCTGCCCAACCCCTGTCCGGCCGCGCTATCTTTGGCTGGCTTGCCGCCCAACCCCTGACCGGAGCTCCATGGCCACCAGAAGCCCCGCCCGCACGCGCGTCGCCACCAAGCTCGACAAGGCCGAGCTGGTTGAGCTGTACCGGCTGATGCTGCTCTCCCGGCGTCTCGACGACCGGGAGATTCAGCTCAAGCGGCAAAACCGGATCTTCTTCCAGATCTCCGGGGCAGGGCACGAGGGGGTGCTGGCGGCGGCGTCGCGGGTCTTCCGGCCGGGGTACGATTGGTTCTACCTCTACTACCGTGACCGGGCGCTCTGTCTGGGCCTCGGCATGACGGCCACCGAGCAGCTGCTCTCGGCCGTCGGTGCGGCCGACGACCCCAACTCCGGCGGCCGGCAGATGCCGTCGCACTGGGGGCATCGGGACCTCAACATCGTCAGCACGTCGAGCCCGACCGGCACGCAATTCCTCCAGGCCGTGGGGGCCGCCGAGGCCCGGCTCCGCTACGCCCCGACCCCGGAGCTCGCGGGACGGGACGATCTCTACCGGGCCGACGAAGTCGTGCTCTGCACCACTGGGGACGGCACCACGAGCGAGGGGGAGTTCTGGGAGGCGCTCAACACCGCCTGCAACCTGGCGCTCCCGATCGTCTTCCTGGTCGAGGATAACGGCTATGCCATTTCGGTTCCGGTCGAGGTCAACACCGCAGGTGGATCCATTTCGAAGCTCGTGACCGGTTTCCCCGGGCTTCTGATCCAGGACGTGGACGGGTGCGATGTGCTCGCCTCCTACGACGCACTCGTCCGTGCCCACGAGCACTGCCGCACCCGTAAAGGGCCTGCGCTGGTGCACGCCCGGGTCATTCGGCCGTACAGCCACTCCCTCTCCGACGACGAGGTCCAGTACCGTCCGCCCGCCGAGCGTGACGTCGACGCTCAGCGCGACCCGCTGCGCCGCTTCCCCGAGTACCTCGTCGCCCAGGGCGTCGCCAGCCCGGCGGAGCTGGCGCTGGTGAAGGAGCAGGTCGAGGAGGAAGTCCGGGTTGCCACCGAGGTCGCCCTGGCCGCCCCCCAACCCAAGCCGGAGACGGTACTACACCACATCTATTCGATGGAGGTGGACCCGACGTCGGAGCAATTCGACACCGAGGACGATCCCCGCTTTACCGGCGACCCGACCACGATGGTGGATCTCCTGAACGCCTGTCTCAAGGACGAGATGGCGCGCGACCCGCGCATCATCGTGTTCGGCGAGGACGTGGCCGACGCGAGCCGGGAGGCGGCGCTGCCGCAGGTGAAGGGCAAGGGCGGCGTGTTTAAGGTGACCTGGGGGTTGCAGCGCGCGTTCGGGAGCCACCGGGTGTTCAACTCGCCCCTGGCGGAGGCGAACATCGTGGGCCGGGCGATCGGGCTGGCCCACCGGGGACTCAAGCCGGTGGTGGAAATCCAGTTCTTCGACTATATCTGGCCGGCGTACATGCAGCTCCGCGACGAGCTGGCCACCATGCGCTGGCGATCCAACAACGCCTGGGCGGCGCCCGTGGTCGTCCGCGTGAGCTATGGCGGATACCTCAAGGGGGGCGGGCCGTACCACTCTCAGACCGGGGCGGCGGTGTTCACCGGCGTCCCGGGTCTGCGGGTCGTCTGCCCCGCGACGGCGCTCGACGCGAACGGGCTCCTCCGCACGGCCATCCGCTGCGAGGACCCCGTCATCTTCCTCGAGCACAAGCACCTGTATCGCCAGACCTACAACAAGGCCCCGAACCCCGGCCCCGGCTTCATGATCCCCTTGGGCAAGGCCAAGGTGGTCCGGGAAGGGACTGATCTCACGGTCGTGACCTACGGCGCGGTGGTGCAGCGCGCGCTGATCGCCGCCAAGGAGGTGGAAGCGGAGCACGGGCTCAAGGTCGAGGTGATCGACCTGCGCTCCCTCTCGCCGGTGGACTGGCCGGCGATCCACGCCTCGGTCCGGAAGACGAATCGTGTGCTCGTAGCGTACGAGGACGCCATCTCGTGGGGCTACGGGGCGGAGATCGCCGCGCGGATCGCGGACGAGACGTTCGAGTGGCTCGACGCGCCCGTTCGCCGGCTGGCGGCGAAGGACACGTTCGTTGCCTATGCGCCGGACCTGGAGGATGTGATTTTGCCGCAGGTGGATGGCTTGAAGCGAGCCATGGTGGAGCTGGGGAGCTATTAGCCGTTAGCCTTGGGCCTTTAGCTAACGGCTAGCCGCCAATAGCTAGCGGCTCCCTTCTTCCCCGGAACCCGGAGCGGCGTTCCTCCGTAAGGCTCCCCCATGACCTCCCTCCACACGCTCCGCGCCGAAGAATCCCTCGACCCTGACGACTGGGACGGGCTTCGCGTCCTCGGCCACCGCATGGTGGACGACATGCTCACCTACCTCCGGACCGTGCGGGACCGCCCGGTCTGGCGCCCGATTCCCGCCGACGTCCGGGCCCGCTTCAGGGGACCAGTCCCGCACGATCCCCAAGGCGCGGAGCGGGCATACGCCGATTTTCGGGACTATGTCCTCCCCCATCCGATGGGGAACATCCATCCCCGGTTCTGGGGCTGGGTGATGGGCACCGGCACGCCGCTCGGCGCGCTTGCCGACATGCTGGCGGCGGGCATGAACCCGAACATGGGAGGGGGCGATCACGTCGCCAACCATGTCGAGGCCCAGGTCCTCGACTGGTGCAAGGAGATGCTCGGCTTCCCGGCGGACGCGAGCGGGCTGCTGGTGAGCGGCGGCTCGATGGCGAACCTGGTGGGGCTCGCGGTGGCCCGGAGCGCGCGGGCGGGATTCGACATCCGCAAGCGCGGCGTGCGCGGCGCCACCGGGCCGCTCACGGTGTACGGGTCGGTCGAGATGCACAGCTCGATCCAGAAGGGGGTCGAGCTCCTCGGACTCGGCAGCGACGCGCTCCGCCAGGTCCCGGTGAACGCCGAGTTCGAAATTGATGTGGCCGCGCTCGAGCGTATGGTGACGGAAGACCGGACGGCGGGATGCCGGCCCATCTGCGTGATCGGTAACGCCGGCACGGTGGGCACGGGCGCGATCGACGATCTCCGGCGCCTCGCGGCCGTCGCGGCCCGCGAGCGACTCTGGTTCCACGTGGATGGCGCCTTTGGGGCTCTGGCGGTCCTGGTACCCGAGTTTCGGCCTCAGCTGGGGGGAATGGAGGTAGCCGACTCGATCGCGTTCGACCTGCACAAGTGGATGTACGTGCCGTTCGAGGCGGGATGCACGCTGGTCCGGGACGCCGACGCCCACCGCCGGGCGTTCGCGCTGCGGCCGGACTACCTCACGCACGCGGAGCGAGGGCTGGCTGCGGGCAACCTGTGGTTCAGCGACTACGGCATCCAGCTCACGCGCGGCTTTCGGGCTCTCAAGGTGTGGATGTCGCTCAAGGAGCACGGTCTCGACAAGTACGCCCGCCTGGTACGGCAGAACATCGACCAGGCGCGTTATCTGGCCGAGCTGATTCGCGAGGCACCGGACCTCGAGCTGCTGGCCCCGGTGCCGCTCAACATCGTGTGCTTCCGTTACGTGGCGCAGCACCGGGACGACGCCGCCCTCGACGCACTCAACCAGGAGCTGCTCATCCAGCTGCACGAGCAGGGCATCGCAGTGCCGTCCAACCTGACGCTGGGCGGCCGGTTCGCGCTCCGGGTGGCAATCACGAACCAGCGCAGCCGGCGCGAGGATTTCGATCTGCTGGTCAGCGAGGTGCGCCGGATCGGGGCGGCGCTGGCGAGCGCCTGAGGCGGGTCCTGCCGATCGGATCTGGAACACGAAACGGGCGCCCCGTCGTCGGTGGCGCCCTTCGCGTCCTCACGGACTAGCGGCGGTCGTGCCGCTCGATTGGTGAGCGCGCTCACTACGGCGCGCTCTCTGGCCATGAGTCACCTTTTAGGCCGGGAAACACCGGTGAGATGTGTTCGGTCCATGGTCGGGCGCGAGCCTCTCGGGTACCCTTGCGCGCGGCGCGCGGCCCACATCCCCCCTTCTCGCCAAAGGTCATGCAGATCATCGCCTGGGGCGCCGCTCTCCACAATGACCGGCGCGGCCAGGCCCGCGGGGGCCTTGTGCGATCGCTAGGTGCTCCACACCGAGCTCGGCCGCGGCGGGATGGCGGCCGGGCGGAGGCGTCCCGGCTTACTGAATCGCTGCTCTGACCTCTCCCACCGCCGCGATCACGTTGTCCACGTCGCGGGAGAGGGCCTTCGCCTGCTGGGTGGCCTGCGTGAGGTCGCCCAGCACCGCCGCGACGCCGGCGGAGCGAAGGCGCAGCAGGTCGAACCGGACGTTCTGGATGGCGAGCACGCAGGACTCGAGGTGGGCGGCCACCTTGGCGCGCCGGCCCTTGAGATCGCTCAGCGTCTGGCGCTGCTTCTCGAGCAACGCCAGGCGCCGGCCGCGCTCCTCGTCGTCCGGCTCTCGCGACACCGCGACGATCCGTCCCTCGACCTGCCTCAGCCCGTCGGTGTCGAAGCTCGTGTCCATCGCGTGAAGGGTCCGCGCCAGATCGACCGCGCGCTCGTAGAGCGCGTCCGTCGTCTGTGCGATCTCCGGCAGCATCTCCCGTTCGGCCGGGGAGAGCTTGTCCAGCAGCTTGTAGATCGCCACCCGGTCGCCGTGGGCCTGGAGCACGTTCGCCGTCTGCGCCCCAAACTCGGCGGCCTTGGGGAGGGGTAACTGGCGGGGCAGCTTGCCGCCCCGGATGAGCGTCGTCTCGACGGCATCCGGTGCCGGCGGCCGGCTCAGCACGTCGCGCCAGCTGTAGCCGGCCTGCCAGAGCTTTCCGTAGCTCTGGAGGAGGCCGATGCCCATCCCGGCCGCGGGGATCAGGAACCAGGGGCTGTCGATGCCCGTGGCGACGTTGATCAGGAACAACCC
>Ga0070707_100003918_pt1 | contig 14002 bp, 8 predicted proteins | sample KBSK5502metaG_FD_65468 | JGI IMG/M metagenome (GOLD analysis project Ga0070707, IMG submission 65468) | Corn, switchgrass and miscanthus rhizosphere microbial communities from Kellogg Biological Station, Michigan, USA - KBS K5-50-2 metaG | ecosystem: Host-associated > Plants > Roots >... | reverse complement strand
CTCCACGCAATGTTTCGGACACTCGTTTCCATCAACCTACCGCTGGGTCAGATGATTGAGCAGGCCAGTCGCGTGTTTTGCGAAAGCACGTTGCCAACTCAATATGCCACGCTTGTGTACGGGAGGGCTGGTACTGACGGTTTCGTCGAAATTTGCAATGCGGGCCATTTACCGCCGCTTCTGATCCAGGCCGGCAAGATTAGCCGCATAGAAGCTACCGGCCTACCGGTAGGTGTGTTTTGCAGTGAGAGCTTTTCGGTTAATAAAGTACAAATGCAAAAGGGCGACACGCTCTTTCTTTACACCGACGGGCTTTCCGAAAGTTTAGACGGCTTGGGCAACGAGTACGGGATGGACAGGCTCTCTCAGCTCTTGAGTGAGAACAAAGACCTGACTCCGAATGCGCTGATTGAGCTTTGCAGGAAACAGCTTAAGGCCTTTGCGTTTGAGTCGCCTGCTGACGATCTAACCTTGATGGCAATTCAGCGAACGCATTGAGAAATGACGGTCTTAATCAGCCGCTCGACGTAACCGCAAGACAGCGATTTCCGGACGGACGCCCAGTCGTACGGGCAAGCCAATGACTCCTGTGCCGCTGGAAACGTAGAGTTGTGTATTACCTCGCTTGAAAAGCCCCTGAGCATATCGGAGGTCTTTGGTAACGAATCGGGCCGGTGCTCCCAACCACGGCAGATTGATCTGACCACCGTGAGTGTGGCCACTGAGTATCAGTGAGGTTTTCTGCGTTTCGGCAAAATCCAACACCAGTGGTTGATGTGAAAGTAGGATAGTAGGACTGTTTGCTTTCAAGCCGTCGAATGCCCGAAGCCAATCTGTGCCTCCCCAGGACCAGTCGTCTATTCCCGATAGCTGGATAAAATCCGATGCGCGACGGAGAGTTGTATTGGCATTGGTCAGCACATTGATGTGGTTGCGTGCCAATGCACGCCTTGTCAATTCCGGGTCCGTGTAGTGATCGTGATTTCCCAGCACGGCCCAGACCCCCTCAGGAGCATTCAACTGGGAAAGAGCCTCGGCGCAAGGCTCTATGAAGCGTCGATAGGAGGTAGTGTAATCTCCAGTGAGAACAAAAACATCTGGCCTTGTTTGTTGGGCCAGACTCACCACCCGACGGACTTCTTCAATTCCGACAATGCGGCTATGATGCACATCGGTCAGTTGCGTAATTCGAAACCCTTCAAACCGGTCCGGCAGATTCCGTATCTGGATGTCCCTTTCTGAAACGAGATAGTTATAAGGCTCCACCAAACGCGCATAGGCCGACGTCGCCGAGACGGCGACCAGAGGAGCAGCCACCAAACCAGTCAAGAATTGGCGCCGCGTTAAATGAAACTTGTTCACGAGTGGAATTGTATAACGTGGCGTGTGGAACCTGATACTGGTGAGCACCTTACCTTGACAATCTGCGGGTGCCGACTAGAATTGGCTTTCGCCTGATCACGGGCACGGAGATGTGGCCGAGTGGCTGAAGGCGGCGGTTTGCTAAACCGTTAAGGGTCAAAAGCCCTTCACAGGTTCGAATCCTGTCATCTCCGCCAGAAAAATCGTGACGAGTGACAAGTGATGAGTGACAAGTAAAGACCTTGTCAGGTGAGTCATCTGTCACTCGTTGCTTTTTCCCCAATAAGTAACCCCCGACTCTTTCCGCTCTTATGACTGTTCGCGTACGCTTCGCTCCATCACCTACCGGCTACCTCCATATCGGCGCAGCCCGTTCCGCGCTTTTCAATTGGCTCTATGCGCGGAAAACCGGCGGGAAGTTTCTGTTGCGGATTGAAGATACCGACCTGCAGCGCTCAACGGAGGAATCCACCCGCTCAATTATCGACGGACTGGAATGGCTCGGCCTCGACTACGAGGAAGAGATTATCTTTCAATCACAGAACGCGGATAAACACCGGGCTGCGGCCTACCAACTGGTAAAACAAAGCAAAGCCTACCGTGATTTCTCGCCTCGCGAACAGCGCGATGACGCGACGGTTAAGAAAGGGATCGCCGACCGGGCACGTGCTCAATCGTCAGAGGGCGTCGACCAACGCAGCAATGCTTTTCGTGACCTCTCACTCGAAGAATCAGACCGCCGCGCCGCTGCCGGTGAACCATTCGCAGTGCGTTTGAAAGTGCCTGTCACGGGTCAGACAAAATTTGACGACATGGTCTATGGCCCGCAAGAGCGCAATTATTCAGAAATTGAGGATCTTGTCTTACTACGCTCCGACGGTCATCCACTCTATAACCTGTCGGTCGTGATCGACGACATCGAGATGGGTATCACGCACGTCATACGCGGACAGGATCATCTGACAAACACACATAAGCAGGTACTGCTTTACGAGGCCCTCGGTGTAAACGTACCGCGGTTTGCGCATCTACCACTGATCCTGGCTCCTAACAAAAGTAAGTTATCAAAACGTAAACATGGAGAAGTGGTTTCACTTACGACCTATCGCGATAGGGGTTTTGTGCCTGGGGCTTTTCGCAACTTCCTGGCTTTATTGGGCTGGTCCCCACCCGCAGGCAGGGAGATCTTGAGCCGGGATGAGTTGATTCAAATCTTCTCCCTGGAAGGGATCGGGCGTGCGAATTCGATCTTTAATTTTCATGAGAACGATCCGCGACACTGGACCGACGATAAGGCGCTCTGGATGAATGCGGAGTATATTCGCACTATGCCTCTTCCAGAGTTGTTGCCGATGGTTAAAGCAGAGTTGCGTGCTAACAAGCTCTGGCGGGAGGAATACGACGACGAGGAACAGAAATGGCTGATAAGGACCGTCGACTTAATTCGCCAGCGGTTCTTTACCCTTAAGGATTTCTCATCGCAAGGCCGCGCCTATTTTTCGGACGATTTCGACTTTGAAGATTCGGCCGTTAGTAAAAACTTGAAGAAGGAACCACGCCTCCGCGAACTCCTACCAGGGCTGGCCAATAAGTTGGCGGAGGTCGATCCATTTAGCGCCACGAGCGCTGAGGTTGCGTTGCGAGAGTTTGCTGAAGAGACCGGGGTCAAGGCCGGTCTATTGATTAACGCCTCCCGCACGATGCTAACGGGACAAGCTGTTGGCCCATCGATGTTCGAAATCTTCGAGATCCTGGGTCGCAAGCGTTCCGTGGATCGCCTGCGCAGCGGTGTGCCCTGGTTCGATGCCCTGAACGAACTTGGTGATGTTTAATGAAGAGAAGCGATAGCGCTTTTGTCTCAGTGCTCCGGCCTCAGCTGGACTACTCTTATTACAAGTCAGGAGTAAAATCATGATTAGAACATTCATCTTTATTGTGTCCCTTTTCTTAACAGCTTCAATGATGGCGTTCGGACAGAATACAAACTCATCAGCCGCCACAACTGCTCGACCGCGGTCTACCAACACCAACCAGGCGGCCGAAAAACCGAAGCAGTCGACCGAGACCAAAAAACCCGCGACCGCTGCCAAAACGCCTACTACCACCGCTAAGAAACCCGCAGTGACTACGCAACCGGTCCCTGGATCAGACGCAGTTATTGCCGCTTTCAATAATCTGCTCGATGGCATTCGTCATACAAACGTAAAAGCGGTCACCAACGTCTATTGGAATTCGCCGCGATTAGTACTCTTCAATAACAACGGGACAGTAACCAAAGGTTGGGAGCAGGTGCGCAAGAACCGCGAAAGCTCTTATCCTGAGCTAAAAGATGTTAAACTCGATGTCCGCGACGTATCAGTTAATATGTTAGGGAGGGATGGAGCGGTTGTTAGCTGTTTGTGGACTCAAACACAAACGTTTAAGGGCACTCCGGAAACAGCCTCCGGTCGTATGACCCTTGTATTTAAGCGATTGGGCAACACCTGGAAGGCGATTCACCTGCATACGTCTCCGGATGCACCCAATCCAGCCAGCGTGTTGCCGTCAGAACAGACGCCAGCGCCGAAGGCGTCACCTACTCCAAATCCCTAGCCTTTCTCATTACTATTGTTGTGATCTAAACTTGCTCTAACGAGACGGCTAAACCTTTCGGATCTTTCTTCCGAGGTTTTTCATGCATGCACATATTCCAGTACGTGACTTCTGGTGGCTCGCTGCGGGCGGAGCCAGCTACGGGGCGCGCTACGTCAAAAACAAAGTAGGTTCCTTGCGTAGTGAGGCTCGGCGTTCGCGCGTGCCGGATCCATCCGAGGAGTTACTACAACTACAGTCCGAGTATGGCTATAACGCGCACTCGCTGGTCAGCATAGCGCCGGGTGGTTCCGCGTGGACCATGCCGGGAATAGACGGTGCAATTGTATATGGTGAGTTTGGTCGGGTCTGGTTGGCTGCAGGTGACCCGCTCGCCAGACCTGAAGATACGGTGGCCCTCGTCAAGGGTTTCATGGTCGCCGCGGCAAAAGCCAAACGCATTGCCGCTTTTGTTCCGGCCACGGAACATTTTGCTCGGCAGGTAGTGCCGCTCGGATTGAGCGCTATCAAAATCGGCGCTGCTCCTTACTTCGACCTTAAAACGTGGAACCCTCGCGGTAATTGCGCCAAGAAGTTAAGAGCAGGTGTGAACCAGGCCACGCGCGCCGGTGTAAGAGTCGAGCTGATCGAGAGTTTTGATGAGCAGTTCAGAAAAGAGACGGCCGAGTTGTGTCTGGAGTGGCTCAAGGCACGTCCTGCGGCAACAACTTTTGGCTGGCTTCTCGCCTTGGATCCTTTTCTACGCGCTGAGCGGAAAAAACTATTTGCCGCGCACGACGGGAAAAACCATTTGGTCGGCCTCCTTGCGGTCAGTCCGATTCCCGCGCGCAATGGCTGGTATCTGGAAGACGTCCTCCGGAAGTTTGACGCTCCACCGGGCACAGCAGATCTGCTTGTGGTCCAAGCCCTGAAGCGGCTGAAAGAGGATGGTGCTACTCTCGCAACTCTTGGCACCGCACCGCTGGCAAAAGAAGGCAATGATGATATCTCAACGCACGATCATCCAGTAATGGAACCCGCACTGCGATCAGTTTCCCGTAGATTCAGTGGCTTCTATAATTTTGAGGGGTTGAGAAAGTTTAAAGGTAAATTCGTTCCGAGCTGGTGGGAAAGTGAATACGTGTTATTGCAACACGGTGCAATGGTTCCTACCCGCGTTGCGCACGCTCTGCTGAGGGCGATAGTTCCGGGCGGTCTCAAACAATTACTCACGCGACGAGCAGTGCGTTCAATTGGGGGCTGAACCCCTTTTCGTTGTTCCTATCAACCCTACGATCTGACCAATCGCAATACCTCCCAGGATCGATAGAAAGGGAAAAATCTCGACGGCGTATCTTGGCTCTGGATTTTCCATCGTCGAGAAAAATCCCAGGCGGATAAAAATAATCAAGCATGCAAGCATGACCCACCTCCGGGCAGTAAAGGTATTCATGCGCCAGAGAAACCAACCACCCGCTATGCCCAACAACGTATAGAGCAAGGTCAAACCAGCAAACAGAGGCAGCCAGAGCTGCTGATGAATTTGGTAGTCCAAATCCTCAAGTGGCAGCAGTTCTCCTTCAAAGGGGTAGTACTGCGAATGCGTGTCGAGCCAAAGCGTGCCGCCCCGCCTCAGAGGCAACACTACAAGATAACGAAGACGTGAGCGAGCTATCCTCTCGTGGGCGATCTGTGCAAATCCGGCATCAATCTCGGGGGTCATCTCAACGTCTTGTTGATTCTGGTTGTCTTTCTGATCGCTTGACTCAGTATCTTGTTCGTCGCCTTTATCCTCTTCGTCTCCCTGAGTAGGTTCTTCATCAGCAGGGGCAGGATGGGGTGTTTCACCTGGTGGCGGTTTGTTTTCCCGTCCTGTTTGCGGGACCTGAAAGACCTGGGCAGGCGCTTCGCCTTGCGATACCTGCGCATCATTCGGATGGTTGTATTTTTCCAGCAGGGCTTCGACCCGGTCGCGTTCCTCTTCTGAGTCGAAGGCCCGATCGGGAAGGTCATCAATTTTTATAGGTGACGCGTCAAGCGACCAAAGAAGCGGACCGATGTAGCGTTCGTCATCGAGCCATGTGCGCAACCACAGCAAGTAGCCGCGTGGCACAAATTCGCCGGGCATTTCGCCATGGGCCGGTGCTAAAGGTTGAAACAGATGAAAGACTCTTTTGTTGCGGATGGTCCAGGGAACCAGAACCAGACAAAATGCTAATGAGAAAACAGCTCCCGGAGGCACCGATCGCCACAGCCGGTGAAGTAGAGTTTTCGCTTTGAGTGACAATGGCCCTGACACGCTTTCGCTGCCAGCGCCTGCGACTTCCGATACGACGATCGTAATTCCTATCGCCGCTGCGAAAAGTCCGCTGTCTGGTCGAAAGAGAACGGCTATACCGCCGAGGAGACCGGCGATGGCCCACCATATGAACGTGAGCTTTCTGGTCGCCGCCTTGAACGCCAATGTGGCCGCAAGACACATTGCAACAGCAAGGAAGTTTGTGGCGACTTCGGTAAGAATGGTCGCGACATAAATAGCCGTGAACGGACAAGCTGCCGCCAATGCAAGTGCCGCAATTGATGCTGCTCGTTTTCTCTGTTCCGGCGCCCACTGAAATGCAACCAGCGCAATCAACGAACAGGTTGCAGTATCTAATAGAGCTTGAACGATTCTTACCGCGGTATTGTTGTTGTGACCGAAGACTGTATAAATTGCAGCGAGAAACAGCGGATAGCCGGGTAAACGGATAAAGGAAGGATCGTAAGGCGGTTCGGTCGCATGCGAATAGACATGCTGCTCGAGCAGGTTACGCGCGATTTGCGCATAGACCCGGCCATCGTCTGGATTGTCGTTTGCAAGGCGACGGGCAATAAAGAAACGAAAGCCAAACGCGGCAAGCAGCAATAACGCATAAACAAGCCATGCCCTCCGCAGGTTCGACATGAGTTTCTTCCGGGTTAAGGTCGCGCTTCGGCCGTGGCTTTGCGCTCGAGTTTGCCCCACCCGACGAGCGGGCCACGAACAGCCATCGCAACGGACTTAATCATGACGTAGTACATCACCTGGCGATAACAAAAGCGCTGGAGGAAAAGCCACCAAAGCAGTCGCCACCGTTCCTGGCGCTCAAGGACGAAGGCGAAGCATGCCGAGATCCAATCAATCGCCAGAAACAGCGCGTAATAGAAGAGCACCTGTTGCAAATTCGTCGATGAGTAACCAGTCGGTTGTTGCCAACGATCCAGTCCTGCCGATACCAACGTGTAGAGGAGGATTAAATCCATTACGGGCGAGATCAAAGGAAACAGGATCTGAAAGATCCAGACGTTCGGCAACGCAACGAAACCGAGTGCGCCGTACCGCGGTCGAAACAGCGCGTCAAGATGTTTCCACATGCACTGGAGTGTGCCAAAGGCCCAGCGGAAACGTTGTCGAGCGAGCGAGCGCAAACGGTCCGGGGCTTCGGTCCAGGCAACGGCATTTTCTTCGTAACCGATCTTGTAGCCGAGTCTTCGTATGCGCAGGGTAAGATCTTGATCTTCAGCCAGCGTGTCCGAAGAAAAGCCTCCGGTTTTCTCGACCAGATCCCGGCGCCAGGCGCCGACTGCACCTGGCACAACGGTAATACAGTTGAGACTGGCGAAGGCACGACGGTCCATGTTTTGTGAAGTTATATATTCGAGCGCCTGCCAGCGTGTGACGAGGTTTATGCGATTGCCGACTTTTGCATTGCCGGCAATAGCGCCGATTTGCGGATCGTGGAACCTGTGGGCCAGCGCTCCAATTGTCTGCGGCGAAAACAAAGTGTCAGCATCTAAAGCGATAATGATATCGCCGCTGGCTTGACGCATGCCGGTGTTAAGCGCCTCAGCCTTCCCCGCATTTGTCACTGTGAAAAGCCTGACGCGATTGTCACCCGCAAATTTCTCCGAGACAACCTTGCTGGTGTTGTCGAGCGAGCCATCGTCTACAACGATAATTTCATAGCTCGTGTAGTCGGAAGCGAGCAAACTGCGAATGGTGCTTTCAATTACCAGCTCTTCATTGAAAGCGGGGACGATCACAGAGACGAACGGTGCATAGTTGATACCCGAATGCAGCCGCCGTCTGCGCCGGGAACGAAGCCATTGCGCAAAGGCCAGTGAACCGACAAACAACAGTCTTCCGAGCCCGAGCAGGATGCCTATCAAAAAGACCCATTGCAGTACCCAGCCACCAGTCGACAAGAAGAAGAATGCAACGGCATCCGTATGAGTGAAAACGCGCTCACTTTGAGAAATTGGCGGCATCACTTGGTCTCGCGAGTAACCCGCCAACTCGGAAACGGGCACAAAGCGAAAACCACGCGCTCGCAACTCCTGAATTAATCGCGGCAGCGCTTCGATAGTGGCGGAGCGATCACCGCCCGCATCGTGAAGCAAAATAACCTGGCCGCGGGTCTCGGGATTTGCGTCCGAGGCTCGTTGCACCGTCCGGCTAACGATCTGATCGGCGGTTACAGGAAGTCTCCAGTCGTCCGGATCGATGCGCACACCCACCATAATGTATCCCATTTCCTGTGCCCGAATTGCCGGCTCGACATCCTGCGGCTTGTCAGCTTCAGCATCCCCAAAATAGGGAGGACGAAACAGGACAGTCGAGCGGCCGACCAGCGATTCAATAAGTCTCTGCGTAGCATTTAGCTCTAACTCCGTAAGGGATAGCGGGATCTCACCAAGGTTCGGATGTGTAAAGGTATGGTTTCCGATCTCATGACCTTCGTCGACCACGCGTCGCACGAGGTCGGGGTATGCCTGGCCATTCTTGCCAATGATAAAGAAGGTCGCGGTCACATTCTCCTTTTTCAAGATGTCGAGAATTGCCGGCGTCCAATTAGGGTTAGGACCATCGTCAAAAGTCAGTGCCAGCAAGCCAGGCCGGTCGCCACTGCGCTGAATGACATAGGATGAAGGTATGGCGGTAAACTCCTCGGTCTTAATAAATCCACTTCCCTGATCGACTTCCAGCTTACGTGCGCCGGCTTGCGGGCGCGACATGACTTTAAGCAATTCTCCAGTGCCTTCGAAATCAACGTCGTATCCATAGTTGATCTGGCGCAATACGTCCGGCGATGAATTCGCTGTATCCATCACGGACCAAACGGAGGGATCTTCAGAACCCAAACGCCAGATGGCGAAACCGGCTGGTTTGAAACCGCTGGCGGCCCGCATTTGGTTGTAAGCCGTAACCGCGTCGAGAAACCAGACCGTGTGGTGAGTCTGATCGTCCTCGTCGTATTTGTAATATGGATTGCGGGTGTCGGGATCAAATATAGGCGCAGCTTGCGACTCGCGGGCGTGGATTAGCGCCTCCTGAAATGTGACTTCGTCGCCTTCCTGCTTACCCTCGGTCCAGTCATAGCCGTAGTTTCCCAACGCGATAATCGTCTTGGAGGGGTTTAGATCGCGCATCCTTGCGATGAGAGTTCTTTCGTACCAGTCCTGCCCAGCAACGGGGCCCAGCTCCTTGCTGGTAGCCCAGTGCTCATCGTAAGCCATCAACATCAAGTAGTCGGTTGCGGCCGCGTAGTCTTTGTAATGCCAGTCAGGATTATCAAATGGCATTGCCTGGACAACGAGTAGTCCTTTGGCAGCGAAGGCTGCATGGAGTTCCTGCATGAACGTCAACAAATTTGCCTGGGCCGATGGCGATGGCTCTTCAAAGTCGACGCAGATACCCGCGAACTTGTTTCCTTCCACGAAATCACTGAGCACTTGAATCAAACCCTTTCTGGCGGGTTCGTCAGCGATAGCGCGCGCAAGAAGACCTGAATCCCATTTCTCATTAATCAGGTTCTGAACCATTGGTAGTATGCGAACCTGCGGTCGTGTATCGCGAATCCAGTTCAACGCCGGTGCATCAACGTCAGTCGCCAGCGGACTGGATCCCTGCGAGGCGTCCTGCAAGTGCGACCACTCCGCAACGACCCAATCAAGATGATCTAAATTTCGTTTGAGTGATGTGTAGCTTGATTCATCCCAGTTTATGTAGAAACCGATCGACAGCGGGCGCGAGGCCGGCACAATCGGCGCCGGTAGCGTCGGCGGAGCAGGCACGATAGGTATTTGCCAGGCGCGCTTACCGGGAACGACGTGTTTCGTGGTTGCTAACGCTCGTTGCAGGTCGGCCTGGGCCTTTTTCGCTTTCTGCTCACTTGGGTTTGCCGGAACATTCGGTGGCTTGGGTTTGAGGTCCGCGGTGTGGGGCAAATTCGCTACCGGTCGCAAGTTAAAACTCGGAAGCACTGGATTGGCCAACACACTGGCAATAAAGATAGCCGCGACGCTGGTGAACAGGATTGCCAGCGCTAGCCATGTGCGGCGGACGCGCCGCCAGCGGCGGCCTTCGGGGTCGTGAAAAACAGGGGTTTCAGGGGCTGACAAGGTATTCTCCAAGTGTCTGCGAGGATTCTAATCTCTCACTCCATTGTTTTCGGGTCAAGTTGAACAAGCCTTCCGGCAATTTCGAAATGGCGTTAGATGTTTGCACAAAAGAAAAAGCCGTCCACGACAAGAATCATGGACGGCTTTTCGGTGAACTGTTGGGATTGGCCTGTGGCTGACTGTGTGCAGCTTCCAGAAAGGAGGAGCACGATGCAGTAAGACGACTGAACCGTAATCCTAACTAGTTACGAATAAGGTTCAGAGGTCAGGCCGCAGCCACCTCACTGTGATTAGAACTCATATATTTTTGAATCACCTCCTTTCCAGTGTTGATGTGATAATAAATTACAAGGGCAGGAGCGTCAAATGGTTTTTTTTGAGAATGATGATTGACTTACTGTTCTTAAGCTCCAGTGTATTGCAGGAACCTCTAATCAAGGCGATCTGCAAAATGCCAACTCCCCTGAAGAATAAACTTGCCATGCGTGTTCGATGCCGAAGAAGTAGGCCAGTTCGCGATAATCGTCACAGTCGTGAACGACAAAATCCGCGACCTTGCCTGGTTCGAGAGAGCCAAGTTGATGGCCCCGGCCGAGACTGTAGGCAGCATTTATAGTGGCTGCGGAAATCGATTCGGCAGGAGTCATCCTTAATTGTGTTGATGCAAGCGATAGCACAATTAGCATCGAGGGAGTCGGCGACGAACCGGGATTAAAGTCAGTGGCTAACACGACCGCCAGACCGGCGTCGATCATTTCGCGTGCCCTGGGATATGCACTTGAGCCAAGCGCATAGACGGAGCCTGGCAACAGTACCGGCTGCACTCCGGCAGTCTTCAGGGCGGCAATTCCTTCCGCATCGGTGTGCTCGAGATGGTCGGCAGTGACAGTGCCTAACTCGGCGGCCAATTTTGCGCCTCCTGAAAGCGACAATTGATCGGCATGGATACGTAAGCCCATTCCCTGACAGCGCGCCGCAGAGAGAATCTTCCATGTCTCATCAGTGGTGAATACCTTATCTTCACAAAACACATCGCAGTATTCAGCCAACTTTTCTTGCGCCACACGCGGCAGCATCTCGTCGATCAGGAGTGACACATAAGCGCTACGTCGCGAACGGTATTCTGGTGGAATGTCATGAGCGCCGAGAAAAGTCGAAACATAATGCAGTGCCGTTTCATCATTCAGGCACTTGATTGCTCGCAGAATTTTCAGCTCGTCTTCGAGTGACAGCCCATATCCTGACTTTGCCTCCACCGTTGTCGTACCACTGCGCAGAAACCATTGGGCGTAGCGCTTCCCGGCAGCAATCAGGTCATCGATTGCGGCTGCGCGCGTGGCTCGCACAGTTGATTGGATTCCACCGCCTCGCGCAGTAATCTCCTGGTAAGTCGCGCCGGAGGCGCGTTGTTCAAACTCATCGACGCGCGTGCCGGCAAAGACCGGATGCGTATGGGCGTCAACAAAACCGGGCAAGATGACTCGTCCACCGGCATCTACTACTTCGCAGTCCCCCGAGATCAATCGCTCGACCGCTTCACGCTTTCCGGCGTACTCAATCCGACCCCCGCGAACAAGTAAAGCTCCGTCTGCGATTATCGCCAGATCGCAGAGTTCAGGACCAACGCGCGGACGTTTCGGACCAGCGAGCGTCACGAGTTGTTTGCAGTTGATGATGGCGAGAGTTTCAGGCACGTACTTTTCTGTCGCTGGGGCAACAGCGTGTAAATTGTTAGAGTGAACGCTTCCTTCCGAGCGTGTAGAGTATGACTCCAACCGCGTTGGCGCCGATCACGACTCCGAGGATCTTGATCGCGAACTGCAAGGGACTCGCTACGTCGATGATCGGAAAAACGGTAAAGACGGCATAGACCACGGAGACCAGGAAGCCCGACGCCGAGGCAATCTTAAGCCAGAGCGGAGCCCTAGCGCCAAAACGCTTCATCGCCACTATTGGGATCGCAAAGAGCACCAAATAGATCAGAGCGTAGAAAACACCGGCGGCGTTGTCCTGAAGCTGAAACGCCTCTTGCTCGGGTACGCCGATCAAACTCGCGAGGCTGAATATCAGGGTTATCACGCCAACAAACAGAATTGAATTCACCGGCGTACGATAGCGTTCATGCAGCCGAGTGAACCACGCCGGAAGCAGATCGTCCCAACCTGCGACCATCGGCAAACGCGAGTTGCCGGCAAAATAGATGCTCATCAAAGCAATTTGCCTCGCCGCCACGCCAAAGATCGTGATCGAGACGAGCGTAGAAACCCAGCCAAATGAACTGAAGCCCAGACTAAGCACTTGCGGAATCGGACCTATTAGATCGACCTTGTTCGGCGAGACAAAAGCAAGCACCGAGGCGGTGCCGAGAATGAACATTACGGCGATAATTGGCGCGGAAATTAAAACCGAGCGAGCGATATTTCGCGCCGGCGCCCGGCATTCTCCAGCCAGGATCGCGATGTATTCAAAACCCGAAAGCGCACCGACCGCGAGCTTGCTGCATACATTGATGTTGTAAGTGCTGAACTCCGGACGGCTAAGTGATAACGGATGGTAGTTGGCGAGCGAGCCCCGGCCGGCACTAATGAACGGCAAGAGGATCAAAGTAGCAAACGTCAACAACAGCAATAAGCCGCCGAAGTTTTGTACCCACTTGCCAAGGGCGAGGCCGCGCCGTGACGCGGCGACCACCCCGATCATCAACAGGATACAGACCAGCGTGGTCATCCCTTTGTTTTCTTGGATCCAGTTGGCGCGCGGTCCGATGGCATAGGCAATGTTCTTCTTAATGATCAGTCCGATGCCGGACATCACCAGAATGCCAAAGATCCAGAGGTTCCACGCGACCATGAACGCGACAAAATCATTGAAGGCGAGTTTGGCCCATTGGTAAAGCCCGCCTTCGAGCGGCATTAGACGGTTCAGATAAATCACGACCGCCGCCAATGGTAAATAGAAAGTGAGAATCGCCAGCAGCCAGAAAAAGGTCTGGTGTTCGCCCAGCTTGGCGGCCCAGCCCACCCACACCGTGCCCACGACAAAGACGACTTGCGTAAGAACAAGATCGAACAAACCGAGTTCTTTCTTGAACGCAGCGCTACGCGATTCGACTTCTCGCTCGAGCTCCGAGGCCTTGTTGGAGGCCCTGCTTTGATCTGGTTTGGTAGTCAAGCTCAATCGAAGTATTCAAGCTGGTGACCAGCCGCTTTGGTGTTCGGACACTAAGCAGACGAAGTGTGATCGTGGATTATTTTCCAGCCTTGTCTTGTTTTTTTGAAAATCAAAGTAAATCGTCCGTGTGGCTCATCGCCGACACGTTTGAGGTGCCAGCGGCCAAGAACAACGGCCGATTCTTTTCCTGGCAACGTTATCTCCAAATCGGAAAAGGTCAAGGTGCCCATCTTCTCGCGCGTGTTGTAATTTTTCTTGTACCGGTCGAGAACAGTCTGCCAGCCGCGCGTTAGGTTATCGCCGGAAACAAACACCGTCTGCTCCGAACGTTCGTAGCCATCCATGTAGCCTTCGATGTCGCCACGATTCCAGGCATCACGTTGTGCGTCGAGCACGGCGCGAACTGCGGCGATGGTTTTTGCTTCCTTTGGTTTGGCTGGCGTTTGCGTGTGGACCACCATTGCACTACCAAGAAGCA
>Ga0070707_100003915_pt1 | contig 14013 bp, 10 predicted proteins | sample KBSK5502metaG_FD_65468 | JGI IMG/M metagenome (GOLD analysis project Ga0070707, IMG submission 65468) | Corn, switchgrass and miscanthus rhizosphere microbial communities from Kellogg Biological Station, Michigan, USA - KBS K5-50-2 metaG | ecosystem: Host-associated > Plants > Roots >... | reverse complement strand
TTGTGGTCGCCGAACCAGGCGGAGATGCTGCGCGCCTCGAGGCCGGAGAGCGGCCCGGCGGGGACGACGGGGATGCGGCCGGCGGCGAGGTCGGCCGGGAGGGTCAGCTCCGTTTCGCGCGTATCGGCGCCAGGGCCGATGACGTCGTTCCAGCCCGGCAACACCGAAGGCCGCGGCGCGGTGCCGGCCTCCGGGTCGAGTGAGTTCGGCGTCATCGGGGTCTGCTCCCTGGTTCGATGGCGGGGTCGGGGGCGGGGATCGGCACGGTCGGGGCGATGGGCATCAAATCAGGCCATCCGGTCAGTACACGTTCGGCAGCAGTGCCGCCAGGCTCTGGTAGAGATTCCACAGCACGGCGAGCGCGGGCGGCGCTGCGGCCAGGTACGCGAGCCACGGCGACCACCGGGCGGCGGCCACGGTGCCCGCCGCCGAGACGATCACCAGGGCAAGGCCCCAGACCAGCGTCAGCACCAGCGCTCCGCCGTCGCCGCTCAGCGGGGCCTCCGACGAGGTGATCGCCGGCCGCCCGCCTGGGTCCTGCTGCGGCGCTGAGGTGAGGTCGGCGTCGAGATAGCAGTAGGAGGTCGGGATGAAGGCCGAGCACGAGGTGATGAGCAGCAGCCGGTTGGGCGCGGGATCCTCGACCAGGTGGCCGCTGTCGCCCCTGGCCACGACGGTGTATCGGGCGGTGCCCTGGCCGGTGACGACGGTCAGCGTTGCACCGCGCCGCAGCTCGAGCAGGCGGGCGAACGGCGCGCCGAACGTCGCACGGCGCCCGATGATCTGGGCGACGCCGGTCTGGCCCGGCAGCGGGGTATCCCGCACGTGGCCGGGGCCGAGCTGCAGGTTCTCCGGCGAGGTTCCCTCGACCACGACCATGTCCTTGATGCCGATCGCTGGGATGTTCAGGATCGCCACCGCCGTGCCTGGCTTCACGGCTCCCAGCGGCGCTATCTGCTGCGACAGCTCGTTGCGCAGCGTGGTAAACGAATTTGACTGGACGCGCGCTTCCTGGATCGCGGACAGGCCGTACAGGTAGCCGACGAAACCGAGCAGGAACACCCCGAGAAGGATCAGCCCGACGCCGATGCCGCGCGGAACCGGCGGACGGCCCGGCTTCGGCGGCCGGCTCGGTCCTGGCGGCGCCGCCGCCGGCTGGTCCTGGGCGCTCGCGCTGATGGTTTGCGTCACCGGCTACCCCGGGTCCTGCTGCCGGCGGCGGCGCAGCCACCCGCCGAGCGCCGGCGGCACCACGACCGCGATCACGATCGCCAGCGCGGTCAGGATGGCCAGCATCAGCTTGTTCGGACTGCTGGCGGGGACGTTGACGACTTGCCCGCTGACCGCGATCGGGCCGGTCGGTTGCGCGGACGGGCTGACGCCCGTGGGAACTGAGGGGGCGACGGCCGGTGAGGTGGCTGCGGTTGAGCTAGGCGAAGGCGAGCCATTGCCCGCGCCAGGCGTGGTCGCCTTGCCGTTCACGACGATGCAGTTGAGCGGCTCGCCGACCTTGTCGCACGGCGACGGGTACGGCGCGTTGAGCAGCAGCGTGAGCTTGCCGTTGGTGAAGGTGGGGTTATTGCAGCCGGCCAGCGTGGTCTGGCTCGGGCCGGGGATGGCACCGGGAATCTTCGAACTCTGCAGCAGGCCTCCCTGGACCAGGTTCAGCGGCAGCGGCGAGTAGCCGAGCGCGGCAGACTCCCGCTGCCCGGCGCAAAGGAAGTAGTCGATGTAGGTGCTCAGGCTCTTGCCCTTGGACGTCGAGAAGTTCGTCGGCAGGTGGGTGCCGGCCCGCGGCACGATCAGGTAGCTGTAGCTGGACAGCGGGTACGAGCGCGGGTCGGTGAACGTGTAGACCGAGTCGAGATTCTGCTGCAGGAAGTCCGGGCTGCCTGGTGTCTCGTTGATGACCGCCTTGGTCAGCGCCACGGCCACGTTCGACGCGGACGGCAGCACGTAGTAGCCGGCCGGATTGAGCACCTTGACGACCGGATAGTGAGAGTTCAGCGCGTAGGCGTATTCGTCATAGCCGATCGCGCCGTTGCCGTAGCTCGCCGTGATGTACGTGGCGACGTTGTTGGACCCGTTCTCGGACTTAGCGCCCTGGAACAGCGGGTAGAACTCGGTCTGCCCGCATGGCAACGTGATGGGATGCTTCGAGACCTGCTTGCAGAACCCGTTCCACTGGGATGGGAACATATGCGCCATCCAGCGGGTGAAGAAGAACGTCGCGCCGGACCCGTCTGACCTGATCACCGGCGTGATCGGCAGGTTCGGCAGCTGGGCGCCGTAGTCCTTCGTGATCTCCTTGTCGTCCCAGTTCGTGATCTGGCCGGTGAAGATCTTCATGATCGTCAGGCCGGACAGCCGCAGGTTCGTGATCAGCTTTCCTGCGACCTCGATGTGGTACATGAACGCGGTGCCGCCCGCGGTGTCGGGGATGTAGGAGTATCCCTGCGTCGGGTTCTCCGCGCCGGTGCCGCCGAGCTGGTCATGGCCGTTGCGGAACGGAGGGTCCGATCCCGCGAAGTCGTCCTGGTTCGCCATGTAGTCGGCCCGGCCGGCCGCCGAGCCGTCCGGGTTGTAGTTGATGACCAGCCCGCTTGGCCGCAGATCCTGGGACCACTGGTCGAGAGCCACCGCGCTCCACGACGAGCCAGAGCCGCTGATCGCGACGTAACGCGCGGCGCTCACGTCATGCGCCGCGTCGGCAGGGAACGGGGCTGCGAGTACGGCGACGGCGGCGAGCGCGGCTGCCGTCCTCGCCGTCACGCGCAGGAAACGGATCGCGGTCGGGGTCACGACCTCTTCCTCCAGACCAGGCGCAGCCGGCGAAGGCGCCGGATGCGTTCGGTGATGGCAGCGGTCGAGCCGAACGCCACCGAAGAGGCGCCGCCCAGTGTCGCGGCGCCGCCGACGATCAGCAATACCGGCAGGGCGTACCTGATCAGGCCCGATGTCGGAGCGGACTTCAGCGCCACGGTCTTCACGCCTGCGCCGAGGCGAGAGGGGGACGGGCTCGCTGACACGGCAGGACTGGACCGCGCGCTGCTCGGGCTCGGGCTGGCGGTCGACTTGTGATGCAGGCTGTTGCCCTTCTGATTCCGCACCAGCCTGGCCGCCTTCAGCGTCTCCGCCGTCAGCTTGGCAGGCAGCGGGAGGTAGCCGGGCGGGAGATTACCTGGCAGGAGCCCCGGCGTCTGGCCAGGACCGGCCACGAAGTCGAGGAAGCGGGCGATGGCGTCGGCCTTCGCGGCCTTGACTCCGCTGGTCGGGACCATCGCGTAGATCACCATCGTGAGGGGATACTGGCCGGCCCTCTTCTGCTTCTTGTAGTCCACGTGCTGCGTGATGTGGTTGGCCTTGTTCGTGACCAGCGAAGGCAGCGCGGCCCTCATCGAGCGGGCCGAGGGCGCGACGTAGTGACCGGAGTGGTTGAGGATCCTGGCTACCGGGAAGTGGAAGGCGGCGGCATCGGCGCCGTCGAGAATGGCGAACAGCGCACGCGTGCCTGGCACCTCGATGGGATCCCTGGGGAAGTTGCCAAACTGGTCTTTCTGCCAGGCCGTGCCCGGTTCCCAGTTCTGCACCTGATAGCTCGCTACCGAGCTCAGCGGGAAGACCGGGCTGTACTTGTGCGCGATTACCGGGTAGGAGTCCTGGCCCGTGAATGAGTCAACCGGGTACGTCAGCCCCAGGTAGTCGGTGTTGACATGCATGCCCCATTGGTCGAACTTCCCCTGCATGAAACCCTGTGCGTCCGGGTTGTTGGCTATCCATCTCGTCACCTCCCAGGTCATGTCGCTATGACCGGACTCAACGGTCGGCACCTGGAACGACGAGCCGAGCGGGCCGGGCACCTTCGGGTTCAGCTTGCGGAACTCGGGGTCGGCGAAGAGGGTAAGCGGATTACCGTCCACCGCTCCATCGCAGCCGATTAGCTTCGGCGGTGCCCCATGACCGCAGCCGTCATTATCGAAGTTGTAGGACTGAGTCAGCAGCTTGGCCACCAGGCGCTGATCGAGCTTGAGGTTCCTGACAGGCTGGCCATTGTGCGGGTTGTCGATCCAATAGGCGATGGCGACCGACGAAATGGCTACAGGAGCGTAGGTATACGTCTTGTTGGAGGCCAGCTTGGTGGCGCTCGGCCTGGTGGTCAGCGCGATGTCACCGAGGCCGCTTGGCAGGTCGGCGATCGCCTCCGGCTCGGTGATCGCCGCGTTGAAGGTGAACGCCAGCGGGTTCGCGCCCGCGCAGAGCCCGGCCCGCCACTGGTTCATGGCCCGCAGCAGCATCGGCGATCCGATCGCGGCGAAGTTCGCCTTCTTGATCGCGCAGTTCTGAGGCGCCCGAATGAATCTTAGCGGCACGACGATCCGTTTGGCCCAAGAGCACGAACCGGTCTGACTGTTGAACGCGAACTGGCCCACGTCGGTGCCGCCGGTGTCGATACTGTGGTCGCTGCACTTCGGCGGCGAGGCGAGGGTATTGCCGCCTTGCGCGGGCACGATCACCAGTGAGCATTGGTGCTGCACGCTGCAACCCAGGAACTGGTTCTCGGCAAGCGTCAGTATCTGGATGTCGGCTTGCCCGGTGCCGTTCTTGGTCGTCGTCGCATAGGCGGTGTTCATTGGGCCGAACGGGCCGAAGGCGCCCTGCACTCCGCCGTTATTCGCTCCGTAACACTGCTTGAAGAAGCTGACATGGACGGAATTGCACTCGGCGATCATTACCGGGTAGTCGGTCACCGTCTGGTCATACAGAACCTGGCTGCTTGGCGTGAAGCCAGTCCAGGACACGTGAACCATTTCGTTGCTCAGGTTGGCGGTCTGGCCCACCGTCACGGTGCTACCGCGGGCGAACAAGCGGTTGTGCTTCGGATCCCACAACCGCGGCCCGCGGACCGTGGTGCCCCGCGGCCTCTTGTGCGGTCCGCGGGGCGGCTTGTGCGACTTGGTCGGGTGCGGACTGGGCGAGGTGCTCTTGGAACGGCTGGGGCTCGGGCTCGGACTTGAGCTCGGGCTCGACGACGGGCTGGGGCTCGCGGACGGGCTGGGGCTGACCGCGGCGGTGCCCGTGGCCGCGCCCGCTGCCGCCAGCGAGCCGGGAGCCGTCGGGAACAGGACGATTCCGATCGTCATCGCGGAGATCCCGAGCAGGCCGGCTACCGACCGTGATCTGCTCACTGCTGCTCTGTCTGTCTTGCAAGCCTGCGGCGCTGCCGGTTGGTCAGCTCGCCGGGAGCGGAGCCGCCGATCCGCCTGGCAATCGTGAACAGCGCCAGCACGACGACCACGAGCACGAAGCCCGCGCCGAAGCCGCGCTCCACGTAGGCCTTGGTGCCGAAGATGTGCACGGCGTTGTAGATGAAGAGCGGCAGGCTTGTCATCGGGCCGCTGAAGGGGTTGACGTTGAGCTCTTTCGTGTACCCGGCCACGAGCAGGACCGGCGCGGTCTCGCCGATGCCCCTCGCCATGGCGAGCACCACCGCCGTCGCAAGGCCGGAGCGGGCGGTGGGCAGCACGACGTTCCAAACCGTGCGCCACTGGCTCGATCCGAGCGCGTAGGAGGCCTCCCGCAGCGCGCCGGGGACGATCCTCAGGACGACCTCGGAGGCGCGCGCGACGATCGGCATCATCGTCACCCCGATCGCGACCGCCGCGCAGAAGCCGCTCTTGGAGATCCCGAGGGTGAGGATCAGGGTGACGTATACGAAGAGCCCGGCGACCAGGTCGGGCAGTGCGGTCATCGCTTCGACGATGGTGCGGACCGTGCGCGCCATACCGCCGCCGATCTCGGCGAGGAACAGCGCGGCGGTGATGCCCAGCGGAACGGAGAACAACGTGGCCAGGGCAAGTTCCTCGACCGAGCCGACCATGGCGTGCAGCACGCCGCCCACGCTCATCGGGCTGTCCGGGCCGGCGAACGCTAGCGACCTGGTCCAGAAGTTGGCGTGCGCGACCGCCGACGAGCCTTTGATGAAGGTGTAGCCGACCTGATCGATGACGATGATGACCGCCAGGACGCCGCCGGATCCGAACGCGACGCCGGCGAGCCGGTTCCTGGCTTCCAGGCGATCCCACTGGAGCCTGGCCATGGCGAAGTACAGGGCGAGGAACAGGACATACCAGCAGACCCAGAAGCCGAGCACCCCGCTGAACGGGAGCACCCGCTCGTACAGCACCCAGACCAGGCCGAGGGAAGCCGCGGCTGCCGCGGTGAAGGTTGTGCTGCCCTCAGCCGACGTCCGGCGGAGACGGACCCGGGTCTCGGCCGGGCCTGCATCGGCGCCGGGAGCGGCCTGGCTGGCCCGGTCGACCGGCTCAACTGGCTGTGCGCCCTGCCGATATCCCGGCACCGCCTGGTCGTCCTGGCCGGTGGTCGGCGCCGCCTGACCGTAGTGGTCCGCGGCCTTGGCCGTCGACGGCCGCGAGGTCGCGCCTGAGCCAGGATTCTTGGCGAGGCGCACGGCTGCCATGCCGGTCCGGTCGTCGTTGGGTTCGGTCATCCGGTCAGTCCGCCGCGGTCAGCGCGCCTGATCGTGACCTGCTGATCACGATCGAGGCAAGCGTGTTGACAATCAGGGTGAAGACGAAGAGGACGAGGCCGCAAGCGAGCAGAGCAGCCACGCCCTTGGCGTCGTACTGGGTGTAGAAGTTGGCGATCTCCGCGGTGATCGAGTTACCGCCGCCCTCCAGTACGTGGATGCTGAACGCGAAGGTCAGCGGGGTCAGGATGAATGTGACGGCGATGGTCTCGCCGAGCGCGCGGCCGAGCCCGAGCATGCTCGCGCCGATCACCCCGGCCCTGCCGAAGGGCAGCACGACCGTGCGGATCATGCCCCACCTGGTCGAGCCGAGCGCGTAGGCCGCTTCCCGCTCGCCCTGCGGTGCCTGCGAGAAGACCTGCCGCGACAGCGATGTGACGATCGGGATCACCATCAGCGAGACCACGATTCCCGCGATGAACATGGCGCCCACGTAGTTGCCGATCGTATCGGTCTTGGTGAAGCGGAAGACCGGGATGAAGCTGGCGTGATGGGAGAGCCACTTGTCGAATCCCAGGATCCTCGGCATCAGGAAGAACAGGCCCCACAGCGCGTAGATGATGCTCGGTATCGCCGCCATCAGGTCGATCACGGCGATCAGCGGCCGCTGGATGGCGTGCGCCGCGTATTCGGAGATATAGATCGCGGTGGCGACTCCGACCGGCACGGCGATGGCCAGCGCGATGACGGCGATCAGCGCGGAGTCGGGAAGCAGCGCGGCGATGCCGAACTGGTTGCTTGTCTCGGGGAAGAAACTCGCGGTGGTGAAGAAGCCGAACCCCGCGCGCCCGAAGGCGCTCGTCGACCTCAGGATCAGGAAGATGAGGATCATCAGGGTGATCAGCAGGACCGCGATCCCGGCCGCGCGCAGCGTCCCCCTGAACACGCGGTCGCCGCCGGACGCTCTCGCGACGATAGGGCGCGGCACGTCATCGGTTGGGGGACCGGGCTGGACGTGCGGCGTCAGAGCGACAGCCATGACAGTCTCTTCCTCCCCCTCTTGGCCGGCATACTCTGGATGTGCCGCTGACGGTGCTTAGCCCGGTCCGCACAATGTTGGTCGATAGATCTGACAATTGACCGCTATCTGGATGAACGCATCGTTAAGAGAAAGCGTCGCAGCGGTGAGAACTCGCGCCGCGACGCGCTCCTCAAATGTCCGACCTCATCAATGACCGGATCTGTCAGCTGATCGTGACGTCGAAATCAGTCAGCTTGTGGAGAGCGGTGGCGTGGGCCCATGAGGTCACTTGGCGCGACGCCACCAGTCGGTGAGCCTTCCGGCCGCGGATCAGGAGGCGGTGCCGCAGAACGGGGGTTGGAAGGAACCCCGCAGTTGATCAGGTCCAGGCGGGCCGTCGCGGTTGCGCAGAAACTAGCTGCCTCCGGGAGGGCGGACTGCGCGGCGGGCGCGGCCGCTGATGCCCGGTCCATCGCGGAACGATCAACACTCATGTGTCATCGAGGGTGCTAGAGCAACCTGGATGGCGCACTGGTGTTGAAAGTGACCGGGCCAGCGGAGTGCCGCTAGACCAGTTAAAGGGGCATAGCGGGCTGAACGGACATCAGCGGGGAGGGCTTCAGGCCGCTAACCCAGGCCGCGCGACAACGGCGGACCGCTGATGCCGTTATCGCGACATCAGCGGCCCGCCGAGGCTGATCGCGGGCGACCGCGGGGAGGAGCCGGGTAGCTGGCTCGCTCGCCGGGATAACTCGTGCAGGGAGCTGGGGAAGCTAGGTGATCGTGACGTCGTAGGTGGTCGTGAAGCCTCCGATGTCGGTGCCCTTGATGAAGGCCTTGGTGCCGAGGCCGGTGTTGAGCGCGCCCGCGGCCTTGGAGGACAGGTCGAGTTCGTCGGTGGTGAAGGTCTCGGTGGCGGGCGGGCCGGCGCTCGTGCTGGTCGAACTGTCGCCGCGGACGTAGGCCAGCACGGTGTGCTTGGTGCCGCCGGGCAGGATGCCGGTGAGCGCGCCGTTGAAGAAGTTCAGCTCGATGCCGGTGATGGTCACGCTCTTGCCGTTGGCGCCGTTGATGAAGACCATCGATCCGCCGAACTCGACCTTGCCGGAGAAGTTGCTGACCTCGCCGGTGCCGCCGGTCACTGGCATGGTGAACGAGTCGGAGCCGGTGGTGGGGTCGAAGCTGGACGATGCCGGAGTTCCGGGCAGCGCGGCGATGTTGGCTTTCGCCAGGCCGGCGACAACAGCCACGGGGACGCTGAGGGTACCGGAGCCGCCGGTGTCGGTGGTGTCGGCGAGAGCCGGCCCCGAGGCGGAGAGGGCGAACGCTGCCGCGGTAAGCAGGCCGGCGCCGAGCGCGGTCAAACGCGGCCGACGGCCGAAGGTGATGTGCATCTGCTGCACTCCTTTGGTGGTTAGGGTTGCGGGGGTCGCAATCTGTTCATGTCGCCGCAACTACTGGTGAGCTCCGGCCATCCGCTGGCTGGCAACCACGGAGCCGATGATGTGGCGCCGGACCACCGGTCGGCGCCACATCACCGGTCGAGCAAGCGGTCGGTCAGGAGCCCGTGCCGCAGAAGGGAGTTGGCAGGAATCCGTAGTTGATCAGATCCTGATGAGCGGTCGAGTTCGAGCAGACCCAGCCCGAGACGACGCCCTTCTTGGTGCTCTTGGCGGCGAAGAACTTCTGCAGGTAACTCGGGATGTTGTTTCTCGTGCTCGCCCATCGGACGACGACGTAGACGTTCCTGACGAACTTCGGCGAGAAGTGCCCGTTGATCACGGTCTTGGTACCGGTACCGGTAGTGGGCTTGGTTCCGTTGATGGAGCGCAGCACCATCTTCCCGTGGGTGTCGCAGCCGAACTTGTTCTGCGTCTTGGTCGGCTTGCATGCCGGGCTGCCGGTGCAGGTCGAGTTCAGGCACTTCGCCGAGTGGAACTTCTCGGCGATGTACTTGCCGATCGAGTACGGGAATATCACGTTCGGGCCCTTGAGGACCGAGTCAACGCCCTCATTCTCTTCAGCCGTGCTGTTCACGCAGCCGCCGGGCCCCGAGACGCCCAGGCCGATCGCGTTCAGGAAGAACGCCCTGGTGCCCGAGCTGGTCTGCGGCAGTTGCGCGTCGATCGCCCCGCTCTTGCCGCCGACCTGGTTCCAGTTCGTATCCGTGCAGGAGTAGATCGCGTTGAGCTGCGCGGTGGTCAGGTTGGACGGAGCGTTCGTCGTCGAGTTCGTGGCGTACGAGACGGCGTCCTTGCCGATCGTCACGAAGACGATCCCTCCCTTTGACTTGGGCGGATCGCTGCTTGTGTTGCGCGGTCGCGAGGACCGAGCGAAGTCGACGCAGAAACGCTTCTTGTCCGACGTCTTCGGGCTCGTGGCCAGCGCGGTGATGCCAGCCGACGAGCCGTCAGGCCGCGGCGTGGCAGAGCACCCGGACTTCTCCTTGATCGGATCGCCCATGGCGCCGGTCTTGGGGTTCAGCGCGTCCCAGCTGTACAGGTGGGTTCCAGTCTTGTGCGCCTTGTTGTAGTCGAACGAGAACTGGTCGAGCAGGAACTCGATGGTGTCCGAGCCGACGCCGACGACGTCGGTCTCCTTGGGGGTGACCCCCTTCGGCGGATCGGCCAGGGCCGGGCCAACGGCCATCGCCGTCGCGGTCACCACCCCTGCGGTGGCCGCGAACAGCTTGTTGAGCGTGCGCATGATGTGTGCTCCTCCTGCGAACGAGATGAGCGCGCCTGCGAAAGCCCGCATTTGTCCGGCCGGTTGGCCGACGGCCATAGCTTCGCGACAGGGCCGCTTTGCGACAAGGGAACGGTAACAGGCGGGTATGTGATTTTTGGATTAACAAAATGCTTCGGGTAAATGAATCCGCAGGTCAGGCGCTACGCGCCGCCATGGTACGACTCGGCAGCCCAACGTCCATCCTGCGGCATTTCGAAACGGCGGTCAGTCCTCTGCGCATCCAGTCACGTGTTATTTAGTGGTCAGACGCATTGCGTTCATATTGAGGTCGAGAATTTGCACTGAAACAGAAGGCGACCCGACGCAGGTTCGTCGCCGTGCGTTTACCTGAGCGCGACGAGATATTCGCCTTCCGCGGTCGGCCGGGCGCGAGTGACGTCAGGGTATCTGGAGCACCTGGAACGCTTCGGCGAGACGGCCATCGGGCAGGCCGCCGATCTCGGCCATCCTGGTCAGCCACCCGCGCAGCATTTCCTCGAGGTTGGTCATGTGCCCGGTCTGGCTCTCGTGCGCGCGCAGCGCCGCGATCTTGCGGTCGAAGGTGTCGGTGATGTCGACGTAGTGCTCGGGCTCCGGGCTGCCTGAGATCCAGACCTCGCGCACGATCCACGCCTCGAGGCCCTCGTCGGCCAGCTCGGGGAATGCGAACGGGTTGCGCGCGTCCGGGTAGACGGCGTCGAGCGCGGCCGAGCCAGCGGCGCGGTGGTCTGGATGACTCGCGGGGATGCGCGCGTAGTTGCGCTCCGGTGACTGGCACGCGACCCGGTCCGGCCTGACCTGCCTGATGACACGGGAGATATCCCGGCGCAGGCCGAGCGAGGGCTCGAGCCGGCCGTCGGGATAGCCGAGGAAGCGGACGTCGGCGACGCCGACGCACTTGGCCGCGGCGAGTTGCTCCGCCCGGCGGAGCACAACCATGTCGGCGCGGCTCACCGACGGGTCGCGGCCGCCGGCGTCGCCGTTGGTGACGATGCAGTAGACGACCTCGATGCCCGCGTCGGTCCAGGTCGCGACCGTGCCTGCGAGCCCGAAATCGACATCGTCGGGGTGGGCGGCTATGACCAGGATCTTGGAGACCTCTTCGTGATCGGGCACAGCAGCGATCCTACGATCCGTCTCCGGCCGCACTGCAGGCACGTCACCGCGCGCCGCTTCGAACCAGCTGCGCCTGCCAGGTCAGCCGAATCGCCCGGCGACGTAATCCGCGGTCCGTGTATCCGAGGGGCGGTTGAAGATCGCATCGGTCGTTCCGGCCTCAACCACCTCGCCGTCCAGCATGAACACGGTGTCATCGGCCACGCGCGTGGCCTGCTGCATGTTGTGGGTCACGATGATCACGGTGTACTCGGTCTTCAGCTTCTCGATGAGCTCCTCGATGCGCAGCGTCGAAGCCGGGTCCAGCGCGGAGGCCGGCTCGTCCATCAGGAGCACCTCGGGCTGGACCGCCAGCGCCCGCGCGATGCACAGCCGCTGCTGCTGGCCGCCAGAGAGCCGGCCACCGGGAAGCTGCAGCCGGTCCTTCACCTCGTCCCAGAGCCCGGCCCTGCGCAGGGCTTCCTCTCCGCGCGCCAGCATGTCGCTCTTGCCGATCCTCGACCCGAGCCGCAGCCCTGCCACCGTGTTCCCGATCACGCTCATCGTGGGGAACGGGGTGGGACGCTGGAACACCATCCCGATCCGCCGGCGCACATCGACAGGATCGGTGCCGGGGGCGTACAGGTCGTCGCCCTTGAACAGGACCTTTCCGGTGAGTTTGGCCCCGCGGACCTCTTCGTGCATGCGGTTGAAGCAGCGGATCAGAGTGGACTTCCCGCAGCCGGAAGGCCCGATGATGGCCGTGACAGACCGCGCCTTCGCGGTCATTTGCAAGTTCTTCAGCACATGGTGGGAACCGAACCATGCGTTGAGACCGCGCGCTTCCACGGCACGCTCCGACAGCATGCGGGCGCCGCCGGCATCGACGGAGATCGTGGAGTCAGCCATCTCCTGGGTGACGCCCCCGCTCGTTGCCAACGCATCCGAGGGTTCCTGCCGAGGATCGCCGTCGCTGACCCAGCTTGCCAACTCTCACCTCCGTCATCCGCTTCCTGCATGCGGCTACGCCGGAAGGGGATCCGACTTGATCGTAGGTCGGCGCACAGAAGCACCGAGTGAACGGAAAGCGAACTCTGCGTTAACCCCCGTGGCGTCTCCACCCTTTCGGATTTGTCCGGGCTGAATGTGGCCCGATGTTCACGCACTGGAGGTCAGCGATTCACCTTCCGGACAGATGGCCGGATTAGCTTCGTCGACCGGCATCGGACATGCCTCGTGGCGGAAACCCAGATCAGGAGGGGGTACACCGAGTGAGGACCATGGGCAAGATCGCCTCGTCCGCGACCATCGCCGCGGCAGTGGGACTGGCGGTTGCTGGCTGCTCCTCCGGCAGCAGCAACAACGCCGCGGCGGCCGGGCACCATAGCTGCAAGACGGCCGCACAGGCCTCCAGCGTGGCGGCGCTGCCGGGGTACCAGGTGTGCCTGTTCGCGGCCGCGACGACGGACATGAACCATCCCGATGACATTCAGGTAATCGGCAGCAAGGTGTGGATCGGCTGGCAGAATCAGTCCGCCAAGGACGGCAGCACCACCGTGACCAGCACGATTGCCGAGTACACCACCGGTGGCAAGCTGCTGAAGACGTGGAGCGTGATCGGGCACGCCGACGGCCTGCACATGGATCCGGCGACCAACGTGATATGGGTCACCGCCAACGAGGACGCCAAGCCACGCCTGTACCTCATCAATCCGTCAAGCAGCACCGCCACCACTGTCACGGTGCCGACGACCCCGCAGGGCGGCGGCCTCGATGACCTTCGTTTCGTGAACGGGACGGCATACGTCTCGGCCTCCAACCCGGCGCTGAACGCGGCCGGCCAGAACACCTCCCCGGCCCTGCTCAAGCTGACGGTGACCGGGACCACGGCCCAGCTGGCTCCAGTCCTGATGGCCAACGCGAAGGCCACCACGCTGATCCCGCCGGTCTCGACCGTTACCCTCAACCTCACTGACGCCGACTCTCAGCAAATCGACCCGCAGGGCGACCTGATGCTCAACTCGCAGGGTGACCAGGAGCTCGTCTTCGTCCACGGCATCGGGACGGCCTCGCAGAAGGTCAGCGTGCTGGCCATCGGCACTCAGGTGGACGACGTCGTATGGCCGACCTCGGCTAAGGGGTGCCTGCTCGTCGCGGACAACAGTTCCGGTGTCTACTCGGTGTGCTCGGACATCTGGGTTCCCGGTTCCGTCATCGTCGACTCGGCGAACGACTCCACGGTGATCAACTTCGTCGGCGTCCTCAACCCAGGGACCGGCCAGGTCACCCCGACGATGGTCGGTTTCGGCAACCCGCACGGAATGGCGTTCATCCCCAAATGAGAATCTCGCCCGGTGACACAGCCACTCTGGCCAGCGACAGCACCCCAGGCACACGCAGAGGAGACCAGATGAGGATCTGGCAGCGCAGACTGGCACCGCGCGGCATCGCCGTGGCAGCCATCGCGATGGGAGTCCTGCTCGTGGCGGGCGCATGCAGCTCGTCAGGCGGGACATCAGGGTCATCGGCTTCCGTGATCAACGGCGCCGGCTCGACCTTCGCCGCGCCCATGTACCAGCAGTGGGCCGGGCAGTACCACGCCAGCCATCATGTCCAGATCAACTACCAGGCCATCGGCTCTGGCGGCGGGATCTCAGAGTTCACCCAGGGCATCGTGGACTTC
>Ga0070707_100003912_pt1 | contig 14017 bp, 16 predicted proteins | sample KBSK5502metaG_FD_65468 | JGI IMG/M metagenome (GOLD analysis project Ga0070707, IMG submission 65468) | Corn, switchgrass and miscanthus rhizosphere microbial communities from Kellogg Biological Station, Michigan, USA - KBS K5-50-2 metaG | ecosystem: Host-associated > Plants > Roots >... | reverse complement strand
CAAGACCGGGAGCGGCTCATCGCCGAGCCCAGCCTGCTGCCAACGGCGATGGAGGAGTTCCTCCGCGCCTATGCCCCGGTGACGATGGCGCGGCTGGTGAAGGACGATATGCGCTGGCACGGCGTCGACATGAAAGCCGAGGACTGGATCCTGCTGTCGTTCCCTGCGGCGAATCGTGACCCAGCGCAGTTCGACCACGCGGGCGAGGTCGTCATCGACCGCGAGATCAACCGGCACGCCGCGTTCGGCCTTGGCATCCACCGCTGCGTCGGCTCGCACCTGGCACGGATGGAGCTCCGGGTCGCCCTCGACGTCTGGCTTGAGCGGATTCGTCAGTTCACACTCGACAATCCGTCGGGAGTAACCTGGTCCGCCGGTCAGATCCGTGGACCGCGCACCCTCCCCCTCCGTATCCGCTAGCGGCGGGGGACGAGCCAGCGGGCGCTAGCGGCGGGAGACGAGTCAGCCGGCGCTGACGCGGCTGGCCCGCACGCCGCCTCCGGGCGCCTCGCGAACTGAACATGTTCAATAAAGTGCTGCCACGGCATGGACTTCGCGGGCCGACCGCGCCAGACTTGAACATGTTCAACAGCTTGCCGACTGGAGGCGACAGATGAACATCGTCGGCACCTATCTCCTCTACCTCCTGATCAGCACTGGCCTGACCGTGCTGGTCGGCACCGGCCTGGCGCGCAGCGGCCGGGCGTTCTTGCTTGACGTCTTCGGCGGGAACGACACACTTGCCCGGGCAGTCAGTCGCCTGCTCGTGCTCGGCTTCTACCTGCTCAGCCTCGGCTTCATCACGCTGACCATGCGAACCGGTGGCGACATCGGCAGTGCCAGGGCCGGACTGCAACTGCTGTCGGTCAAGATAGGCGAGGTGCTGCTCGTCCTAGGTGTGCTGCCGCTGGTTGCGCTGACCGCGCTGGTCAGGACGCGGCGACGGGCCCAGGGCAGGGAGCTGCAGCAGGCAGACGAGCCGGAGCGGCTCTACAGTGACGTGCGTGGCTGAGGGCGCACGGACGCCGCGGGCAGAACAAACCAGGGCCGCCATCACTGAGGCTGCCCTGGCCATGTTTCGCGAGCGCGGCTATGAGGCGGCTACTATGCGGGCGATCGCGCAGCGCGCTGGGGTGTCCACCGGGAACGCCTACTACTACTTCAATTCCAAGGAAGAGCTCATCCAGGAGTTCTATTCGCGCAACCACGCGGCACACATGGCCGCATCGCGTGGTGTGCTCGCCGCGGAAACCGACTTGGCTGCGAGGCTTCAGGGCACGGTGCGTGCGCTGGTCGACATCCTGATGCCCTACCACTCCTTTGCGGCGACCTTCTACAAGCACGCGGCCGAACCAGCTAGCCCGCTTAGCCCGTTCAGCCCGCAGTCGAGTCCGGCTCGGCTGGCATCGATCGCGCTCTACCGCGATGTAGTCGAGGGTTCATCAACCCGGATGGGACCCGGAGTGAGAGAGCGCCTGCCGGAACTCCTCTGGCTCTACTCGCTCGGCATCACGCTGTTCTGGGTGCATGACAATTCTCACGGCTGCGCCAGGACCTACCAGCTGATCGAGACGACTGTGCCGGTGGTCGCGCAGCTAGTCGCGGCCTCGCGGCTGCCCGCACTGCGCCGCACGCTCAGAGATCTCATCGCGATCGCCGATCAGCTGTCATTGTGAGAAACGAGACCGAGACCGCTGACGCGGCCAACCAGACTGAGGGGAATCCCGATCAGCATGTGGCCTGACGGCGCCCGCTGCGCCGCATCCTTCACCTTTGACTTCGATGCCGAGGAGGTCTGGATCGGCGAGGATCCTGAGAACGCCAACCGTCCCGGGGTGCTCTCACAGGGCACCTACGGGGCCAAGGTCGCTGTCCCGCTGATCCTGGACCTGCTGGCAAGGCACCAGGTGCAGGCGACTTTCTACATTCCCGGCCGCGTAGCCGAGCGGCACCCGGCTCGCGTTGCCGCGATCGTCGCCGCGGGACACGAGATCGCCCATCACGGCTACACGCATACGTCGCCGCACAAGCTGAGCCGCGAGCAGGAAGAGGCCGAGCTCGTCCGAGGGCTTGAGATCCTCCGCGGATTCGGGGCTCGGGTGACTGGCTACCGGTCGCCGTCCTGGGATCTGAGCCCGCACACGCTGGACCTGCTGCACGAGCATGGCATCGCCTACTCTTCCAACTTGATGGACGACATCCGCCCGTACCGGATCGAGAACCCGCCCCTGGTCGAGGTGCCGATTTCCTGGATCCTCGACGACGCGCCGCATTTCTGGTTTGACGGCGCGAGCTGGACCAAGACAATCTCGACCACCGGGCATGTCAAGACGCTGTGGACAGAGGAATTTCTCGGCATCAGGGAATATGGTGGCGCGTGCGTATTCACCATGCACCCGCAGATCATCGGGCGGCCCTCCCGGCTGGCGTTCTTTGATCAGTTCCTGTCGTTCGTGACCGGCCACTCCGACGTCTGGGTGACGACTACAGCGCAGATCGCGAGCCGCGCATGAAGGCGGTTGTCAAGCGCGGCGCGGCTGATGGACAACCCGGTGGCCGACCGGGCGCGCCTGGAGGCCGACGTGCCGCTGCACCGCCTCGCACCGCAGACGAGGTCGCGACCGTGATCGTGTTCCTGGCGTCCCCGGACGCGTCCTGCCCCACTGGCGTCGCCGTTCCGGTGGACGGCGGCAGTACGGCGAGCTGAGAGGAACCGCGATGGGTGAGTACCCGCATGTGCGCGTGACAGGCTCTGCGCGCCAGCGCGGCCGGCAGTACGGCGAGCAGGCAAGGGACCGGGTGCACCGCTCGGTCAGCGCATACCGCGAAGTGTTCGCTGAACTGGCCGGATGGGACTGGCAGACCGTCCGAGCCGAGGCAGCCAGGTTCGAGGCACCGATCGCGGCGTACCGACCGAAGTACCTGGCTGAAATGCGCGGCATCGGCGAGGGCGCCGGGCTCGACTTCACCGACGTACTCGCGATCAACGTGCGCACCGAGGTGATGTTCGCCGCCAAGGCACGCCAGGCCGCCGCCAGCGCAGGCCCGGGCGGCACAGGGCCTGCCCGCACAGGACCGGCAGAGTGCAGCGCGTTCGCGGTTGCGCCGCCCCCGGGACGCTCAGGACCGACGCTCATCGGGCAGAACTGGGACTGGCTCCCGCACACCGCGGACACGGTGGTCGTCCTTGAGGCCAGCCAGGACGACGCGCCCGACTTCGTCACCGTAGTCGAGGCGGGCCTGCTCGCCAAGACCGGGATGAACTCCTCCGGTCTAGGTCTGGTCACTAACGCGCTCGTCACCTCCGACGACATGGGCGAGCCCGGACTGCCGTATCACGTACTGCTGCGCGCGATCATGGACTGCGAAAACGTCTCGGACGCGATCACTGCGCTGCAGGCGGGTTTCCGGTCTTCGTCGGCCAACTACCTGCTCGCGCACCGGGACGGCATCGCGATCGACGTCGAGGCCTCCCCCGGCGATTTCTCCCGGCTGTACCTGCTCTATCCCGGGGACGACGGAGTTGTTTTGCATACCAACCACTTCCTCGCCGGCCGGTTCGCCGGAAAAGATGTCTCGGTGTGGGCTATGCCCGATAGCCCGGTCCGGCTGCAGCGCCTGCGCGCTGGTGTGCAGGGCGCAGCTGACCACTCGCTGGGCACCTTCCGAGCGTTGCTGTCCGACCACGCGAACTACCCATCCGGCATCTGCTGCCATCCCGACCCGAGGATGCCGCGGTACGACCAGGGCATGACCGCGACCTCCGTGCTGATGGACCTGGACGCGGGACGGATGTGGGTGACGGACGGTAACCCATGCGGGGCCCCGTACCGCGAGCTTGACTACGCCGATTTCCTGGCGAAGCCGTCGCTTGTGGCGCAGGCCGCGCCAGCCGGCAATGAGGCCGCCGCATGAGCATTTCGCTCGGCTTCGGCCTCATCACGTGCCAGCGCTATCCCGGCGACGACCGCAGCGACGTCGAGCTGTACGCCCAGGCGCTTGACCTGGCCGAGCAGGCAGAGCGGCTCGGCCTCGACTCGGTCTGGGTCTCCGAGCACCACTTCGTCGACGACGGCTACCTGCCCGCGCTGCTGCCGCTGTGCGCCGCTATCGCCGCACGCACCGACCGGGTGCGGATCGGGACCGGCGTCGTACTCGCGCCGCTGCACGATCCGCTGCGGCTGGCCGAGGACGCCGCAGTGGCCGACCTGATCTCCGGCGGTCGGCTGATCCTCGGGATCGGGCTCGGCTGGCGGGAGGAGGAGTTCGAAGGGCTCGGCGTCCCGCTGTCCGAGCGAGTGCCCCGCATGGTCGCGAGCATGGACACCATGCGCCGGGCCTGGCGCGGGGAACTCGCCCCTGCCTGGCCCCCGGGCCCGCGCCAAGACCACGGCGGCCATGGGGCCCGGCCGGCGGTCCCGGTCCGGCCGCTACCCGCGCAGCCCGGCGGGCCGCCGCTATGGATCGGCGCGACGAGCGAGCCAGCCGTCCGGCGGGCGGGCCGAATCGGGGACGGTTTCATGGCGACCGAGGTCAGCCCACCGATGCTCGCCGAGCAGGTCGCGACGGCCAGGCAGGAGTTCGAGGCAGCCGGACGGACCGGGGACTTCGCGATCAGCGTCCACCTGCCGGTCTTCGCGTGGGACGGTCGGGGCGCCTGGGAGCTGATCAAGGACAGCCGCCGGTACGTGGACTGGAAGTACGAGGACATGGAAAGCGCACGGGGCCAGACCGGCGAACCGCGGCTGCCGCCACCGATGACTGACGCCGAGGCTGAGACGCTGCGCGAGTCCATCATTGTCGGGACCCCGGCGCAGGTCGCCAGCGCGATTGATGAATACCGCCGGGCGGCGGGCGGCGATCTGTCATTTATCGCGGGCCTGTATTTCCCCGGGCTGGACTGGGACATCCAGCGCCGGTCTCTGGAGGTCTTCGCCGCCGAGGTCGCGCCGCTGGTCAGGGAACTCGCCGCGGATGGCTCCGGTGGCTGAGCCTACTCCGATGGTCGGCATCGACATCGGCGGCAGCCCGTCCACAATCACGGTGTTCGACATGGACGGCGTCCGGTCCCGATCGGCTGGAAGACATCGCTGGTCCTTCAGCCAGGATCGCTGATCAGGATCGAGACCAGCGGAGGCGGCGGTTACGGTGACCCGGCCGGGTGGGACCCGGCCCTGCGGGCGGCTGACGAGGAGGACGGGCGAGGATGAGCGGGCACGACGCGGAGGTTGTACTGCGCGGCGGCAAAATCTACACCGTCGACGCGGCGCGGTCGTGGGCGGAGGCGGTCGCGGTTCGTGCCGGGACGATCGTCGCGGTCGGCACCGACGCGCAGATCGACGGGCTGGCCGGCCCGGGTACACACGTGGTCGACTTGGCGGGCCGGATGGTGCTGCCCGGGTTCATCGACGCGCATGTGCATGCCTCGGCCGCGGGGCTTGAGCGGCTCCGTTGCGACCTGTCCGAGGCGCACGGCCTGGCGGACTACCTCGCGATCGTGCGCCGGTACGCGCAGGCTACCGATACACATTGGATAACCGGCGGCGGCTGGTCGATCGACGTGTTCCCCGGCGGCATCCCTTCCCGCCACGACCTGGATCAGGTTGCGCCGGACCGGCCCGTGTTCCTGTCCAACCGCGATCATCACGCTGCGTGGGTCAATTCATTGGCTCTAGAGCTGGCCGGGGTTAACGCAACGACGCTGGATCCGGCTGACGGGCGGATCGAGCGCGAGAGCGACGGGACGCCGTCAGGCACCCTGCAGGAAGGCGCGATGGGGCTCGTCGAGCCGGTGATCCCCCGGCCGGAAATCGACGAGCAGGTCGCGGGCATCGCCGAAGCTCAGCGGTATCTGCACACGCTTGGCATCACCGGCTGGCAGGAGGCGATTGTCGGGGACTACGCGGTCGTCCCCGATTGCTTCGGCGCCTACCTCGACGCCGACCGGCGTGGGCTGCTTACCGCCCGGGTGGTCGGTGCGCTGTGGTGGCAGCGCGGGCTCGGGGTCGGGCAGCTCGACGGGCTGGTCGATCGGCGGGAGCGGGCCGGCGGCACCGGACGGTTCCAGGCGACCAGCATCAAGATCATGCAGGATGGGGTGTGCGAGAACTTCACCGCCTCGATGCTGAGTCCGTATCTCGATGGACACGGGCACGAAGCGAATGGTTGCGGCTCAAGCTTCTTTGCCGCCGACGAGCTGAAGGATGCCGTCACGGCGATCGATGCGCGCAGATTCCAGGTGCACTTCCACGCCATCGGCGACCGTGCCGTCAGGGAGGCACTGGACGCCGTGGCGGCTGCGCGGGTGGCGAACGGCGCGGGAGACGGGCGGCACCACATCTCGCACCTTCAGGTGGTGCATCCACAGGACCTCCCGCGGTTCCGCGAGCTTGGCGTGCTGGCGAACTGCCAGCCGCTGTGGGCCTGCGAGGAGCCGCAGATGACCGAGCTCACGCTGCCGTTCCTCGGGCCGGAGCGGTCATCGTGGCAGTACCCGTTCGGCAGCCTGCTGCGATCCGGGGCACAGCTGTGCTTCGGCAGCGACTGGCCCGTGTCGAGCCCGAATCCGCTGTGGGAACTGCACACCGCGGTGAACCGGACGGTGCCGCCCGGCTACCCGCACGCCGCGCCCGGCGCCGGAAACGTGTTCCTGCCCAGGGAGCGGATCGGCCTGCACGACGCGATCGCCGCGTTCACGATCGGCTCGGCGTACGTCAACCACGCCGACGCCCTCAGCGGCTCGATCGAGGTCGGCAAGGCCGCTGACCTCGTGGTGCTGGACCGGAACCTGTTCGCCCACCCGGCCGAGGAGATCGCACTGGCGAACATCGACATGACATTCGCTGGCGGCCGGCTGGTGCATGACCGCGCGGGATAGCCGCGGAGCCGGGCCGGTGATTTGGGCCAGTAATTTGGGCCGGTGATTTGGGCCAGTGATTTGGGCCGGTGATTTGGGCCAGTGAATTGGCACGGCCGTGGGCATGATCGGACTTGCCAATGGGCACGACAGGGCAGCACACCTTGTCCAGCTCATCGCGCAGGAGGTCGTCATCAGCCGCATGCAGCGGATCACGCGTGGTCTTGCCGACATGTCCAGGCGCGCAGGCCCGCGGCCGCAAGCGCCGCCGCGACCGACGCGCATTATGTTCCCGCGCGGCGTGCTGCCGCGGACCGTACAGCTCTGCGTTCACTGCCGGGAGAACCCGGCCGGGTTCTGGGTCAGCCGAAAGGGCGCCCAAGTCGTGCGCAGGCCTTGGTGCCTGTCTTGCTGCCAGGTGCTGGACCCGAGTAGCTGCGATGTGGTCCGGTTCGGTGATTAGCTGACCGATCGCGCGACGACCAGCAGCGTGAACCACGGCCGGGTTGTCCGATCGGGCAGGTCGTCGATCGTCGTATCTTCGTCAGGAACACCTAGCCAGGAGTCGGACCACCATGAAATACATGATGTTCGTCGTCGTCGACCCGGACGCGGCAGCGGAAGCGGAACCATCAGCGGACGAGCTGACGATCGAGCAGTGGCTCGCTGAGGTCGACGGCAACCGCAAGCGCATTACCGGCGACGCCCTGCGCCCGGTCAGCGAAGCCACGACGGTGAGGGTCAGCCGCGGGCAGGTCATCGTCACCGACGGGCCGTTCGCCGAGTCGAAGGAGTGGATCGCCGGCTTTGACATCCTCGAGTGCGAGAACCTCGACGAGGCCATAGCGATCGCCGCGCGGCACCCGCAGGCCAACGGAGGCAAACTCGAACTCCGCCCGTTCTGGACCGATGAGGATTGAACCAGCTCTTGCGCTGGCCGGAGCAGGCGAAGCTTCAGCTGCGCGCGATCATGGAGAGATGAGCCCGGTTCCTGTAGCGCCGCCTCGCCGAGCTATCGGATCGGCCGGTAGGTCGCGATCAGTGCGCCACTGCTGGTCGGCTGGGCATCGGCCAGTTCAAACTTGGTCAGCGCGGCGTCGTCGGCGAACAGCCGCTTGCGGCCGCCGCCGGCCACGACCGGGCTGATCATCAGGATGAGCTCGTCGAGTAGCCCCTGGTCGATCAGCGATCGAACCAGCGACGGGCTCCGGCGGTTCCGATCGTCCCGCCCTCCTGCTGGCGCAGGTCCGCGAGGAAGTCGGCGACCGAGCCCCTGATCAGCGTGCTGTTCGACCATTCGTCGACGGAGTCGAGCGTGCTGGAGGCGACGTACTTCGGCATGCTGTTGATCCAGCTCGCGAACGGCTCGTCGGTCGACGTCGGCCAGTACCCGGCCCATTCGGTGAACGTCACCCGGCCGAGCAGCACAGCGTCCTGCTCGTCGAGCATGCGCGACACGCCGCACCCATCTCCTCGTCGAAGCTGGGCTGCCACTCGTTGGGCGCCTCCACCACACCGTCGATGGAGCTGAACAGTCCCGCGGCCACCTTGCGCATGTGATGAATCCTTTCTTGTCGGTCGGAACGGTCTACTGGACGATCACGACGAGCGGCCCCGGGCCGCGACCCGGGCCCTCTCCACCGATCCGTCCTGGTAGGCGAGCCACACGACATCGTGCAGGTTGAAGGTCAGCCTGACGTGCTCGGGCCGCAGGACGACCCGCTGGCCGAGCTCCGGAACCGGCCCTGCGGCGAGGTCGTACCGCAGCGTCGTGTGCTCCTCGTTGAACGCGGCGACCTCAGCTTCCCGGACTAGCGGTCGAGGCGGACCGTAGTCACCGGCCACGGACTTGCGCCCGACATCGAGCACCGCGCGGTCAGCCGTGCGGCTGATCACGGTCGCGACAATGCAGAGCGCAGGCTGAAACGGCAGCCCGAGCCCGTCGATGTTCGACTCCATCAGCGCATAGGTACCCGCCTGGATCTCGGTGATGACCGGATCGGCCAAGGCCTCGCGCAGGGTGGATGTCCCGGCGGCTGAGACTATGCCGGCGGGCAGGCCCGACCGTTCGAACGACTCTTTGACCTCGGCAAGCGAGGCGTACGCGCGCTCGATCACAGCGGCCCGGCCTGGATCGCCTGGCCGCCTCCTGCCCTCGTAACCCATCAGCCCGGCGAGCCGCAGCCCGGTGGTCCGCTCGACCATCGCGCCGAGCGCGGTGGCCGCCTCCGGACCGGCCACCCCGCACCGGCCGAGGCCGACGTCGACGTCGACTAGGACGGCCACCGTCGAGCCAGCCGAGCGCGCCGCGTCGGCGAGCGCGGTCACCGCCTCGGGAGAATCGGCCGCCACGCACACTTGCGCCTGATGAGCCAGCGTCGCGATGCGCCCGAGCTTCCCGCGGTCGACAACCTCGTTCGCGATCAGGATGTCGCCGGCTCCCGCCTGAACCATGATCTCGGCCTCGCCGACCGTCGCGCAGGTGAGCCCCGCGGCAGCCGGCGTGAGCTGGCGGAGTGCCAGCGCCGGGGTGCGGTGGGTCTTGACGTGCGGCCGGATGAGCTTGCCCGTTCCGCTGAACCACTGGTCGGCAGCGGCCACATTCGCCTCAAAGCGGGCTAGGTCAACAACGAGCGCGGGCGATGCGAGCTCAGGCAGGTCGGCGAGGTCAGCAACGTCCATGGCCGCGGGCCGCTAGGCCGGACCGCCAGCCACGACGACGGGAACAAGGCTGTAGTCGAGCACCTTCCGAAACGAGTCCGGGTCGCCCGTGTACCAGGTCTTGATCATGTCCGCGCCTTCCTCCGAGGCGACCCGCACCGCCACTCGCAGGTCGTCGACCCCATAAGGACCGTGGTAGCCCGGCTGGCGAAGGCGCTGGCGGCATAGGCGGCGAGCCCGCGACGGAACAGGAACGCGTTGACTCCGGCCTTGGCCAGGTCCCCGATCAGCTCGGCCGGGTGGTCGAGCTGCAGGTAGTCGGGTTCCTCGTTAGCGTGATCCATCGGCAGCACCACCGACGTGCCGATATCGGGGTCGAACAGGCGGGCCAGCCGAAGGGTCTTACCGATGCTCGTCGTCATGTCGCTGCTCCCTCAGCCGCCTGGGATCACTGCGAGCAGGGTAACGACGATGCGGACAATCACCAATGCCGATCTGCGGACGTTGCGGGCCGGTTCCGCCCTTGTCAGCCGGCCAGGCATCAGGACACAATGCGCCGGTGAGCCTGGTCGGCATCGACGTCGGATCCAGCGCCGTGAAGGCAGCCGCGTACCGTGCAGGCGGCGGGCTGCTCGCTGAGGCCGCCGAGGACATGCCATCGCGGCATCCGGCTCCCGGCGCGGCCGAGGTCGGGGGCGAGGACGTCTGGGCTGGCGTCGTGCGGGCAGTGCGGCGGCTGGCTGCCAGCGAGCGGGTCAGGCGTGACCCGCCGGTGGCGCTCGCAGTCTCGGCCTCAGGCCGGGAGGGCTTCCCCGCTCGCGCCGACGGATCCCCGCTCGGCCCGTGCCTGCGGACCGCCGACGCCCGCCGACCTGCGACGGAGCTCGCGGCCGCGCTAGAGCGGCCAGCCGCGCAATGGATCAGGGACTGCGGCCACGTCCCCGATCACATGGACCCGACCAATCGCATCCTCTGGTGGAAGGAGCAGTCGCCCGCGACGATGGCACGGGCGCGCTGGTTCCTCGGTTGGCATGAGCAGGTGTCGCTGCACCTGACGGGCTACCCGACCATTGATCCCGCGCTCGCCTCTGGCTTCGGCATCTTTGACCTCGCCACGAGCTCCTGGTCAGCCGAGCGGGTCAGCGAGCTGGGCATCGATCCGCGCATCCTGCCGGAGGTTGTTGCCTGGGCTACACCGCTTGGCCGGATCCGGCCGAAGGCGGCTGCCGAGCTTGACCTGCCCCCGACATGCACGTTCGTGACAGGAAGCTGGGACGGCTCCTGCGCGGCCGTCGGCGCCGGAGTGGTCGATGACGGCAGCGTCCTGGTCGCGGCCGGCACATGGGAATCGGCGGTAGCCCCGCTGCGGCGGCCGCGATTGCGGCAGGTCGCCGTCCAGCGGCTCGCGCTGACCCCACAGCCCAGCACTCCGGGACGGGCTTTGTGGGCGAGGAGCCCGAACGGCACAAGCGTCCTTGACTGGGCGCTTGGCATCACTGGCATCAGGCTCGCCGAGCTCGAGCAGGCGCTCGATGCGACCGGCCCCGACCCGTCGCCGGTCCTGATGGTGCCGCACCTGTCCGGGGCTCCAGGGCCGTGGCCGGAGGTCGGTTCTGCCACTGGATCGGTGCTGGGCCTGACCGTGGCCACGTCCGGCGCCGATCTTGTCCGGGCAGCCCTGGAAGGCATCGCGATCGAGCTCACGCTCGCGGTCGGCGCGCTGCGGGCCGCCGGCTGTCCGATCACGAGCTGTACGGTAGCTGGCGGTGGGGCCCGGTCGCCCTGGTGGATGCAGCTCAAGGCCGATCTTCTCGGGATACCTGTGCACGTTGCGCACGTACGCGAGCCCGGCACGCTCGGCGCTGCGATGCTCGCCGGGGTGGGCGCTGGCGTGTACGGATCCGTTGGCGAGGCGGCCGCGCAGGCACGCATCGCCAGGCGGTTCGAGCCCGACGAAGGGCGAGCGTCACGATACGAAGGGAAACTGACGAGGCACCGATACTGGGCGCAGGCGCTGCTGTCGGCCGGGAGGGAACGCTGATGCCGCACGCCGGAGACCTGCTGGCGGGCTTGCTCGACGCCGCCGGGGTCACGTACGTCTTCGGCCAGCCGGGCGGTCAGACCGCAGCGCTCTACGACGGCATCGCCCGCCGCGCTGACATTCGCCACCTGCTGGTCAGGGATGAGCGCTCGGGGGCCTACGCGGCCGACGCCTTCGCCAGGCTGACCGGCCGGCCGGGCGTCTGCGATGTCACCGTCGGGCCGGGGACAACCAAGCTCGCCGACGGGCTCGTGGAGAGTCTGAACGCATCGGTCCCGGTGATCGCGATCGTCGGAGAACTGCCGGCGGCCTGGGAGCCGCTCAGGGACAAGGGGGTCGCCTCGCAGGGATTCGGCCAGGTCGGGTTCCTGACCTCGATCACGAAGTCGACGCTGGTCGTTCCCAGCGTCCCCGCCCTGCCCGATCTGATCCGCGGCGCCTTCAGGATCGCGACGAGCGGGCGCCCCGGCCCGGTCGCGGTGGTGATCCCGCACGACGTCCTGGACTCACCCTGGGAGCCCGGCGATGGCGCGCACGATTGGCAGACCGACGACAGGTTCTCGCGCGCCCCTGCATTCAGGCCCGTTGCCGACCCGGCCAGGATCACCGAGGCCGCGGCGCTGCTCGACGCATCGGCCAGGCCGCTCATCATCGCTGGCGGCGGCGTCCATGCCTCGCGCGCCACCAGCGAGCTCGCCGATCTGGCGAATCGCACCGGCGCCGTGGTGGTTACCAGCTTTACCGGGAAAGGGGCGGTCGACGAGACCGCGCCGCTGGCGGCCGGAGTGCTGAACCCGCTGGGCAGCACCGCGTCGCTTGAGCTTGCGCGGCAGGCGGACACGGTGTTCTGGTGCGGCTGCAAAGTCGGGCAGAACACCAGCCACAACTGGCAGCTGCCGCTGCCGCATCAGGCGACCATTCAGCTGGACATTGATCCTGCGGAGATCGGTCGCACATTCCGGCCGAGCGTCGCCCTGCACGGCGATGCACGGGCGACGCTCAAGGCGCTCGCCAGCAGCGTCCGAGGTCAACGCGAGACGGCGTGGCGACAGATCGCGGCTCAGGCCGTCGGCGAAGCGGCATCGGATCGCCTGGCCCAGGAGACGTCCGACGCAATCCCCGTTGCTCCGCAGCGCGTCATGGCTGAACTCGCTTCCCGGCTGAGGACCGGCGATGTGGTCGTCAGCGACGCGAGCTTCTCAGCGGGATGGATCGCCGCGCACTTGCCAGCTCGCCGCGGCAGCCGGGACTTCCTGTTCGCCCGCGGCCAAGGCGGGCTGGGATACGCCGTGCCCGCGGCGATCGGCGCCTGCGCCGCCAGGCCCGACGACCGCGTTATCACGGTCAGCGGAGACGGCGGATTCAGCTATGCGATCGGCGAACTTGCGACGCACGCACTGCTTGGCACCCGGTCCACGCATATCGTGCTGAACAACGGCTCCCTCGGCTGGCTCGCGATGTGGCAGCGGCTCTACTTCGACGGCCTGCGCCAGTCCGTCGACCTGGAGAGCCCGTCGACGCGGCCCTCCTTCGCCGGCGCCGCCCGTAGCCTCGGCTGCGCCGCATTCGAGGTCGAGCGCCCCGGCGATCTGGCCGCGGCGCTGGAAACCGCGCTCGGCTCCGACGGTCCGGCCGTGGTTGAGATCCGGATCGACCCCGCCGCGACGCCCATCCACAGCTTCCGCCGACGGTTGGCGGAAGGCGGCCACCTTCCCCGGGCGCCACGACCTGGCACGGTTTACCGGGTGCCGGCCTGGCATCGCAGTCCCCTCGTCCCGGCGCCGAGCGCCGGCGAGGACAAAGAAAGCAACGCAGGCCGAACCCAGCATTGACTCAGCCTCACGAACCTGCATACATTTCCGCCTGAACGCGGTCGCCGCCTGGACGACCGCCCTCGCGACCTGGCCACCGGGAGGCGGGACGATGGCAGACGTGCGCGTGCGGGAAGCAGGCTCGATCCGGGCGAACATCGGCGACCGGGTCGAGGATCTGGATACACCACTCATCCTGGCCGACCTGGACCGGATGGAACGGAACATCAGCGACTGGCAGTCCTGGATGGACGCCCGCGGGGTCAACCTCCGCGTCCATGTCAAGACACACAAGGTTCCGGAGATCGCGCTGCTGCAGCTCGCGGCCGGCGCCCGCGGAATCTGCTGCGCGAAGATCAGCGAGGCTGAACCGTTCGCCGCCGCCGGCGTCGATGACATCGCGCTGGCCTACCCGATCTTCGGCGAGCAGAAATGGGCCAGGATCGCCGAACTGGCCGCATCGGGCGTGCGAATGACGGCGAATTGCGACAGCGAGGAAGGGATCCGGCAGGCCTCGGACGCCGGCGCCGCGGCGGGCGTCGTCCTGCAGTTGCAGGTCGACGTCGACAGCGGGATGGCCCGCGGCGGGATCCCGCTCGCCGAGGTCGACAGGATCGAGGCGCTTGCCCGCCTGATCGAAAGCCTGCC
>Ga0070707_100003910_pt1 | contig 14027 bp, 18 predicted proteins | sample KBSK5502metaG_FD_65468 | JGI IMG/M metagenome (GOLD analysis project Ga0070707, IMG submission 65468) | Corn, switchgrass and miscanthus rhizosphere microbial communities from Kellogg Biological Station, Michigan, USA - KBS K5-50-2 metaG | ecosystem: Host-associated > Plants > Roots >... | reverse complement strand
CGCTGCTCACCGTCCCTTTTTTCTGCACGGATGTCCCAAGAAGCCAGCACAACTCATGGCATTCTAAAGGATGGGTTTATCCCTACAAGATTGAGGCTTCGCTCTACCCCCTCTTGTTAGGGTGCGCAGCTGAAGGCCGGGCTGAGAAGTGTGAGCGGAATGTGAGGATTGCGGTGTGTTTTTTGATGGGGTTGTGAGTTGCCTGTGGTATACATCTCACTAGGAACCTGTTGACTCGACAGAGTGCAAGGTCCTGCCCCGTGCAGTGAGGCATGAGGGCTGATTTACGCCTTTGGGGCGTCGTGCGCCACCACGTGAAACTGGCAGGAGAACAAGATGCCGACTCGAGACAAGGACAAGGTGCAGGCCGCGATGAACGACGTGACGGCTGCCGCTATCAACCCCTATCACATGGCGCTTCAGCAGTTTGAAGCTGCCGCCGACAAGCTGCACCTTTCCGAGGATCTGCGCGAGGTGCTGCGACAGCCCAAACGCGAACTCACCGTCAACTTTCCGGTCCGGCTCGATAGCGGTCGGATGAAAACCTTTACCGGCTATCGCGTCCAGCACAATGTCAACCGTGGTCCTGCCAAGGGTGGGATCCGCTACGGTCCTGACGTGACGCTGGATGAGGTCAAAGCCCTGGCGATGTGGATGACCTGGAAGTGTGCCGTCGTGGGCATCCCGTACGGTGGCGCCAAAGGCGGCGTCATCTGCGATCCCAAGCACATGAGTCCTGGGGAATTGGAACGCCTGACCCGCCGCTATGCTAGCGAAATCGCGATTATTATCGGGCCGCACAGTGATATTCCCGCTCCTGACGTCAACACCAACGCGCAGGTCATGGCGTGGATCATGGATACCTATTCCATGCATGAAGGGTACTCCATCCCCGCTGTCGTTACCGGCAAGCCCCTCTCTATCGGTGGCAGCGAAGGGCGCAATGATGCCACCGCCACGGGCGTGTTATTCGTGACCCGCCAGGCCGCCAGGCGTCTGGACATGCCTTTACAAGGGGCGCGTGTCAGCATCCAGGGCTATGGCAACGCCGGTTCCATCGCTGCCCGCCTCTTCCACAAGGAAGGGTGCAAGGTGGTAGCGGTGAGCGATACCCGCGGCGGCATCTACCATGGGGCCGGGCTTGATCCGGCTGCGGTCCTGCGCCACAAGCAGGAACATGGCAGCGTGGTCGGCTTCCCACATGCCCAGCAGGTGAGCGTGCAGGAGGTCTTGGAGGTGCCGTGCGAGATCCTGATACCGGCCGCGACAGAAGGGGTCATCACGGCGAAGAATGCCGACCGCGTGCAGGCGCGCATCGTTTCAGAAGCTGCTAATGGCCCAACGACTCCCCAGGCCGATACCATCCTGTTCGACAAGGGTGTCAGTGTGATTCCAGACATCCTGGCCAATGCAGGTGGCGTCACCGTCAGCTACTTTGAGTGGGTGCAAGACCTGCAAAGCTTCTTCTGGGGTGTCGAAGAGATCATGCAAAAACTGGAAGTGATTATGAATCGTGCCTTTGCTGCGGTGGCAGAGAAGGCCGACCAGTCTCACTGCGATCTGCGTCTGGCTGCCAATATGCTGGCGATCTCGCGGGTTGCCGAGGCCACGCAGATGCGCGGCATCTATCCGTAAACCACGCCCACCCAGTAGTAGAAGGAGAACAGTAGGGCTGTCTGTCGTCTCGGGCGGTAGCGGGAGTAGAGAAGCAGTAGCGGAGGAAAAGCTGTAAGCTGGCTCGTGTTTTCCGAGGCAGTGTGAGCGAATACGGGGGTATCAGCAGAAAGTGTGTACAAGGTCATCGAGTTGGTGGGAACCAGCCACGGGTCGTGGAAGAAGGCGGCTGCGGCTGCCATCGAGCAGGCTTCCCACAGTTTGCGGGACTTGCGGATGGTCCGCATTGTCGAGCAAGACATCCACATCGGGCCTGGCAAGCCGCTGACCTACCGGCTGAAAATGGCACTCTCGTTCAAGTACGAGGGCGGGGAATGAGGAGCAAACCGGAGCCGAGTCCATACAGAAGAGCAGACGGTACCGTCAACTTAGACGTAGAAAAGAAGATTGTAACTGCCCAGGTCTTGAAGATGGTACGTTTAGCTCTTCCTCCAACTTTCGTGTGCTGAGAAGTACCAGGAAAGAAGAACCTGTGAATGCTAACCGCTTTCTTTTTTCCTTCCAGTCTGTTTCAGCTTCATTTCAGCAGGTTGTTGTACACTTGATGATGTAATATGTGAAGCGAATACGTCATGAAACGAGCGCTGAAGACGGCATGGATCAGAACGAGTTGGAAGAACCACACGATGATTTTGTTGTAGAGATCACCAATCTGCCTCAAGATGACGAAGAGGGTTCAACAAACACTCCACGCTTCTTCATGGAACCCTGGTTGCTTTCCCCCAAGTACCGCAAACAGAAGACCATGGCGGCTGCCGTTTGCATGGGGCTGGCGCTGCTGATCGTCTTGTTCGCTCTTACCCCTGTTAGCCGACTCTTCCTGCACGGGTCGCCACCAACCGTCGAGCCATCAACCTCTTATTTTGGACTGGATGCTAATCCCCCTTGGGGATCGCTGTCTGTCGACGGAAAGCAGGTTGCCTTGTTTTCCAGAGGAGCCTATACGCTCTTCAGTTTACCACCTGGTCAGCATATGTTGACCTGGCGTGCTGCTCCATTTGCGCCGCAGCAGTGCCGTATCTCTGTGCCAGTGGATTTCGGGAGTGCTACCTGCCAGTTCCCCAATGCCGCGCCTCACCTGGGAGGCACGATCAGCGCCTATATTGGTTTTCCGACCAACTTGACCATGCTTTCCGCAGTGCAGCGTGCCGCGTTGATCCAGGCAGCGCAAACAGTGCTCGACCGTCAGCAGCCCAGTGAGACGGTACAGGCAGGAGAGGTGTATGCGCAGACCCCAGCTGTCTCCGGGACGAACACACGGTCCTGTACCGTCGTCTTACAGCTTGCAGCGATCTGTTTCGCGACTGCTCACCAGCCACTGGAGGCGACGTTGCGCCTGCAACTGGATACCGGTCCATCACCCGATGCGCCTTGTGCGAATGGGGCATGCGACTCAGGCAACCAGAACTGCCGGTTATTCTGCGATATTCCCGCCTTCGTTGGATCCAATATCACACTGTCTCCAGCAGTGTGGCAAGTGTCCGTTCAGGTGCAATTGCTCTGGAAGTTCGCCACCCAAGATGGACGGGTAGTAGAGGAGAATCAGGCAGATAGTTTTATTCTCGGACAGCAAAATGCTCTCACGGTCCCCTTGAATATTACCTGGAACGGCATGGGGTGGGGCGTGACACCCGCCAGGCAGAGCGGTCCTTTCGGGAGTGATGCCCCGGTGTGTCAGGCCGCTGTTGGAGATATGTCTACCCTGGTATTCGCCTCAACGCCGCCCAATACCGAACCGCAGTTGGTGCCGGGGCCAACGTCTGCCACGGGTTGCTTGATCACCATCCCACTCCAATCAGGCGTGAATGGCGCACCCATGCCGACACCCACTGCGTCGACGGTCGCCTATGTGATCCAGCGTTTTGGAGTGTTGTTGGCGGTGAATGCCGTGGCGCATCGCCTGTGGCCGTTTCTGCCCGTTGCTGATGCCTCTACACAGCACCTTGCGCAACAGTTGATCACTAAGGGGGGAAGAGCCGTCAGCAATGGCTTGCACACCACGGGTTCCTCCTGACCGTCAAACATTCGGGTAATCCGCACTCAATTGGAAGATGATAACTACCCAGGTGGGTTGCTGAGGTCTGCTAGAATAGGGCCATGACCCAAGAGGAACGTATCGCTCAACTTGAGCAAGAAAACGCGGAGTTGCGAGCGCAGTTAGCTGCGGCCTACCAGCAGATCAACCAGCTGGCCGAACGGTTGCAACGGATAGAAGGACAGTTAGCCAAAGACAGCCACACGAGCCTCAAACCGCCGTCGAGTGACGGGGAAAGCGCGAAAGCCCCGGAGCCAGCGTCACCACAGCGAGAATCCGACGGGAGGGCAACCGGGGCATGCAGGGCACACGTTGATGCAAGTGGCCAGTCCTGATGAGGTAGTGCGGCATCGTCCCCTGGTCTGCGCTCACTGAAAGCCTCCGTTGGAGGGCGTGGCCGGACAGCTCAGGGAACGCCGACAGGTGCATGATCTGCCGGAGGTACGACTGGTAGTGCGAGAGCACCAGGTAGAGGAAGTGTGTTGCCCAGCGTGGAAGCCGGGTGAGCCGGGGAAGCTTCCCCGTGGGAGTAGAGGCCCTGGGGAGGTCAGGATCGAAGGTGCGCGCCCTAGCCGTCTATCTGCATGCGTATCAATTGGTGCCGCTGGCGCGGGTCAGTGAACTCCTCGCTGATCTGTGCGCCTGCGAGGTGTCAGAGGGAACCGTGCTGACGTGGGTTGAGTGCGCAGCAGAGCGGCTTGCCTCGACAGTGGCGCAGATTGCTGACTCTCTCGAGCGCGAGTCCGTTGCAGCATGCAGATGAAACCGGCGTGCGCATTGCAGGCAAATTACAAGTGAGGATGGCGCAACCGCCTTTTGTCGCATTCGCAGCTACCTCTCCACCATGTGCAAGCAGGGGCATCCCATGTTGGCTGCGCTGGCGGCAGTCTTTGCTGGTCAACCACTGCCTATCGCTTGGGCACCTGGGTAGTTACAAAGTTTTTGTATAATACGATGCCGATCAGGCATCTTCAAGCATCCAAACGGATGGACTACTCGTAGAAATAAGCAGGATTCTGTCCGGTATAGACACATACGCCGGCTCACGGCGAATTGACCTCTGGCAACAGCAGCTCTTCCCCACATTGGTGCTCGTTCGTGCATGCATAACACACGTAGCCCTCGTCGTTATAGATACACTGCTTGGTCGTTACCTGAGGCCACCCAATACAGTAAACATGGCTTCGTTGAACACGCCTCCACGTGGTGCCGTGGCTACGGCAAAGACTGGGTAAGCTTTTCCACCGCAGAAAGAGGTGGAGATATAGTCACCTACCATGCTACCCTGGGAGGTACTGGCTAACCAGGATAACATCATTGGTCCAGCCAGGTGCTTCGTCGAGCTCCAGGTCTTTCCTCCGTCAGTTGATGACGAGGAGCCGACATCGAGCCGACACGTGGAGGAGCTGCAGTTCCCGTTTGCGTAATAGTAGAAGGCAAGGACCAGGTGACCTCGGCTCTCAGAGGTCGATTGGTCAACGGCAAGACCCGGAATGAAGTGATCGCCGCCACTGCCAATGGGGTCAAGAGGGATGCGCTGGACTGCCGACCAGGTCTTGCCATCGGCGGAGGTACTCAACACGAGATCGTTGGCACTACAGCCGCTTTCAAACCGACAATCTGGCCAGGCGACGTACACTCTGCCCGACCGGTCCACTGCGGCAGAGGGGAACGGGAAAGGGGCGCGCATGCCTCCCTTGGGATGATGGTAGGCTGACCGAGAGATCAGGACGGTGCTGCTCCAGCTTGCGTCTCCATTCGTGGACTGAAAGGCCGCGATGTTCTCACTGCTCAATGCTGAAGTGAACACAATGAAAGGCACAATCACCGTCCCGTTGGGCTCAGCAAGCGGTTGTCCGCCAAGGCCCGAAGCACGGTCGGCAGTCGTCCTTTGCCCTAACCACGTCTGTCCACCGTCAGTAGAGGTACTCATCAGAACCAGGTCGATACAACACCCCTCGTCAAACTCGCTATAACAGTGACCGTAGAAGGGACTGGTGGCCGTATCATCACAGACGATCCAGTCTTTGTCGAAAGCACTCCCTGGCCCACCCTGCTTCACCAGTACCGGCGTGCTCCAGGTAAGTCCTCCATTAGGCGAGCGGCTGGCAAGCACATCGGTAAGGGACCCGCTAGAAGGACTGGTCTTGTGGGCAAGGTAGGAAATCATCCAGACGTTGTGCCTGGCATCATAAGCAACCGAAGGGTCGCTGACCCGGTCATAAGAGCCATCTGCGAAGACGGTCGTGCCGGGGAGGAAGCCATGTGTCCACGACCGACCACCAGTGATAGAAGTCGCCCATCTGATGTTGGAAGCCCCACCCTTAAAAAAGCGGCCCGCTTTGAAGGCCGCCACGACTGTGATGCCAAAGGCAAAGGTAGCAGGCTCGACTTCCGTTTGGTGCTGACTCGTCTTGTTTGTGTAAGGATCGCGACTGATTTGGGTGAGCGTCACGGGCGCTGAGGTAGAGGTGAAGTGGTGGGCGGGTGATGAGCATGCGCAGACGAGAGCGCACGCGAGAGCCAGAGCACCACTCGTTCGCCCGAGAAAACGAGCAATAGCTGACACAGGGAATTCCTCCTTTCTGCTTCTTGAATTGGGACAATGAACTCTCCGCATAGGTAACAGCATGCAGTTCTGAACGCTGAGTACATGACAGTGAATCAGTCCGTGATCTCTTTTGCCTGCAATTCCTTGAGGGCATCTTTTGCTACCCACCGAGCTGTTTTGGAGTCCATGTCCTGGATCTCATAGGCGCATTCCAGGGCTACTGCACGAAGGTGGTTATTCCGTTTTCCAATCTGCCGCAATGCCCAGTTGACGGCTTTTTTCACGAAATTCCTCGCATCACCTGCATAGTGCTTGATCAGCGGGAAGAACTGCAGGAATGCCTCGTCCTGCGCTTGTTTGTCATGGACTGCCAATTCGGCCATCAGCACAAAACCTGCCCGCCGTACGAACTCCTTCTCCCGCTGACACCACTCTTTGGCCTTTAGATAGGCATAGGGCGTTCGATCAAACAGGTTCCCGCAGACCTGGTCGCACACATCCCACGTATCAAAATCGTTGATCCACTCGTCCATCAGTTCGGCAGAAACCAGTTGAGGCTCAGCAAGCATCGAGGCGAGGATTCTTGCCTCATGGATCCCTGAAGCCCAGAGGGCTACTGCAAGTGCCTGGTTCCTTCCTATCTCTTTCGCCATCTTGCGCAGGGTGGGAATCGGGATGCCCAAAGCCTGGGCAGGTCTGCTGCCAAACCTGGCCATCCCTTCGACGGCCTGAGGGTTTGCACGTTGTTGCAAATTTGTGATAATCTGGTCCGACGTTATCAAAGCGCACCTGCTTTCTCCGCCGAAGCGGCACATCTGCCTCTATTGTATCCCATGCCTGAAGACTATTCGCTGTGAGGTGCCTGCGTGCCGACCTGTTCGAACCCGCTCGCCATCTAGTAATGTCGCTCAACTCTGGGAAGTGCTGAGGCAGTTATGATCTGAAGCCATCCCGTGGTACAATGAGGTGGTCACTGGTTTCCGGCGCAAAGCTCGAAGAATACGCAGCCGTGGCACTTCATCGCCATCCGTGACCGGGCGACCCTGCGGCAGCTAGCTGAGTTCGGCGCGTACGCGGGACATCTGGCCGGAGCTCCTTTTGCTGTTGCCCTCGTTGCTTCCACCGCCGAGGGCTTCGATCTGGGGCAGGCCGCGGCATATATGCAACTGGCCGCCTGGGACCTGGGTATCGGCTCATGCATCGCCTCGATGTGGGAACTGGAGAAGGCCAAAGCGATCCTGAGTGTTCCGCAGGACCTTCACTTTGCTGTCGCGATCTCTACAACAGCAAAAGTGGTTGACCTTGTCTGCCTGTCACGCTGGGCTTCTTGGGGATCATCGGACGCCCGTCGGTTCCACTGAGATTATTTATGTATTTTTCTAGAATTAATAGGACATATGTTCTCTGTCTCGGCCCTTTCTCTCAACATATGCTCCTCACTGATGCCTGACCGGTACGCCCTCAGTTTCCGTGTCCCGCTTCGCTGGGCTACCTCAGCCCGGTTGCTGATGCACAATTGATAGGTTAGCCCGAATGTTTCGGGTCTCCACAAAAGCGGGTGAAACTCAGCGCAAACATCGGGTAGCAAGTGGCCGGGCATCCGTGTTGTGAGGTATGATTGAGGTGAGAAGAAGAGACCTGTTAAAAAACATTTGTAGGACAGAGACCTATTTATGTCCTCTTCGGGCAAAGGATCAGACAACAGGAGGTGCTCATTGACTCCCTGGTTAGAGGACATACAAGCTGTCCTCTCCACCACTCCAGAGCGAGGGCCTCGGCTGGTCAGCACGCTTCCTCTCGATCTGCTGACTCGTCCACCAGCCACAGGAGAGTGGTCAGCGCTCCATTGCTTACAGCATTTACTGGACGCTGAGCGCCTGGTTTTTCCTGTCCGCTTCCACGCTTTTTTGGCAGGACAGGAGTTCGTCGATTTCGATCCAAACGAACCGCACGCCGGCACTGAGTCACTGACTCCCGAGCAGCTGGTGGCGGCGTTCGCACGCGCTCGAAAAGCGAGCCTTGTCCTGTTCAAACAGGTGACGGATGACGATCTGGGACGGACGAAACAGCATCCCACGCTGGGTATCGTCACGCTGGCAGAGATGTTGCACACCTGGGCAGCTCATGATTTGAACCACACCGTCCAAGCCGAACGAGCGCTCATGCAACCCTTCATGCTCGGCTGTGGCCCCTGGCGTTCATTTTTTCAGGACCACGAGATTGATGGTCAGAAGGAATAAAGCGCGTCTGCATAGGCTCATTGTCGAATGTTGCGACAAGTTGGGTCGCAAGTTCCTCTGCTGCGTTGGCGATGCTTTTCCCTGGGTTTTCTTTGATCTCGGTTGCAATCAAATCGCTCGCCGCAGCGGAGGCTGCTTGTGCGTGAAGGAGTTATCAGCATGCCTCTCATGCGTGTGAATGGGGCGGCGCTCTATTACGAGGAGTATGGCACAGGTCCTGAAACCATCGTCTTTGCGCATGGCTTGTTGTGGAGTTGTCGCATGTTCGATGCCCAGGTCGCGCTGCTCAAGGAGCACTACCGTTGCGTGGCCTTCGACTTCCGTGGCCAAGGTCAGAGCGAGGTGACACGTGGCGGGTACGACATGGAGACCCTCTACGAGGATACGGTAGCACTCATCGAACAGCTCGGCTGCGCGCCCTGCCACTTTCTCGGCCTTTCGATGGGAGGCTTTATTGGCTTGCGTCTCGCCGCCAGGCACCCCGAGCTTCTGCAGTCGTTGATCCTGCTGGAGACTTCCGCTGATCCAGAGCCGAGCGAGAATGTTGCCAAGTACCGGCAACTCACGTTCGTGGCCCGCTGGTTTGGTCTGGGCCTGGTGGTCGACCGGGTGATGCCCGTCATGTTCGGGTGGACCTTTCTCACTGACCCAGCGCGCGCTGGGGAGCGCCGCGAGTGGCGAGGTCGTATGAGCGGAAACCATCGACTTGGCATTACACGGGCCACCACTGGCGTCATCACCCGCAAAGGCATAGATAGCGAGATCGACAGGATTCGGGTTCCGACGCTGATACTTGTCGGAGACGAGGATGTCGCTGTTCCGCCGGTCCACTCCCAGCACCTGCATGAGCGTATCACTGGCTCGCGCCTGGAGATCATCCCTCACGCTGGTCATACTTCGACCGTCGAGGAGCCGGAAGCGGTGAACGTTGCAATCACAAACTTTCTTGGCAGTCTCTCCTAGGCCCATGGGATTGAAGAAAGGCATGCGGAACAATACAACGATATTCCGTGCGAGAAAAGGAACTGGCCTCAGGTGCCTGTCACGCTGGCCTTCTTGGAGATAAGCGGTTGATGCATTCGAGGTGCATCGAGAGGTTTTTCTACCCCGTATACGGGCTGCACGTGAAAATGGAGCAATACCTGGACTCCTGTTGCACGAAAATTGAGGAAGAGCCTTAAAGCTGGACATCGGGACATCAGAAAGCGGAAGCGCGTACTATCATCTGGAGCCACCTCTTTTCGCCGCCCAAGCGGCCAAACGTACGTAACGAGCCCTGTCCTACTCCTAATAGCCACTCGCCGCTGCTTTTGTCAAGAGGGGTGCTACTGAATGGCACGTGTGGCGATGCAGCCAGCGTCAGCGGGTGGTATCATGTGGTGTGGCTCTGGAGTGCTCCAGCTATCTACGTGAGCGTCGTGCTCGATGTCCAGAGACACCGGAGGGCTGTTGGTGGAGACACACCGAAGATCACCAGTTTCACAGCTGAAGACCGCCTTGATCTTCCCTGGAAGCCTGGGGAAGATGACAGAAGATACCTTGGCGCGGGCCTACAAGGGCCAGACCATTCTTTCCTGCACGACCAGCAGTGGCTACCAAGTTGGCCTCCTGTTCGGTGCGGGTCAGCCCTCCGCCGTACAACCCTCCCCTCCTGCACCTGAAACGTGCTACCTGGTGTACTTTTACGGCAACGGCATGTGCCTGCAGACCTCCTGCTATGAGTTTGCGCAGTTCCGACAGCTGGGATGGGCCGTCCTGATCCCTGAGTATCCGGGATACGGGATGAGTAGCGGCTGGGCGAGCGAGTCTGGCTGCTACGAGGCTGCGGACGCAGCCTACCACTATCTCACAGAGACCATAGGTGCCCACCCCACCCAGATCGTGGTCGCCGGCTGGTCCCTGGGTGCCGCCGTGGCCATCGACCTCGCCGCCCGCAAGCAGGTGGCCGGTTTGATCGTGCTCGATGCGTTCACGAACATTCCTGAGCAAGCCCATGCCATGCTCCCATGGGTTCCCACGTGGGTCGTCCGCCTCTTCATCAGGGAGCGCTTCGACAGCCTGAGCAAGATCCGCCGGGTGACTTGCCCGATCTTCATCGGACATGGGACCCAAGACGAACTGGTGCCCTTTGCCATGGCCGAGCGCCTTGCACAAGCAGCGAGGCCTCGCAACCCGGTGACATTCCTCCCTATCCAGGGCTGCAGCCATAACGGGATCTTTGAGGCGAATCGGGGCTGTGTTTGGACCGCGATCAGGGACTTTTTATCGAACTTGTGGCAAGTGGACGCCCACACTGATGAACGCTCCGGAACTGTCAGCTGGGACAAGGGGCGAGTGCGATGACCACGCGACAGATCAACGCGGTCCCTCGATCCAGGCGGAGCTTTGCTTGACGGCCGGTATGCAAGTGGGAGAATCTAGGGAGAGCGTCCGGGGTGGTAAGCGCGTTTGCATGCGCTGCCACCCCCTGGTAGCAGCATCATACACGCCCTCCATCAGGGAGGCAATCTACATTGTTTTGTCAGGAAGGAGCTGGCGATTTTGAAAGGGCAAACGAAGCACCTGACCGGGCAGGTACGAGAGGCATTGCTTGCTCTGCCAGATACCCTGCTCATGGAGATATTTGGTGAGTGGCTTGATGATGTCGATGAACAACTCCTGGACTGGGGTGATGAGTGCCGCTCCGCGCTCGGCTACCGCATCCAGTCGGACGAGACGCACAAGATCTACGGCTCATTCGAGGAGCTCGAGCAGGCGGAGCCTGATGGGGCAGGTGGCTCCTGGGTGGTTCCGGACGCCCAGACGCTGCGCACGATCCTCGCCAGCCTCTCACTTGAACAGTTTTACCACAGCGTGATTGCCCTGGCGGGTGAGGCCCTGGCTCTCCAGGCCTCCGAAGAGGCGTGGGGGTTTCCGCCGTCGGTAGCGAGCGATGGCTACGATTTCATGCGCTGCTTGACCGTTCACTTGCGCTACCAAGCGCTGCGCAGGCCAGAACAAGGCCATATCTCCTTTCCCCAGCAGGCCACAGGCAGAAGGAAGCCGATGAAACCTTCGAGTTCCGGACTACCTGGCTGGCTGTAGTGGCTACATAGGACATCCGTTCGTACAATTGCTCATTGGAGCTTTCACTCCATTCACGCTGATTCCTGAAAAGCCATCTTCAAACAGAGGAAGAATCTCCACGCGGAAGATGTCACTTGTGTTCGGCGATATGCTCGTTTGGGAGGAGATGGCCAGGAGGAAACTGCCTCAAGGTTTTCCAAAAAACAGAGAACGCACAAGCTGAGATAAGCGAAATCAGGGAGGCTCGTCCAGAGCCTCATCCATCTCTCTCTGAAGCTATCTTCCAGTATTCAAGCTGCTCTTTGGTAGTCATGGTGTAACCCGCCCAAGACAGGAATGGAGAGCACCCTGTTGCTCTTATGGTGCAATGGAGCAGGAGACGCTGGTGGCTCGGGGAGTTGCTGATGAATCCCTTGATGTGGTCGTGCCCGATTAAAGTACGCGACATACCTCTTGAGCACACGCTGGAACTGCTTCTCGTGGAGGATCAACAGGTGGAGAAGCGCATTCTTGTCGCACACTCCTCAAGAAGCGTTCGCAAATCGCATTGGCTTGTGGAGCGTGATACGGTGTTTTAAGAATCTCAATCGCACTCGTTGTCGCCACCCGAGTGAAACAGGACCCAAATTTACGATCGTTATCACGTAGCAGATACTTCGGTGCTTGCCCACAGGGCGTGGCTTCTCGCAGAGGCTCGGCCACCCAGGGATCGGAAGGGGATCGGGTGACTCCGACATGGATCACCCGTCGTGTCTCGAGCTCGATGAGGAAGAGCGCGAAGAGCGGTCGAAAGAAGAGATCAGTCACCTGCAAGAAGTCACAGGCCCAGATTTGCGCCGCATGATTGTATAGAAAGGTAGTCCACTTCTGTCCTCTTGGTCGTGGTGCGTGAACCTGTCGCATGTACTTCTGGATGGTTCGCTTGCACACCCGAATGCCCAGTTTCAGGAGTTCTCCACGAATCCGCTCAGCGCCCCAGAGTCGATTCTTCGCCGCCATCTCCCTGATCAAGGCGCTGGTTTCTGCGGCTATCTTCGGCTGATGCGAAGTAGATTTTGACCTGCGCTTCCAGATCAGGCGAAAGAGCTCACGATGCCAGTGCAGCAATGTTTCTGGTTGAACGATCAACAGGGCTTGCTGCCAGGTTCGAACTAACCTGGCCAGCAGGACGAGGAGCATTCGATCGGCCCTGGTGAATGTTGGCCGTTTCACCTGTCGACTAAGAATGATGAGTTGTTGGCGTAAGAGGGCGTTTTCCGCTATGAGCTGGGACTTGCTTCTGCCAAGGTCTGCGAGGGTTCCGAGCGGTAATGAGGTGCTGAGCGGTTTCGTCCAACAAGCAAAGCGAGAGTGGAGCACATCCAAGCAGTAACCCTTCAGCCACAGGAGATATGTAAAAACACGACCCATAAAATAAGCTTCTCCATCACGTGAGATTGTCGTTGTTCGAGCATGTGTATTATGTTTACGACTCCTGATTTTACACTCACCTTCCTTTGTTTGCAAGCAGGGGAGGAAGGTCATTATCATTCTCAAAGTGCATGTTTTTGAACGGATGACCCAAGTAGCCATTACAGGCCATCAGCCGTGGAATTCCAAAATTTACACCCAAATCCCCGACGTTCAAATCCCAGCTCGGCGCGGGTTGCTCTTTATTCGGCGTGGCAAGGGACTCAAACATCGTGAGGTCCCGCTTGTCCAGGAAGCACGCGAGCCGCTTGACGCCTATTTCATCCACCGTCACCACCTGGCAGAACGTTGGCGTGAACGAGCAAAAGTCCGGGGGAGACCGTTCCTTCCTAGAGCATCTGGCCGGATGGACATCTTTTTCTTGGCCAGCGCGGACCACTGATGGAACGGGGCATCCGAGAGATCATTGCCAAGCTTGGCCAGGCAGCAAAACTCTCTTCACCTCTCGGCCCCCACGATCTTCGCCATACCTTTGCCAAATCCCTCCTTGATCCTGCTGCCTATGGACTGGATCGCCCTCCGATGCCGCTTCCAGCCATTCAGCAATTGCTCGGTCATGCTGACATTGCGACGACAACTATCTATACCAGGGTCTCGGCTGATGACCTCGCTCGTATGATGGGGACATCCGAATCGCTCTAGACGAAAACTGTGCCGCACTTATCTACTTTGCGGCTACGAGGCTCCTTCCTTAACATAGAGCCCTTAACCAGGATTATGTGAGAGTCTGGGGTCCAGGCATCCCCGGCTCATCTTCGCCTGATGTGCAAGCCCACTATCCGAGTTTCATTGTCGTTCCGCAAGTCGACAATCCCCAGCGTTGGGTAGACGTGCCAACTTCCCAGGGCCCCTACACTCTTGCCACCCAACCAACTGACTCCTTGCGCATGGCTAAGGAGATCGTAGATACTTTGCAAAAACAATACCCTAACATTGATCCACACCGCCTCTACATCACGGGAATCTCGATGGGCGGCTATGGCACCTGGGA
>Ga0070707_100003909_pt1 | contig 14028 bp, 9 predicted proteins | sample KBSK5502metaG_FD_65468 | JGI IMG/M metagenome (GOLD analysis project Ga0070707, IMG submission 65468) | Corn, switchgrass and miscanthus rhizosphere microbial communities from Kellogg Biological Station, Michigan, USA - KBS K5-50-2 metaG | ecosystem: Host-associated > Plants > Roots >... | reverse complement strand
ACCAACCGTAACACCTGGGGCCACGTTCCCCATGCAGCACGTCGGTCAAACTCTGGTCCATCAAAAAAATGTGCGAGATAGCGTCCAAGCACAAAAATGTACGTTTTCTGCACCTTCAAACGCTTCACGAGCTTTGGATCCAGACGCGCGAGCAATGCGTTGGCCCCATTGCGATTCAGCCATTGTACACAGACCACCACCTGTTTACCCGCGTTATAAAAGTAGTCCCGCTGCCTTCTCCGCTCCTGGGGCGAATAGGCGAAGGGGTCCTGAGACTTGAGTTCAAACAGGGCCAGCACTCCTGTCTTGCGATCAAAAATGAGGGCATCTACATCCGTCGTCAGGTCGCCCTGCACACCTCTTAGTTCTACACTGTCAGCACTTCTCACGAAGCGTTTGTCCGAGAACAGTTGATACAGGTCCTGCCGAAAGACCTCTTCATGCAGGTGAGATGCCGTATGGTACTCGTAGGAGTGCCGCCGCTTCAGTTCCCGTGTGAGAAACAGGAAAGGTTCGCTCAGCAGCCCCGTTAACGACCAGACAAGATGCTGCTCATCAAGGCGAAGCAACGGAGGTGCAGGCGTACCCGCTACAGAACAGTGATAGGAGACATTTTCATGAGAAAGGCTATACGCGTCTACAACACGACGAATGGCTGCACTCTCAACTCCAAGCGTTTCAGATAGAGCCGCGATCAGTGTAGCAGCATGAGGAGTAGTTAACAAAGGTCTAAGGGTACATGAAAGGTGCTGCACAACAAATGCTCTGCATAGGTCGAGATGCTTCAAAGCCCAGCCAATGAGAACAGCCAGGACATTTCCATACAGTTCAACCGTGCAACCACCAATCAGAGTTTGAGCAGGATACAGAAAGTGACAGGCCATGCTCTTTACCCGCAGCATGCCCAACCGACTATAATAGTCGTCAATCTCTTGCGTCGTTCTATAGACGGTCACATCTGCTTGCCACTCGCTGGCAAATGTATCTAGCTGTTGCTGGATAGACACATTTGCCACAGCAAGTTCCTGCATCTCGCGCTCGTAGGTTTTGGCAAGCGCATTCGTCCACCATTCAATGTCTTCGCGCTCTCTCCATTCAGTAGGCATTTTCTTGCTGGCTATCCAGACAGAGAAATCCTTCTGTCCTCCCTGCTGCATCCTCATGAAGCCAGTCCCACAATGCGCGAGAACTTGCTCACCTTCTGTCAGGCAATCACACGCCAGCAGCACCTGATCGGCCCAAGCATCAAGTGTGCTATCAGTAACAATAGGAGAAACATAAGGAGACTCAGCGGCATTGCCAAAACATAACTGTAGTGCCTTATGCCAACCTGAAGAGTACAGGTATGAGTTATACGCAGCAGCCGACTTCGTAGCAGCATTCAACGTATCTTGCAACTTGAGGTAGTGCCAATCTCTAGCGCGTGTAAGAGCAACGACAGCACTGCCCCTATGGGCGGGAAAAGTCTGGCGAACGCGCTCCTGCTGTTCATCTATCAATTGACGGAGTTGCTCTTGTTTGGAAAGTGAACTCATCTTCGATCCTTTATGTGTGCTATTCCCAACGCGAGCGCAACGATAAACGCTTCTGCATCAAGAAAAGGTAACAGTCAGCTAGGGCCAAGAACAGAGTATATTCTCGGTCTACAACGGAAATCATGCTCCTACTGACGTTACCTAGCACACTGGCGAAGTCATGAGACCAATTTACCTCCTGAGGATTTCAATGAGACTGTATCACGAATATTCTGAGAAGAGCAAGTAGGGGCCTTATTCATTTATCTTCCCGCTGTTCCGTACCAGGTTGCTTATGGATGATACCTGTCCTTGCACCAACCTCATGCTAAGAGATACACTAGTAGTGTACATGTACAAACAGCTGTTCGGAGCCATATGGAGAAGAGCGAGCAAGCCCATCGCATAGGCAACGGGACCAGGCTAAATCGCCAGTTTGACGAGTTAGCAAGAGGTATGGCTGGCCTCGCGCATAAGATCCGCGACCTTACGGTTGCAGCATTTGAGTATACTACCGTCTCCGGCGCAATACAGAAGCTGTTCGCGTCATTTAAGGAAGTATCGAATGCTGATCTGACCGAGCTACAGTTTGCCGATATGTTCGCTCAAACACTCGCCTATGGACTCTTTGCCGCACGCTACAATCATACAGAGTCGGCCCGTTTCCAGCTTCAACATGTCACCAGGGCTCTACCGGGGACGAATGCTTTCCTGCAGCAGCTTTTTGCCAGCCTCAGCGGGCCTGAACTGCGGGACGAACCTTTTAGCCATTACGTGGGTGAACTCGTGAACTTGCTAGCTGAGACCGATATAGATACAGCGCTGGCCGGTTCCAATCAGTGCACTTGCCAGGAAGATCCCCTGATCTACTTCTACGAGACATTCCTGGAACAGTATGACCCTCAACTGCGCGAGCTGCGTGGCGTCTATTACACGCCCGAGCCTGTTGTCTCCTATATAGTGCGCTCGCTAGATTTTCTGCTTCGCTCCCGCTTTAACTGCCAGGACGGATTAGCTGGTACCGTGATGACTACTATCACGGGCACAGACGAGGGAGACAGGGCACGTGTAATAGTGCTTGATCCTGCGTGCGGCAGCGGCGTTTTTTTACACGCAGTAATCAAGCACATCTGGGAGACGTTTCGACAAACGACAAACGCTGGGAAGTGGCAAGGTTATGTGCATGAGCATCTATTGCCACGCCTCGTTGGTTTTGAATTACTGATGGCTCCCTACATGATGGCTCACCTCAAGCTTGGCGCGCAGCTCGCCGCGTTGGATTTACCGGAGCCAGAACGGAGCAGCTGGGCCTATAACCTTCAGGATGAGGAACGGTTGAACATCTACCCGGCTAACACATTGGATGAGGTGGGAGATGTTTTGCATTACGGGAAGCGAGATTTGCTGGTCGTACTGGGCAACCCACCGTATGCGGGGCACTCGGTCAACAAGGGTAAATGGATCACCGGCCTGTTAGAAACCTACAAAGAGGGTTGTCCAGAACTGAAGAAACCTGCTCAAGCAAAATGGCTGAGTGATGATTATGTGAAATTCATGCGCTTTGCACAGTGGCATATTGAGCAGGCAGGTTGTGGCGTTGTGGCTTTTGTTACCAATCACAGCTATCTTGATAACCCCACTTTCCGTAGTATGCGCCGCAGCCTGCTGCGGAGTTTCGATGAGATCTACATTCTTGATCTACACGGTAACAGTAAGAAGAAGGAGCAGGCTCCTGGTGGATCGAAGGATGAGAACGTTTTTGACATCCAGCAGGGTGTGGCAATTAGCATCTTCGTGAAACGACGAGGTGCAAGAACGCCATCCCATGCGACCGTTCATCACGCGGACCTGTGGGGGGCTAGAGAAGTTTACGCGCCTGGCGCACAGGGGGTTCCCGTTCTGACGGGCGGTAAGTACCGCTGGCTGGCAAAGCACGAACTTGCCAGTACGCCGTGGACGATACTCAACCCGCAGGCCCCATTCTATCTCTTTACACCGCGAGATGGCAGGTACTTAGCCGAATATGAGGCCGGGTGGAGCGTACCTGATATATTCAGGCCAAATGGCGACCCGGCCCCAGGTATTGTTACGTGCCATGATGAATTTGCCATATCCTGGACGAAAGGTGAGGCACTCAGTAAGGTTGAGCGCTTCCTCTCAACCAGGACAGAAAGCGAAGCGCGGCAATTGTTCCGCCTATGCTCCCAGGATCAGTGGCAGTATGACGCTGCAAAAAATGAACTGGGACAGGGGACATGGCAGAGCGAAACTGCAGAGGTGCTGTATCGTCCTTTTGATAGGCGCTGGACGGTCTTCAACCGGCACGTCGCTGTACACCGGCGCGAGCGCGTGATGCGCCATATGCTGGCTGGAGAGAACACCGGGCTGGCAATCGGTCGTGCCGGTCAGGTAATCGGTCAGGGTGCATGGGATATCGTTTTCTGCACACGTTACATTACGGAGTTCAACCTTTACCGGCGTGGCGGAAACAATCTCTTCCCGCTTTACCTCTATAGCGATACTGCTGGGGGTGAGCGCAGAGTGAACCTCGCGCCAGAGTTCATCGCAGATTTCGCTGCGCGGCTGGGCATGAGCTGGGCAACAGATGGACGAGGCGATCTCCAGCAAACTTTTGGGCCGGAAGATGTGCTTGCCTATATGTATGCCGTTTTCTACTCACCGGCCTATCGCCAGCGTTATGCACCTTTCCTCAAGATAGACTTTCCCCGTTTGCCTCTGACTGGGAATGTTGAGCTTTTCCGCGCGCTGTGCGCGCTTGGGGACAGACTGATCGCTTTGCACACAATGCAAACTCATGCTCCGCAGATTACAAGCTTTTCTGCGGCGGGCAACAACCTGGTGCATACTCACGAGACCAATTCGGGAATGGAAGCCGTCTCCCGAAAATCCCCCTTGGTATGCACGAGCGCACGCGGTACAACCGACACAACTGATACAACTGATACAACCGACACAAATGACACAAACCTCTTTGGCAGTCCACTAGTTGAGCTGGTGCGCTATACTGAACAGGACGTGCGAGGAGAACAGGGGCGGGTATGGATCAACGCGAGACAATACTTTGACAATGTACCCAAAGTAGCATGGAACTTCTCAATCGGTGGTTACCAGATTTGCAAGAAGTGGCTGAAGGATCGCAAGGGGCGCAAGCTGGATGACGATGAACTCTGGCATTACCAGCAAATCGTTGCGGTACTGGCGGAGACGAGCCGCTTGATGAACGAGATTGACATTGCAGTATCCTCAAACGGATCGAAATAAAGAAGAGTTGGGGGCCTCCCCTCCGCCAGCCGTGCAGCAGGGATCAGTGTATCAGATAGTAATAGATAAATATGTAGGAGGAGAGAAGGTTTGTTGAAAGAATATCTGTGTTAAAATATGCCAGAGGTTAGCAAGTTATGACCAGTACACATTCGCTTTGCTGGAGCTCCAGCGAAGCAAAACATCTCGTAGAATCCAGCCCCCTGTTTCGCGATATGCCTGCCGGCGAGATAGCGGCGATCCTCACCCACATGCAGCCAATGACCTATGCTCAAGGTACATCTATTGTGGAGCAGGGCACCTGGGACGGTCAATTCTATATCGTTGTCTCTGGCTCTGCCAGCGTGTTACTGCAGGACGGCGAGCAGGCAAGGACGCCTTTTTCGACCGGCTGGTTAGGGCCTGGTGAGTGCTTCGGGGAAGTGTCGCTGCTTACTGGTGAATCGCCGGCGGCCACGGTACGCGCTGAAGAGGATACCACCGTCTGGTCGCTCACACAGGCAGATTTTTTAGCGCTGTATGAAGCCTACCCCACACTGCTGCGCAATATCAACCGTATCCTGTCACTGCGCCTGGCGCGCACAAACCGGCAGCTTCTCTCTACAAAAAGAGCTGAGCGCGTCTGGCTGGCTTTCGTTGATACTCCCGGCTCGCTGCTAGAGCGTTCGCTCGCCATGCATATTGCGCAGGCACTGGCCGAACGCAGTCGTAAGCGTGTGCTGCTGCTGGAATTATGTAGTTCTGACCAGGCTGTGGGGCCGCATTTCGCCGCACACGCAGACCAGGTGCGCCCCGCGGTTCTCGCATGCACGCAGAGTTATGACCTCTTGCAGAAGCACAAGGCCCCTACCGTGACCGCTAAAGGCCAGCACTTTGCTGCGCTGGCAGCATTCATAGATGGCGATAATGTCAATGGTCACAAGAAAGCGGGCCAGACGACATTGTGGAACGGACATGTACAGGCAACACTGATCGATCTTGCCACTTTCTATGACTACATCCTGTTTGTGACAACGCAGGAATCACCGGCTGCGCTGGTACGGGCCGTGGAAGAGCTATGCCAGAGAGCGGTTGTGCTCGTCTCGGCGAATGCGGAGGCTTTACAGAGCGCTCAACTCGCTGTGTCCCTATCACGCGCTCCTTTTTCAGAAAGCAGCCCGGTTGAGCGTTCCCTGTTCGTCGCACACGTTCCCGAACGGCCAACAATTGGCGTGCAGGACCGCTATGCCGCGCAACTGGGGATCGGCGCCGCAGGAACTTCGCTCGCAACTACCCGGCTGGCGCGCCTGCTACCTGCAGACACTGTATTGCTTGAAGAGTGCTGGAGGCGGCAGGAGACATTGACGCCTGGTGCGGACCTCACAAAAGCTGTGGATTTCGTTGCCCGCCATATTGCTCGCCAGACGGTTGGAATCGCCTTCGGTGCAGGAGGTGCGCGTGGCTTTGCGCACATCGGTGTGATGAAGCATCTGCTCGAGTGCGGTATACCATTTGATTACATTGCAGGTTGCAGCATCGGCATCATTCCAGCCGGGATGTACCTGCTGGATAAATCCTTTGACGAGATGGAGGAGGCCTTTCTACGATTCCAACGTTACATTGTGAAGTGGCGCATCCCTCGCACCTCCATTTTTTCGAACAAGGGGGTGAAGCATTTGTTCGAGGAATTATGTGGAACGACCTGCTTCGAGGATTTGCCTGTGCCTTTCGCGGTGGTTGTAATTGACCTGGCAACGCGTGCAGGAGTTGTGCTCGATCGCGGCCCAATCTGGCAGGCAGGACTGGCAAGCGTCTCTGTACCTGCTGTCTTTCCCCCGGTACTGATCGGAAAACATGCCTTGATTGACGGAGGGATGCACGACCCGGTACCCGTCAGTGTCATAAAGGAGATGGGAGCTGATATTCTGATTGCGTCGGCGCTGCGTGGGCAGAACCTGGCGCATGGAAGCGCGACAGACACGTTGCCCAGGACGCAACATAACCGGCATAAGCGCGCTCCGCGTTCAGCGCATATTGTTGACATGCTGCTCCACTCCTATAGTATCGCGATGACAACGATCAGTATGCATAGTATGCGCGAGGCCGATGTCGTGATTCAACCAAAGCTTCACCGTGTCCCGCTCTACCATTTCTCCGAGGGTCATAAATTTGTAATGGCAGGCTATGAGGCGGTCGAAGATGTGCTGCCACTGCTGCAAAAACGGCTCCCCTGGTTAGCGAAGTGAGCAATCCACTGCGTTCCAGGCCAGAGCCTGGGCAAGGAAGCCTGGGGGGAGCTTCCTTGCCCAAAGCTCTGATCCGCTTCTCTCCGCCTAAGCAGGGAGGCAAAGGGAGGGATGATATTACTTTGCCGCCGGGCAGGTAATGTCCACCTGGTGCGCCTTCCCATTGAACACAAAGCTGCATGCCTGGCCGTTAATAGTGGTGGTCCCTGTGCAGCCTATCATCACCGTCCCGTTAACCGAGCAGTCAACCGGGGTGTAGATGGTTGTACCATTAATCGTTGCATCAATTGCCTCGCCATTCCTGTCTGTCTTCACGCTCACAGGATCAGGGACACCCAACCATTTCGTGCAATTGAGTCCATCGGCACCAAATGTAAAGACGAAACGCTGCGCCAGGAAGGTGAAGAGCGTGTTTGCGGCCGCCGGGTCAGGCGACGGGGCTGCCTTGGTCAGGTGAGCGTCGAGCAGTAGACGCTGTGGCCCGATGGCGAGCAGATTTGTACAATATATCTTCGTGCTGGCGGCGTTCAAGCTCTGCACCTTCGACTGGTCTACTCCCACACGATAGGCGTTAAGCTTATTCAGGTTTGGGAGGCCGTTCATCAGAACCATGGGATCGCGGGCCGGCACAAGCGCCACGGGAGCGGCCTGGTGGGCGGCTGCCTGCAGTTCATTGAGCGGCAAAGCAGTGACCATCTGTCCCGGATCGGCCAGGTCGGGTGCCATCATGGGCTTACAACCCAACGCTCCATCTAGTGCGATGGCGAGCAAGCGTTCATCGCTGCCATTGTGCTGGACCTGCACATTATCGTTCTGCAGGGCAGCCATATTGGCGGCGGTCATCTGTGCCGTTTGTCCATTGCCGGTCACCAGGTAAGTCGTCGTCACGTTATCGCTTTGATCCTGGTCAACGAGCGCAAAATCGCGTGAGGTTGGGCAGGGAAGGCCATCCTTCGCTCTCCCTAATGGCGGGGAAACGAGCTTGCCAGCCTGGATCGCCGCATTGGCAGCCTTGAAGAAAGCCGGTGAATTACAATAGGAGACTTGCCCGAAGATGGAGTCACCGACACCATTGACACAATGACCGTCCTGAAGGCTAGTGCCTGTGCCCTGCAAGGTCAGGGTATTGCCGTTGGAACCGAACCAGATACCTACTATACCTCTGCCGGGCAATTTTGGCACTATAGGTGGCATGGCTGGCTGTGTGCCCTTGTCAATCACCAGTGGATCATAGATACTGATTTGCCCTGTTACAGGATCTATGACTGCGGCCTGGACGAAGGCTGCCTGGTCAGCGTTGGCCTCATTACATGGGCCATTGGCGGGATTCGTGGCCACCATTTGATATGGTGTTGCTAATCCTTGCGCAGTCAGCGGCTGCGCGGGCACGATCAAGCTGCAATCCCCATTTACTGCCGCTGCCGCGTGCGATCCTATACGTGGCAAGAGGAAGACAACTCCTCCTGCAAGGGCGATAGCCAGTGACACAATTACCCCAACCAGTACTAATGGCGAAAAACGCCTGCGTCGTGCCGATGGAGAGTCGATAGGACTACGTCGTAGCTTTCGCATAAAAACCTACCTTTTCCTACAAGTTTGTGCTGTACGAGTGCTGAAATTCCCACCCAGGACTGGTTCAGGGCATAGCAATGCCTGGCTCACCACACCTGTGGAAGCATCTCGTTACACTGTTATCGAATCCTGCGCGTTACACCCCTATGCAGGTTACTGATCGAGTCACTCCAGGAAGAACCTGGCGACTGGTTATGTTGCGCTTGTGAAGAGGCCATTAGCAGAGCCTCTACATATTCACAAGCGTATGCAGTTACCTGACAACGCGCTCGTTGTACGCGATAGAGAGGCAGTTACGGCTGAAACACCGTAAACTGAAGTGAAATCTATTGATATTTTTTGAATAGTTAATACGGTTGAGATATTACCATAGCCTTTTCAAGGTTCTTGTATGCGTGCTCGTTTGGTAGCAGGAAAGTACCAAGTTTTGGTTAAGGATTCTCAACCCGGGTTGTTTTTTATTTTCCAACCAAAAGAGAGAGTTGTAAGGTATACTGGTATGAGAGCATTAGGCAATAGCCTGAAAGGATACTTCGATGCGAGCGATAATCAGCGTTGCTAACCGCGATGGACTCACGGAGTTAGCACGTGCACTACAGTCACAGAATGTCACTATTTTCTCAACCAGCGGTACTGCCAATGCGCTAGGAACAGAGGGCATTGAAGTCGAACTGGTCAGCACACTTACCGGATTTCCTGAGATACTTGAGGGGCGTGTCAAGACCTTACATCCTGCTATTTTTGCCGGTATCCTTGCCCAGCGTGAAAGCGATGCCCATTTGCAAGAACTGCAGGAGCATGGTATGGCCCCTATTGATATAGTAGTTGTGAATCTCTACCCTTTCGCTGAGACTGTTGCTCGCCCGGACACAACGATGAGCGAGGCGCAGGAACAGATTGACATTGGTGGAGTCTCTCTGATCCGAGCCGCCGCTAAGAACTTCCAGGATGTAATCGTACTGGTGAGATCGCAAGATTACGCGCCCGTGATGCAGGAGTTACGAGAAAAAGGCGAGGTAAGTTTTGAAACGCGGCGCAGACTCGCAGCGATTGCTTTCCAGCATACCGCCAGCTATGATACTGCTATTGCGGAGTACCTGCGCGCACAGGCCGCTAGGCCGGAATACTTCCCCGAAGACCTTACCCTCTCTTTGCAACGCGTCCAGACCTTGCGCTACGGTGAAAATCCGCACCAGCGAGCGGCTGTTTACCGCCGGATCGGAACTTCAGCGATATCTGCGTACCCGGCAGTGGCCGATGCAGAGGTGCTGCAAGGCAAAGAGCTTTCGTATAATAATTTACTTGACCTGGATTCCGCGCTGGCGTCGGTTAGCAGTTTCAGTGCCCCAGCGGTAGTTATTATCAAACACACAAATCCATGCGGCTTAGCCTGCGATGACACACCGCTGGAGGCTTACAAAAGGGCACATGCGGGCGATCCTATTTCAGCCTTTGGCGGGATCATTGGCTGCAACCGTCCACTTGACGCGGATACTGCTCATGAGATCAGCCAGTTGTTCTATGAAGCGATCATTGCCCCTGAATTTACTCCCGAGGCGCTTGCTCTATTACACCAAAAAAAGAATCTGCGGTTACTGGCAACGCATCGCCCGCTGGAGGCGAGTAGTTTGAACGGTACGAACAAGCACTCATTCGCCGGTGGTCAGCTTGACGTACGCAGTATCAGTGGAGGTTTACTCTTACAGACGCCCAATACACAGAGCGAGCAAGAAGTGGCGTATCGTGTCGTGACGGAGCGCGAACCGACATTGGAAGAGGTGACGGATCTGATGTTTGCGTGGAAGGTGGTGCGACATGTCAAGTCTAATGCAATTGTGCTGGCTCATAAGCTGGCGGTGGTAGGTGTTGGTGCAGGACAGATGAACCGCCTGGCCAGTGTGCAACTTGCATTAGACAAAGCGGCAGAACGCGCACGCGGGTCGGTGCTGGCTTCCGATGCTTACTTCCCTTTCGCAGATGGCGTAGAAGCCGCGGCCAAGGCCGGTATTACGGCGATTATCCAGCCAGGTGGCTCTATTCGCGATGAAGAAACCATTCGTATGGCGAATCACTATGCCATTGCTATGATCTTAACGGGTCAACGGTATTTCCGGCACTAACACAACAGAAATGGGCACCGGCACCGGTGCCCATTTCTTCTCAAATTTCAATCTCAGATGAGAAGCCAGTTTCCTCCCCACGTTACAAACTATTCCTCTATCTTGATATCGTCTGCAAAGAATCTTACCCACAACACGCAGACTGCCAGGCCGCTGAGGAGGGTGAAGAAACCAACAGCACCATCATATATCTTTCCTGCTACGTATGCTGCTTCTGTCCCCTGGTTTGGTTGAAACGGGTAGAAGAATACTACAGCTAGCCATGCAATGGTGAGCGAACAGGTCAGGCTCAGCTTGGTTATCTCGGTACTCGAGCGGTAAAAAATATGATAGAGGATTATGATGAGGAGGCCTATGACAGCCACTGCGAACTTCAAGTTCACAGTAATGCCGGCACCAAAGTCGAAAACGAGTGTGGGGCGGATAAATAAGAAACCACAAACCCAAAGGATGGTAAGGATAATGCCCCCAAAAACTTTGCGCAGTTTAACACTCACGGCACGATGCTCCTTTGTCGGGGCTACCTTCGCGGCCGCCCTAAACGAATTTGATGTGTTGGTGGACGCTCTGTTGTAGCGTATACCTGTATGTATTGTAGTCCCTGCAGGCCAGGAAATCAACCATCTACTTACTAAAATACGCGCACGCAAAGCGCGCTGCCCATCGAGCATTATTGATGAGCAGGGCCTTGTTTGCCTCGACGCTCTCGCCGGAGGTCGCTTTCGCTACATGTGCAAGCAGAAATGGTGTGGTGTCTGCTCCTTGGATACCCTGCACACGTGCAAGACGTAACGCTTCCTCGGTAGCTGCCTCCAGCGGGCCAGGTTCCATTGCGTACTCTTCTGGGATAGGACAGGCGACGACCAGCCCGTGCAAGTGGCATTCCCATTGCGCACGCGCGATGGCAGCGATAGTGGAGACTTCATCGGCGCGATGGATCAAGCGCCGACCGCTGGAGCGCACATAGAAGGCGGGGAACTCAGCGGTTTGCCAGCCAATCACGGGCACACCCTGAGTCTCCAGGTATTCTAATGTGAGGTCCAGGTCCAGGATTGATTTTGCCCCGGCGCAGACAACGAGCACTGGTGTGCGACTCAGCTCGGTTAAATCGGCGGAGATGTCCAAACTTGTCTCAGCGCCCCGGTGCACTCCACCGATGCCGCCTGTGGCGAAGAAGCGAATATTGACCATGCTGGCGCACAGCATTGTTCCGGCGACTGTGGTTGCGCCTGGCTGTCCTGTAGCCAGGGCTACCGCCAGGTCGCGCCTGCTCACCTTGAGAACGTGTTGTGTGGTGCCCAGCTGCTCGATCTCATCTTTAGACAGGCCAATTACGATCTTGCCATTACGTATACCGATGGTAGCTGGTATGGCGCCCTCGCTGCGAATGGCTGATTCCATGGCCTGTGCGACTTCGATATTGGCCGGATAAGGCAGGCCATGAGCAATGACGGTCGATTCGAGCGCCACGACGGGGCGCTGTGCCTGTAGGGCTGCCTGTACCTCACCAGAGAGTTTGATATACGATTGCATTCTTCCTCGGAATGTGTAAAGCTATGGGGCCACCGTTGGCTTCTGCTGGAAAGTATACATGTACCACGTTGAAAGGGCAACCCCGGTGGGCGTTTTCGGGACAAATCGGCACTTGACGGGAAGTCGCTCTTTCTGCTATACTGCACTTATTCCAAGTAGCGGGGCGTAGCGCAGCCCGGTAGCGCACCTCAATGGGGTTGAGGTGGTCGGAGGTTCAAATCCTCTCGCCCCGACCACAAAAGCGAGGTAGGAAAAACGCTCAAGAAAGGGCTTCCTACCTCGTTTTATTTGTCCTCTCACTCCTACCCCCAATCCCCACATTGCCGAAAAATGTAGCAACGCTGTAGCAACCGCTTTACCAGGGTTTCACGGTTCGATTGGATCTGTTCGAGGCAAAATAGTCACCTTGTAAAGCGAGTCATTGTCTATCTTTGTGGATAGCTTATTGATAACTAACAAATCACCACCGTTAGGTGTACTCAGGTCGATGGTCTCATGGTCCATACGTAATCGCCATTCAGTGCGATCTGCATACAACCAGAAACGATACCTATGTCTTTCACATCCTCTATTCGTATTCAAGACAACATCAAACAATGCTTCTGGATGCTTCCTGTTCTCAGTATTACAGACTGCGCCCGATGTGCTTGCGCTCCCCCAGTAAAATTTTAGTATGGAAGTTGCCATGAGATGACTACAAAGAGTATGACAACTGGTTTCAAACGATCCTAAGAGCCAGGAAGCCCGCGTTCGTCGCCTTCGATGAACGCGGGCTCTTTGGGGAAGGGCATGGCTGAGAGCTACCCGCCTGACTACCGACTCCTTTTGAAGCAGGGTAGGAGCATGTTTATCTCGGTCACCTCTATGACGCAAGAAGTCGCGTATACTCCCAGGCAGACAATAGGGCAAACTTCGCACCTCATACGGTTTCACCTGATGAACGATGATGATAGCTTGGCGCGTGCAAGGCTTCCTGGTGTCCCACAGTAGCAAAAGCGGTAGAGCCACCTTGAAATGGGTCCTGGCAACGACGCTGGCGCGTCTACGGACTGCGTCCGTCAGCCAGGACCAAAGGAAGTACCTTTGCCTGATGAGTGCTGCTACAGGCGACTTGCCTAGCCCGTAACTATCAGCAATTTTTCAGGGTAGCATAAGGAAAAGAAACATGACAGCGGGAGAGGTACTCTTACTCTTGATGTTTATAGGAGCGGTCGGTATCTGGTGTGGGGTCGGCTTTGCCATAAAGCAAACGGCAATGGCCGGTATTGCGCTCCTTATTCTAGCGATCGTGATTGCGTTTGTCTATTTTGTTGTGATGCATGGCGGTGTAACCATCAGAATCGGGTAGGGCCTTTATGGGTGTATTGTCCTGCCACATTCCGCAGTTGAGGCCTGACAAGCCCATCGAAGCATGGTGGCAAAAATAACCATAAAGCCCCCTAAGAAGCCGGACTAAAACAACACTGCCTTTCCTTGCAATCACCCACGACCTGCGGAAGCGGCTACGTGAAAATAGGCGCTTGGGAGTAGGCCTTATTGTTCGTAGATGTCCGTCAACGTAAACCAAAGTATATGGTCAGGGTCATCGATCACCTTTCACCCCCCAGAAATGCTTCAATGGGCAAAGTGAACCAGAAGGTCGCACCATGACCAGGATCACTTTGCACCCCAACGCTGCCATGATGACGCTCAATGAACGCCTGGCACAGATATAAGCCTAATCCTAAGCTCAGCTCAGGCTCATGTGGTCCTGTCAGCTCTCTGGTAGAAGAGAAACGCTCC
>Ga0070707_100003904_pt1 | contig 14035 bp, 13 predicted proteins | sample KBSK5502metaG_FD_65468 | JGI IMG/M metagenome (GOLD analysis project Ga0070707, IMG submission 65468) | Corn, switchgrass and miscanthus rhizosphere microbial communities from Kellogg Biological Station, Michigan, USA - KBS K5-50-2 metaG | ecosystem: Host-associated > Plants > Roots >... | reverse complement strand
TTTACTCCTGGCAGGACCCTCCCAGACTTGACGTCGACTGGATCGATGATCGCTGTTTCCGCATCATGCTTCGAGGCGAACGTGCGCTTGAAGCCGCCGAAGAACGCCGCGCTGCCGAACAGCGCACGGCTCCGCTTCGTCTTCCTCGCACGCTGAGAAAAGTGTGGTGCTGGTTGTTCAGCCGTGAGCGATTATTGGGATAGCCGCGCGCTTTGGATTCAATGCGAACAGTTTCGGAGAAGCGAATCAGCGCGCTGCCTTTTTTTGCGCTGAGGGCTGCTGCCTTTTCCTGTCCGCAATGCAGTTGTAAGGTTTCACGGTTTCCGCCGGACGCCACACCCAGGATCGTTTTAGCTCAACGGGTTGGGTAAACGTCTGTGGGTCGGTGATGGTCATCGCCGGGTGAATCCGGGTGAATGCCGTCTTGCGTTTTTGGCGCGATGGTCAATCAACAGCAGGCACAGAACGAGGGAGCAAGTGGTGGATGCACATTAGAACGACCAAAGCCAAACAACCTGTCAATGCTAACCGGGCAGCAATCGTCTGGAACGTTGTGCGAGCAAAAACGCGCTGACATCCACTTCTCCACGATAAAGACGCTCACACAGTCGTGCCTTCATGTCCATATCGGCCAGGTTGGGCGGGAAGGAAGCCATGACGATCTTGCGCGCCGCATCGAACATATCCGCCGCCATTTGCATACGTTCAACACCGGAACGCCTCATCATCAGCTCGCGAAAGGTCCGTTCAACTTCAGGCGACGTGTCATTCATTCGAATTCATTAGTCAATATGCCCGGATAGTGTCCACAACATGCTGCTTATCGGACCTCTCGGCGCCGGCAAGACCATGCTCGCGAAACGCATCCCCACGATTCTGCCGCCGACGAGCTTCGAGGAAAGTCTCGAGACCACTCGGATTCACTCCGTCGCCGGTCTCCTCCCATCCGAAAGCGGACTGACGACGCGGCCGTTTCGCTCGCCGCATCACACGATATCCGCCGCCGGTCTCGTCGGAGGCGGCTCCATTCCCCGCCCCGGCAAAGTCAGCATGTCCCACAACGGCGTGCTGTTTCTCGACGAGCTTCCGGAATTCCCCCGCAATGTTCTCGAAGTCCTCAGACAACCTCTTGAAGAGCGGCGCGTGACTATAGCTCGCGCGCCGTGATTCTTTCAGCGAATGGCTTCGCGCGAATGATGGTGCTCGTATCATCTGCCGGCTCCGCGATGAAGCAAAGATCGATGGCACGATCTTCCGTGTGAGGATGTGCTTCGGCCGCGGATTGATCCTCGCGCGTGCGCCGGTCGCAATTCGTGCGAAAGATCATCTGAGCATCAATTGATCTGCGAAAGGGAGTTGTGTTGTGACTGTACCAATAAAAAGAGGACGGTAGGAGACCTCCCTTCTTCGGATTAATCTAAATTCTCGATCGGAAGGACTCAGTTAGTTGTCAAAGGGGGACCAGAAAGCGGCCATTTTGGCGGCCGTCTGGCCCCTTTCCATATATCTCCGCGAAAATACAGCAAGGCTGCCGAGAATGCGTAATGCAAGCTGCTATCGAGACCCTCGGGACTCGTGCTGCCTACTGACTCTCGCCCTTCTTGAACAGCTTTAAGTCGATGGCGTCGGCCATCGCTTTGTAGCCGGCGTCGTTTGGGTGCCCATGGTCTCCACTATCGTAGATTATAAGTATTCGCGTTGGAGAATTCGGGTCGCGCAATACTCGATCGAAGTCGATCACCCCGTCATACGCGCCGCTCTTGCGGATCCACGCGTTAACCGCCTGGCGCTTGACCTCGTTCGCGGGCGAAAAGACAGGAAAAGGAGTTCCCGGGACAAAAAACCCTTCAAAAGGAGTCAGGGTGCAGCCGTAGATTTTGAGTCCTCTCGCGTGCGCGCGCTCGATGAGTTGTTTATGACCTTGAATGATCTGATCGGCGGTGACCTCTTCCGCGGGAATAAGTCCCCCCGACCACCCGAGGCCGATGTCGTTGCTCCCCAGGTCCACGATCACGTGCGTTACCCCCGTCTGGGCCAGCGCGTCGCGATCAAACCGACCCAGGCCGTTTGTGCCGAGGAAGTCATGAAGGAGTCTGTTACCGATCATTCCTTTGTTCAGTACGCCCATCTTCTGATTGCCAGGCTGAGCCATCAGCCGGCGGGCGAGCTCGTCCGGCCAACGGTTGTTGGCATCTGCGGTAGACTGCGTGCCGGCCGTAATCGAGGCGCCGACGGCCACAATTGCCCCGGTCTGCTTTGACGCCAGCACCTCCACGGCTTCCAGCCAGAACCATGCCTGCATCGTCGAGTCCACCGGCACTGCGACGCTTGCCGTGAAATCTCCCGGCGGAGTGATGTACGAGGTTTGCCGCGACTCGACTTGCCAGGTGGCCGGTCCAGTATTTCCGGGTACGTAGATGCTCACCGCCAGATCGCCGAGCGCCGGAACCACAAGTTCGACCGGATCGCTCAGGACTGGCGCGCCAGGCGGGACCGTGATCGACGGCTTGCCGCCGAACGTCAGCGTCCGATCCGATCCGGGCACAATCGCCGCTCCCGCATCACGGAGGGCAATGTGCGCCGCGCCGATGACCAGGCTCCTGGCCGCGAAGGTGGACAGCCGCACGCGCACCTGACGACCGCCGACGCTCGTGTGCACGATCTGGCGCAGAGTCTGATTGTTAAAGCCAGCGTTGGCCAGGCCGGGGACGAGGAGGTCCGGCTCGTGCAGAGCGGTACCCCACGTCCCAACCCACTGTTCGTTGTCGTTGTCGGCAAAGGCGCCCGGGACAGCCGCGAGGACGGCGCCGAACAGAAGCGAGACTAGGAGCACCCCGATGAGATGTCTGCCACGAAAACCGCGAATCGCATGTGTCATTTCGAAACCTCCGTTTTGGTATCACCAAAGATGTGTTTGTGGGGGCGTGTGCAGGCGGGTCGTTTGTGGCTCGGACCCGGCGAAGACGCCAGAAACAGAAAAGCAAAAAGTGAGCTTGTCATGTGGAGTCTTGTAGCTGCCGGCGGATCGCGAGTCCAATGCATTGCTCCTAGAATTTCATCTCAACGCGGAACTCACTGTCCCAATGCATGTTGTGATACCGTCTCACTTCAGTGGAAAACCAATCGAACGGTCCGACCAAGGTAATCTTTGGTCCGTTCGAATATGACGACCTCTCGGGCAACCTCTGTAAAAGCGGAAACCTCATACGGCTTCAAGGCAAGCCCCTTCAGATTCTTTTGTTTTTGGTTAACCGGCCAGGCCAGCTCATTAGCCGCGACCAACTGCAGGGTCACTTATGGGAGGGCACGACTTTTGTCGATTTCGAACAAGGTCTCAACTCAGCTGTCAACAAGTTGCGGCAGACCCTGGGAGATTCGGCGGACCAGCCCCGGTACGTGGAGACGATTGCCGGGCGAGGCTACAGATTCATCGCTCCCGTTCAGCGAACCTCAACTCGAGCCGTTCTGGAAATCTCCGGGTCGACGCCGGCGCAGATAGAACCGAAACGTGCCAAACGGCCTCAGCCGTGGCATCTATTTGTTGGTGGTGCGATTCTGGCGGTAACTGTGAGCGGCGGATACTGGGTAGATAAGCGTCCAACCGCGCCGCTCGAGCCTGCGCGAGCTGTGAAATTCGCTGTCCGGCCGCCTCCGGGATTTGAACTGGAGGGTGCCGCCAGCCGGCAGGCATTTGCTCTCTCCCCAGACGGAGGGCGCTTGGCGTTCACGGCCATGGACTCCAGCGGATCATTCAGTGTATTCCTTCGAGACTTCAACTCGCTGGAACCTCGACTGGTTCCCGGTAGCGATGGCGCCCACACCGTTTTCTGGCCGCCCGACGGCCAGTCGCTTTATCTGACGGCGCAGGGCAAGCTGTGGCGGACGCCGCTTGAGGGTGACGCACGCGTCCTTTTGGGCGATTCGCCGGGATTTATGTTTTCCGGAGCGTGGTTAAGTCACGAACGAATACTAGCCGACAGTTTTCGGGCAAGTTACCTGGTTTCTCCTTCGGGCGGGCCGCTTGAGCAACTCAAAGAGATGTATTGGTGGCCCCAGATGCTTCCTGACGGCGTGCACATGCTGTACGTGCGGAGGGATGTTCAATCCGGTCATTATCGAGCGCGCCTGGTTCGGTTTAGTGATTTCAGTGCGACCAGGGATCTCATCGAAACCGATTCGCGGGTCCTGTATGTGGCCTCAACGGTCACGCCCGATAGCGGATATCTCCTCTATGTCCGCGGCGGAAACTTGCTTGCGCATCCGTTCGATCCCCGTTCCCTGCGAGTAACTGGTGAAGCAATGCCGATTGCAGGCAAAATCAGCTTCTTTTTTCAAACCGGCGCAGCAGATTTCTCCGTTTCAGATAGGGGCACGCTCGCCTACCAGGGTTATGTCAATCGATCACAACTCGTGTGGGTAGATCGGACGGGACGCCAGCTTGCCACGATCGGTCCGGCCAATATAAACGTGAAGTCGGCACGCCTGTCGCCGGATGGGCAGCGGATAGCGACGGCGATTTTCGATACCGAACGAGGCCAGCAGGATCTCTGGATCTTCGATGTGAAAACGAACTCGGGTCGGCGGTTGGCAACCGAGCCAGGCCTCCGGGACGCCCCGGTCTGGTCGCCGGATTCGACGACGCTGGCGTTCGTGCACCAAGCCGACGATAACCTACCCCGGGTCCATGTGCGCGGCCTGGGAGAGAAAGATACGGAAGAGGCGATGCCGGCCGCCGATTTTCAGGGGCCGACCGACTGGTCCCCCGACGGGCGATTCATTGCTTTCGGGAACACCGGATTCCCCCGCATCGCGAACGAGACACAGGGCGACGTGTGGGTATTCGACTTGGCCCGCGGCCGCAAGCCGGTCCCGCTGCTGAATACGCGTTTCCACGAGGCCAATGCCGCCTTCTCACCCGACGGAAATTGGCTGGCCTTTACTTCCAATGAGTCCGGCCGCCCCGAACTTTACGTGCAGGCATTCCAGTCGGACGACCCGCCTGGTGTGATTGGCGAACGTTACCCTGTTTCCAGCGCAGGCGCTCAGGCGGTGCGGTGGCGACGGGATGGGAGGGAGCTGTTCTATCTCGACTTTGATGGGCGCGTGCAGGCGATTCCGGTCAGGCTCTCGCCGAAACCCGAGTTCGGCCCCGCAACAGCGCTTTTCACGATCACCACCGAAGCAAGAGCCGCCATTCACTCGGTGCTTGGCTTTGACGTGTCGGCGGACGGCAACCGATTTATCATCCCGGTTGTAACCTCGCAGGAAGGCGCGTCGATTGTAGTCATTCAGAATTGGGAAGCGCTGCTTCCGCACAAGCGTTAATCAGAGTTCTGAACGTCATCCACTGGCGATCTGACGTTTCGCCACCCATTCGATACCATTCGAGTTCTCAAGCGTATCGATTACTTTGAGAGTGACGGCGGTAGGTTCCGATAACACTCGTCAATTTCCGGGAAAGGGTCCGTATGCGCGTAAGGCTAATTCCCTACCGAGTAAAATCTCGGCAAGCCGCCACCGTAGTTCCTTTGCCGATGCGAGCGGATAACGTTCACGCAGGCCGCTCAACGCAAGATCGCAAACAGTTCGGCGCATTTCTCCTATAAGTTCGACCTTCCGCCATGCAGGAGCCTTGCGGGCCAGTTCGAAGAGCACGCGTTCCGCAGCCTTGGATGTATCGGATGATCCGTGACTCATCGGTCAAACACCTATGGTTCACTCTCACCATAATCAATCTGCCCGGACAGTGTCCACAACATGCTACTTATCGGTCCTCCTGGCGCAGGAAAAACCATGCTCGCAAAACGCATTCCGACAATCCTGCCGCCGATGAGCTTCGAGGAAAGTCTCGAGACCACGCGCATCCATTCCGTCGCTGGCCTGCTTCCATCCGAGAGCGGCCTGACGGCGGCGCGGCCATTTCGCTCGCCGCATCACACAATATCGGATGCAGGTCTCGTTGGAGGCGGCTCCATTCCACGCCCTGGCGAAGTGAGCATGGCGCACAACGGCGTTTTGTTTCTCGATGAGCTTCCGGAGTTCCCTCGAAATGTTCTCGAGGTGTTGAGGCAACCGCTCGAGGAACGGCGAGTAACGATAGCGAGAGCCCAGATTACACTGACATTCCCTGCGTCTTTTGTTTTGATCGCGGCTATGAGTCCTCCCGTGTGGTTTTGCAAACGACTTCCGACGCGAGTGCTTCTGTACGCCGCCCCAGAATCCAGCGCTACATGTCGAAAATTTCCGGTCCGCTCATGGATCGCATCGATATCCAAGTGGACGTTCCAGCGGTTCCGTACAAGGATCTAACCGGAGGGCGGATGCCTGAATCATAGGAAACCATTCGGCATCGTGTGATTGCCGCGCGGAATGTCCAGTTACGCCGTTTCTTCGACGCACACATCTACTCGAATGCCCAAATGGGCCCTCGCCAGCTGCGAAAGTACTGCGTGTTAACCCAAGATTGCGAACGCATCATGGAAAACGCGATTAACAAGCTCGGCTTCTCGGCCCGCGGCTACGACCGCATTTTGAAAGTGGCGCGGACCATCGCCGACCTTGAAGGCGCCGAAGACCTGGAACCGAAACATTTTTCCGAAGCGGTGCAATATCGGACGTTGGATCGCAACCTGTGGGTGTAATCATGAATCGTCGTCAGTTCTTGTTGGCTTGGATATTTCAGAATCGGTCCATTTCGGTTGAAATGGACGTGATAGAACTCTTCTCGGCATCCGATTGACCTTCCGCCTTCCTTGTCCATCACGCCACCGAAGCAGCACGCAACGCTTTCGGTGACTGGTTGCGCGGCAACCACGGCGCGCGCATCGCGTACCGGCTTCGCAATGGAACAGCAGTTGATGGCCGGATCTTCCGCGGGCGCATGTGCTTCGGCCGCGGATTGATCCTCACCCGTGCGCTGGTCGCAATACAGCCTAAGGATATTCTAACCATCATACGAGTCCTGAAATAATTTAGGCATGTACGTATAATATGAACGAACATCTGTATGGACTTCGAATGAAAACCAACCTGAAGCGCAAAAATTACTATCTCGATGAAAAGAAAATCCGGCGTGTGCGGGCGATCTTAGGGGCGAAGACCGAAACCGAGGCCATTGACGCCGCTCTGAACCTCGTCGTTTTCAGAAAGGAAATTCTCAAATCATTGGAAAAAGTTGCGGGCAAAGGCGGTGTGGAGAAGATTTTTTAATGGCAAAGCATCTGATCGACACAGACTTGTACATTGATCTTATTCAAAGCGGAGCCACGCTTCCCCTCATACATGAACTGTACGATAAAGAGGCTCCGGGTATCTATTTTAGTTCCGTCGTCGCCCAGGAATTGTTGGCCGGCGCTCGCTCTCCAGCAGGTAGAAAACGCGTCGAGACATTATTCCGGCCATTCGAAAGGGCCGGTCGCGTTATAACTCCTAACCACAACCAGTGGAAAGATGCCGGCGCAATGCTGGCAAAGGTAATGCGATCCGATCCGATCTTAAACTCAAGCTGCCGGGTTTGGTAAATGATTGCTTGCTGGCGTTGAGCGCGCGGTCGCTCGGAGCGACGTTGTATACCAGGAATCGTGACGATTTTTTGCTACTTCAAAGCATACGTTCTTTTTCCCTCGTCGTGATTCGCTGAATTACTTGATTTCGCCCGGCTCAATAACGCCACGAACGCTATCAACTGGTCATTTACTTTCTAATGAGTAAGTTCGGCATGGTCTACTCCGGATGCGGCCGGAATCCGCGATATAGACATTGCCCCTCGCATCCGCAGCAAGTCCAGCTGGCAGGTTGAGACGCGCGGATGTCGCCAGCCCCCATCCCCGAGGCCGCCTCTTCCACCCCCGGCAAATGCGTTGATGCGCCCGTTCGATACTTTCCAAACGCGATCATGGCCTGTCGCAATTACAGAAACCAGTTAGCACTTTTGACGGCTGACAGCGCCTTATAGAATGAAGGCGGTTTCACCCGCGAAGGGAGAGCGTTATGAACCGGGAGCAGGTCCGCCCTTCGATAAGCCGGTCACGGCGTATGACCCTCGTCAAATACCATGATCTCGGGGGCCGGAGAGGGCCCCATGTACCTCCAGGCCGTGTTAGCATCCGGAGCAATTCATGACTCCCGATCGTTGGAAGCGTCTGGAAGAGATCTATCACGCTGCCCGTACGCGGGATTCCGCCGGGCGCGCCGCGTATGTCGCCGAAGCGTGCGGCGACGACGAGGATCTGCGGCTTCAGATTGAAAGTCTCCTGATCCACGGTGAGGCCCTGTCGAAGCTCGAATCCAAGATAGTCCGCGGCGCTGCGCCGGCACCCCTGACGACAGGCGCGATGATCGGGCCCTATCGCATCAAAGAACACCTCGATGCCGGGGGCATGGGCGTCGTCTACCGTGCGCTCGATACGCGGCTAGGCCGGGAGGTGGCGATCAAAATCGGCCTGGCGCAGTTCTCCGACCGCTTCCATCGCGAAGCCCGAATGGTAGCCGCGCTGAATCATTCCAATGTCTGCACGCTCCACGACATCGGCTCCACGCCGGAGATTCCCGGTTACCTGGTGATGGAATTCGTCGAGGGTCCCACACTCGCCAGCAAGCTGGAGAGTGGACCGATCCCTGTCGCCGAAGTCCTGCAGATTGCGCGCCAGATTGCCGGAGCGCTCGCTGCGGCGCACGCGCAGGGCATCGTTCACCGCGATCTGAAACCCGCAAACGTCAAGATCGCGCCCCAGGGTGTCGTCAAGGTCCTCGACTTCGGTCTCGCCAAGGATTTTCCCGGAGCGCGTCCGGATTCTCGCGAAACGCACGCCGGACAAAGCACTGAATTGCTGACGGCCGCGGGCACTATCCTCGGGACCGCCGCGTACATGTCGCCGGAGCAGGCTGCCGGCAAGGAAGTCAACGCGCAATCCGACATCTTCTCGTTCGGTATCGTCCTTTATGAAATGCTGTGCGGACGCCGCCCCTTCAACGGAACAACGTCGGCAGAAGTGATGGCCGACATTCTCAAGGCCCAACCGGAACCGCCGCACCGAGTGCGCGCCGGCATCTCGGAGCCTCTCGAACGCATCGTGTTGAAATGCCTTCAAAGAAATCCCGAGTCGCGCTACGCCTCCGGAGCGGAGCTTCAACAGGATCTGGAAAAGCTCGCCAAGGTTCCAGAGACCGGACGCTTCCTTGCAGTTCGAGCGGCATTCCTGACGGCAGCGGTGCTGATCGCCGTTATCGGCAGCTATTCCGGCTGGCAGTCCTATCGGCATCGTTCGGATATGCGGTGGTTGGAAGAGACCGCGGTTCCGGAAATCACCAACCTCCTGCAGCACGATCGCGCGCTGGAAGCCCTCCACTTATACCGCAAAGCAGAACGGATCGCGCCCGACTTGAAACTGCTGTACAAGTTCACCGAGGCCGTCGCCGCACGCCCCATAAAATTTGTAACGACGCCTCCCGGTGCGAAGGTTTATGTGTCCGACTATACGGCGGCAGCGGGCGACAATCTTTCGGAATGGCAATTTGTGGGCCAGGCGCCGGTCACTCTTTTTGAAATACCAAACTGGGGCTATTACCGGGTCCGCGTCATCAAAGATGGATTTGTTCCTGTGGATCAGGTATTCGGCGCGACACGAGAGGTCGACGTCACGCTCCATCCGAACGGCACGGTTCCTGAGGGGATGGTATGGGTACCGCCCACGCCTACCACAGAGATTCAACCCAGTATTTCGCTTCCGGGTTTCTGGATGGACCGCTACGAAGTCACCAATCGTCAGTTCAAGGAATTTGTGGACGCGGGCGGCTACCACAAACCGGAGTATTGGAAGGAGCCATTTCTCAAGGAAGGCCATCCGCTCTCGTGGGAGCAGGCCATGCTCGAATTTCACGACCTGACAGGCCGGCCCGGACCCGCAAATTGGAGCCTGGGCACCTATCCCGAGGGAACCGCCGATCTTCCCGCGGCCGGAGTCAGCTGGTACGAAGCCATGGCCTACGCCGAGTTTGCCGGCAAGGAACTGCCGACAGTCTATGAGTGGCGGCATGCGGCTCTCCTCGCCGACGACTTGAATTCCGACGTCGCGCTCATGAGCAATTTCAGCGGAAAAGCTCTAGCTCCCGTTGGTGCATATCACGGTATGACGGCGTTTGGTTCCTACGATATGGCAGGCAACGTTAAGGAATGGACCGTAAACAGGACTGAGACACGGCGATACGTCATGGGCGGAGCCTGGGATGAACCGATGTATGTCTTCAGCAGTGCCGACGCGTTGGACCCGTTCTCACGAACGATCTCGTTGGGATTACGCTGTGTGCGACGCCTGGAGCCGGCTCCGGCCACAAGTTTCGCGCCCAAGTTCGCGCCTCGGGAAGTGAGGAGCTCGAAGCCTGTCGACGACAAGACCTACCGCATCTTTGCGGCCTATCACCAGTATCAGCCATCCGAACTGGAGTCCCGTGTCGATCGCACCGACAACTCCTCTCCTTACTCGACCAGCCAGACCGTATCGTTCCGTGCGGCCTACGCGAATGATCGCGTGATCGCCCATCTCTTTCTCCCAAAGAGCGCGGTGCCTCCGTATCAGGTCGTTATCGTGTTTGGGGGGGCGGACATCATGAGTGCCAAACACATGGAGGATCTACAGTACGGATATCTTTATGAGTTCCTGATCCGTTCCGGGCGGGCCGTTATGATTCCGGCCTATTGGGGCACGCTGGAGCGAGGTCCATCCGAGTGGTTCCTTCCGTCCCAGCAGGAGCGTGAACGTTCCCTCAAGTGGTCCTGGGACCTGAGCCGGTCGGTCGATTACCTCCAGGCACGACGCGACATCGATGCGACGAAGCTCGGCTTTTATGCGATTAGCTGGGGAGCGGCGCATGCTCCTCGATTGCTTGCCGTCGATACTCGCTTCAAAGCAGCGGCGCTGGTGTCCGCTGGCCTGCTTGCCGCTCAGCCTCCCGAGGTTGATTCGTGGAATTTTGCTCCGCGATATCACGTCCCGACGCTGATGCTGAACGGCAAGCAGGATTTCAACTTTCCCTACGAGACAAACCAGAAACCGCTATTCAATGCCCTGGGAACACCTGAGGGAGACAAGAAGCTGCTTCTCTTTGAAGGCGGTCACCGCAATCCTGAAACGCGCCCCGAGCTGGTGAGCGAAATCATTGGATGGTTCGACCACTATCTCGGTCCAGTGACGGAACCATGAATTCCCGTTAGCACTTTGACCGCGGATTCGCGCCTTAAGAATTAGGATGAGCGATTCTTCACCCAATGTCACACAGCTGCTGGTCGCCTGGGGTAAGGGCGATCCACACGCTTTCGACGCGCTTATGCCGGAAGTGCGAAAGGAACTCCATCGCCTTGCCGCGCATTACATGGCGGAGGAGCCCCCAGGACATGAACTGCAGCCAACCGCGCTGATCAACGAAGCGTATCTCCGTCTGGTGGACTGGAAGAACATCCAATGGTCGGACCGCGCCCACTTTTTCGGCATGGCCGCCAACATGATGCGGCGGGTGCTCGTGGACTGCGCGCGCAGTCGCGATCGTTTGAAGCGCGGCGGCGAAGCGATACAGGTGTCCTTCATCGAAGCCGCCAATGTGCCCGTACCACAGCGCGCCGACGTGCTGTCGCTGGACAAGGCCCTGCGAGAGCTCGAGAAAATCGATCCGCGAAAAAGCCAGATCGTGGAGATGCGTTTCTTCGGCGGATTGAGCCAGGAAGAAACCGCGGAAGCCCTCAACGTTTCCGTGGCGACCGTGAGACGCGACTGGAGTCTCGCGCGCGCGTGGCTGTTGCGAGAACTGAAAAAGAAAGGCGAATAGCCCTGGCTATGCGTCTTGTGGAACTGAAGTGCCTTGCCATCTAGCCCGACTTCCACATTTGTCAGGGTCTGCTGCAGTGTTTTCTATAACTTGAGATTTTTTTCGTCACTACGTTCCTTCGGATGCCACGTTTTGATGGGTCGGATGACCTCAGCGGGAATGCCGAGTGTGGCGTAGATGTGGCGGTGCTCGGCTTCAGGTATGGTCGCCTTACGGATTTTCAATACCCGGCCGTGGTGATCTTCAGGCAACACAATGGTGATGACTTGATGCGTGCGGAGTTGATCGCGAATGGCGCCCCAAGATGTATGAATGCCGGCCTGCAGGAATTGGTGCTCGATGGCGGCCAGTAGATGGTAGGCCAGCACACAAAGGAAGATGTGGGTCTGGGTGCGGTGCTTGAGATGATGAAAGATCGGCCGCTCCATCAGCGGGCTCTTGATGTCGCGGAAGGCATCTTCTACACGCGTTAGCAGCATGTAGGTGCGCCAGATTTCATCGGCCGCCAGATCGTGCCGATCGGTTTTGAGAACATAGCTGCCATCCAGTTTTTTGGCGATCGCCTTTTTATCGGCGAGTTCTTTCCAGGAGAGATTCTGGTGGTCGACGTCATAGGAGATCTCGTAATAACGCGCCACGCGCGGATAGCGTTCCTGCAACCGACCGATCGATCGCTGGATTTTGTTTTCGTCTTTCAGCCGGCCCTTGGCCACACGCTGCTGTAGCTTGGTCAGGTCCGTAATGAGTTTGGCTTCCTGCTTTTCTCGAATGGCGCGGTCCTTTTCTTCACGGCCTTCGCTGCGGCAGAGAATGTAGACGACATCGCCCTTCTGCCGTTGTTTGATTTCCACTCGGCTCTTCTTTTGAAACGGATTCCGTGGTGAAGGTGTCCGGTGGATCTCTTCCCAGCCCTCATCGTTCTCCAATTCATCCAGCCACTGGTTTCTCTCTGCTTGTAATCCCGCAACCAGGTAATGCCGTCCGCGCTTGCGGATCTGTTCCAGGTTTTCATCAAACGCCATGCCCCGATCGACGATTACCATGGCGCCGGCGCGCTTGCCAGTCCGCTTTTCCAGCACGTCCAGCATCTGGTCCAGACTGCGTCGATCCTGCATATTGCCGTCGAAGATTTCGTGGGCTTTCGGGAATCCATCGCGATCCAGGACCAATCCCACCACGACTTGTTTGCAATCCGGACGCTTGTCGCGTGAGTATCCTCGCTTGGCTTGCGGGTTGGCTTTAGCCTGACCTTCGAAATACGTCGAGGTCAAGTCATACAAATAAACAGTGTCGTCCAGGTTGAACAGCGTCTTTTCTTTCTCCGCCAGTTCCCGTTCGATGTGTTCGCGGTTGGGATGGAGCCGGTCCAGGTTGCGATAAAGCGATTCATCCTCGAGCTCGGAGAAATCCTGGTTCAAGATGTCTCCCAATGCCGTGCGCCGAATCCAATCCGGCATCGCATGCTCGGAAGAAGGAGCAATTAACCGATTCAGCGTCATCACCTCGGTCAAGATGCATGCGCGATCAGAAAGTCCTGCACTCTCCAGGATCTGATTCATCCCGAGTTGGCGCCACAGTTGGTGTCCCACGTGCGCCGGGCCGGCTTCACGCGCTTGCTCCACATCAACGTTGTCGGTCGCGACGCTAATCGTCGATCCGGATCGATCCTCATCCGATCTCGCAGCGCTTTTCCTTCGCTGGCGCGCTTTCTCCACCCATGATTGGAGTTCCTCTGAGGATTCGGGCAGGGATTCTTGTCCCCGTAACGCCGATTCCAGTTTGTGTGCCAGGCCTAACCAATCTTCAACAGGACCGGCGTCTAGACTTCCCAGAGAACAGACCGTGCGCTGACGTGGCCCCTTCGGCGTTTGGACAGATTCGACAAGCAGGTAATTCGTGTAGGTTTTGCCTTTGTACGTTCGTGTCGATTTCCGAATGTACATTGGCCACTACATATAGCATCCTAACCCGTTCAGTTCAACACAAATAGTAGTCACTTTAGTCACTATTTAGTCAATTCACAAAACCTAACGCCGAAAACAAAGATGGTTCGCCGCCGCTGAACCTCGTGTTTCCCTAAACCACGTCATCTGCTGTGGAAGTCGGGTTAACGCGGAGATGGCATCAGGAAGTCAGGAAGCAGACAGGAGCAAAAAATCAATAGCCCGGCACCCGGCCTACGAAACGGAGCCTCCGCCGGATCACCTTATAGTTTGTA
>Ga0070707_100003901_pt1 | contig 14040 bp, 14 predicted proteins | sample KBSK5502metaG_FD_65468 | JGI IMG/M metagenome (GOLD analysis project Ga0070707, IMG submission 65468) | Corn, switchgrass and miscanthus rhizosphere microbial communities from Kellogg Biological Station, Michigan, USA - KBS K5-50-2 metaG | ecosystem: Host-associated > Plants > Roots >... | reverse complement strand
GCTTCGACCTGTCGCGGGTATTCTTTTCCTCGCCCCGAGAGTTTCTTGTCAGCCTTGTGAGCGTCGAGCTTGGCGACGATGTAGTCGACGGCCTTGTGAATGTCGAATTGTTTGCAGCTGAAGATGTCGACGAAGGCTGTGTTTCTGTCTGGGAAGGTGTGAATGCTGATGTGGCTCTCAGCGATTATGACGAACCCGCTGACTCCCCATTCGGCGGGATTGTCGCCGGGGCGGTAGATGAAAGTGTAGGGGGGAGTGATCTTGTGCATCCCGATAACGTCGGGAAGCTCCTCTAAGAGATCATAGATGTGAGAAAGGTCGGAGAGCTTTCGACGGTCACACTCCGATAAATCAAGCGTAAGATGTGGTCCAAACATTTCTGGAAGATTTTCTAGTCCGAATTTTCCGGATGATCACAATCAATGGTCAACGCGTATTTAAGAATTGTTTGCGCAGAGATCGATCGCGACAGTAATTTTTTCCGACGAAAAATTTTTCACTCAACGGAGAAAATTTTCACTGCACGAACTTTTTCACCGAAAAAACGATCAACCAGATACTTGCGAGCAATAATTCGTAGATAAAAATTCCACTCGCAATGATAGAGTCAGGTAACGAGACACAAACAGGCCGGTGAATCAGACAAACACACATAGTTGTAGCAAAGTGGACACTCCTCTACTCGGTTGCCTCGTTTACCCTTGGGGAAAATGGTGACCATAACCCGTCGAACTCCCCTGTCCCCTAGTTTCGAACTTTCCTCGTGTTTATCCTGGTCTACTTGAGGACGAACGAGAAGGACCAATCGCCTCGGCTCACGACTTCTAAGGTGACGATTCGAAGACTTGCAACTGAGGTTTTGAAGGATATTGAAAGTGGAAACGTTAAATTACGCGAGGGGAAGAGCGATTGCTCGTCTCAGTGAAATCATGTCCCGAGAGTTCAGGCTCATTCTCCGCTTTATGGGAACCGATATAGACGGGACCAAGAAAGTAGCCTACGGTCTCGGCAAGATACGAGGCGTAGGACCTAACCTGGCATTTGCTGTTGTCAAAGCAGCAAAGATCAACCCGGAAGCCCGCATGGGAGCCCTCTCAGACGGCGAACTATCAAGAGTAGAAGACGTCATCAAAGACCCTCTGAAACACGGAATACCTCCTAGAATGGTGAACAGGCGCAAGGATATCGAGACCGGCCGAGATATGCACCTTGTTGGAGCAGATCTGGCACTGAAGATCAAATCTGACATCGACCTCATGAAGGATATCCAGAGCTGGAAAGGAATCCGGCACTCCCTAGGCCTAAAAGTCCGAGGACAGAGAACAAGGACCACGGGCAGATCAGGAAAGGCGGTAGGAGTGAAGAAGAAGGTTCTCATGGAAGCAGCTAGAGCCGCCGGGAAGAAGGATAAGGAAGAGGAGAAGAAATAGACTAGGGTAGTGCCATGGGAGACCCGCGAAAGCCTAGAAAAGCGTACCAGACTCCACGCCATCCATGGCGCAAGGACCAGCTCGAAGAAGAACTCCACCTAGTCGGCGACTACGGCCTACGAAACAAGAGAGAACTACGCGGGCATGAGACCGAGCTCTCACAAATCAGAGGAATCGCGAGAACTCTCCTCGGAGGAGAAGAAGAGGAACGAGGTCCACTTGAAAATCAATACCTGAAAAGACTAGCAAGACTCGGAATACTTCCAGAGTCAGCCACAGTGGACAACATTCTTGACTTGAATGTCAAGGATCTAATGGAACGCCGACTACAAACAATAGTGTACCGAACCGGCCTCGCAAAGTCCATTCACCAGGCTCGCCAGCTCGTCACTCATGGCCACATCAGCATCGCAGGCGACATTGTCTCGGTGCCGAGCTACATCGTTCAGCGCGAACAAGAGTCCAGGGTCGCCTTTCACGCCCGCAGTCCCCTGAGTAACGCTCAACACCCTGCTAGAGCAGCACCCACAGGCAAGAGAGTCTCCAGAATCATCGAGGAAGTAGCCGCGCCAACTACACCTGTCCTTCCAGAGGTTCCGCCGGAAGTTAGAGAGGAGGTACAAGCCGAAGAGCCCCTCGTAATGCCTGAAGTCGAAGAAGAAGCGCCCGCAGAACCAGGCGAAGAGAAGCAGTAGCAACCCGCTTAAACCACCATTTTGGAAGAGACAGACTAGTCACCCATGGTCGTCTCAACCGCAATTCTACTCATCATGGGAGGAATATGCGCAGCCGCGCCTCTTTTCAAGAGAGTCTCGAAAAGCCTAGAGAAACTTCTGGTAATCCTTGGTTTCGCCGTAGGAATCGCGGTAATCATTGTTTCCATAGACCTAGCTCTTGGTCTGGGCATATTATCCAGCATTTTCGGAATAGGATTTGCACCTGGTTCAAGTTCTAATTCTTACCTGAAGTACTACTTGGTAGTCATGGCAGTGCTTGGAATACTTCTATTCTCTCGCCCGCTCCGAAATGTACGCTGGGCCTCACTGATAGCGCTAGGAATCGGTATCCTCGTAGCCGCATATCTTCACGTAGCCTTCTCTGTTTCTAGCACCACGATCTTGGGGATAGTTTTCATCGTAACTATTCTGATCGTTTACACACTCCTACGGTTCATAGAAGATATCCTTGAGTTCATCGGAACGGTACTTGCGTTTCCACCAGTCGCGATCTTGATCGGGCTCGTTAGTATCTACTTTGGAGTCATAACCTTCGGGACCTGAAGCTTATTTCTGATCGCGGCTCCGCTACTCAAATTTTTGACGAGTTTCAATAACTCCGAATCCAAGGAAACGGAACTAGACGGGACCGACGCGACCACCCTTCATCCGGACTCTGGACGTTAAGGATCGCGTTTTCGACGACACAAACGTTGAAGAATCAGATAATGACATAAATTTTCGTGAACAGCTTTAAATAAAGTCCGGCGGGTCGGCTGGACACTTCGCGTTGGAAGCATGATAATTAGATGGACATAAAACTCCTTACCAAGGAACAGGACACTATCCGTTTTGTCCTATCCGATGTCTCGCCGGCGTTCGCCAACGCGCTTCGACGCATAATCCTCGCCGAGGTCCCTGTAATGGCGATCGAAGATGTCATGATCCTAGAGAACAGTTCAGTCATGTATGATGAGATTCTGGCCCACCGTCTTGGGCTCATCCCGATCACAACTGATCAGAGTTACAATCTTCCAGAGGAGTGCACATGCAAGAGCGAACTCGGTTGCGAAAAGTGCAGAGCATCGCTCTCGCTAGAAGTCGAGGCGTCGGACCCCGTCGAGGTCGTGTACACTTCAAATCTGAAACCTGAGAACCCTGAAGTGAAACCTGTCTCCGACAAGGTTCCCATCGTCAAACTAGCCCAAGGCCAGAGAATCAAGCTTGAAGCATACGCGCGGCTAGGAAGAGGAAGAGACCACGCTAAATGGCAGCCTGCATCAGCCTGCACCTACAACTACGACGCGAAAGCAAAGACTTTCAATTTTCTAGTGGAATCAACCGGAACCTTACCACCAGAGAAACTAGTTCTAGACGCGGCTCGTCTAATCAGCGCGAAGACTCTAGGCTTCGAGGAAGGACTCGGAGGATTAGCTGAGAAATGAAAAAGACAGTAGCCGTCGCCCAGCCCGAAGAGATCGTAGACGCGTCCAACCTCATCCTCGGAAGAATGGCCAGCTACGTGGCCAAGAGGGCTCTTGACGGAAGAAACATGATAGTCATCAACGCAGAACGCGCAGTCATTTCCGGAACCAAGGAACGAGTTGTCGCTAGAGCCAAACTGAAACTTAAGACTCGAACCCTGGGGAACCTAGAAAAGAGTCCGACCCATCCGCGGAAACCTGACGGTTATGTCCGCAGAGTCATACGAGGAATGCTGCCCTGGAAGAAGACAGGAGGCAAGGACGCTTTCCGTCGAGTCAAGGTCTACGTCGGGATCCCTAGCGAGTATCTAGATCGCCCAGCCACAACAGTCGCTGATGCTAACGCGTCAAGACTGAGAGTTCCCTACATCACCGTCGCCCAATTATCCGGTGAGATCGGAGGCTTCCCGCAGTGAGCGAGAAGAAAAAACTCTCACTCGAAACAGGCAAGAGGAAAACCGCGATAGCGCGAGCCGTAATGAGACCTGGGAAAGGACGCATCTACATTAATGATCAATCCCTCGATCACATGTTTCCAGAAGTTGCAAGAATGAAGATCGAGGAGCCCTTACTGATCGCCGGGGACAGGTCCAAAGGCGTCGATATCAGAGTCAGCATCGAAGGAGGCGGAGTAATGGCCCAAGCAGAAGCTGCACGCATAGCAATAGCTCGGGCATTGGCAGGGTGGACGAAGGGTAGCGAGTTAAGAAAGACCTTCCTCGCCTACGATAGAGTCATGATAGCCGGAGACCAGAGAGTCACAGAACCGAAGAAGTTCGGCGGACCGAGCGCACGACGCAGGAAACAAAAATCGTACAGGTGACAGTGACCCAATGATAATACCAGTAAGATGCTTCACATGTGGGAAGCAGATAGCCGACAAGTGGGAAACCTTCAACCAGCGAGTAAGAGCAGGCGACAAACCCCAGAAAGTACTCGACGAACTAGGAATCCGACGGTATTGTTGCAGACGGATGCTCATCACTCATGTCGAGCTAATCGACGAGTTCCTGAAATATCCGCAAGTTACTGCGAAGAGACGAGCCGAGCTCGCCTAGGTCTTGGTCGAATGGAGAGCCAAGAGTTTGAGGATAGGGAAGCGATCCCCCGGGCGGAGAACCTTCTCCTCTCGCTTGAAGAACTCTTGGCCGCGGGTCTGCACATCGGGACCCGCATCAAGACCGTTGACATGGAAAAGTACATTTTTCGAGTAAGACCCGACGGGCTCTTCATACTAAACATCGGAGAGACAAACGAAAAGATCCGAGTAGCCGCCAAGTTCATGGCACGGTTCGAACCCGGCCGAGTACTAGCCGTCTCGTCAAGACTGTACGGCAAGACTCCGATCGATCGATTCGCGGAACTCACAAAGGCCATGCCTATCGTAGGCCGATTCATGCCCGGCCTCATATCCAACCCACTACAGCCAAAACACGCCGAACCACAAGTCGTACTAGTGACCGACCCGAGAGCGGATTGGCAAGCCATCAAGGAGGCCACGGCGGTCGGTATTCCGGTAATCGCTCTCTGCGACACGGACAACGTATTCTCAGGAGTTGACCTAGTAATCCCGGTGAACAACAAGGGACGAAGAGCCCTGGCCGTGGTCTACTGGTTGCTGGCCCGTCAAGTTCTTAGGGAGAGAGGCGAAATCCCGCAAGACGGGACCATCCCATTAACGATAGACGATTTCGAGACGAAGCTCGCCGCCATGCCCGTGGGACGAGCTTCAGGTGGCGAGGCGTGAAAAGACGCCTCCCAGCTCAAGCAGGAACATTCTACCCGGACACTGAAGGAGCCCTAAGAACCCAGCTACAACAATCCTTCCTCCATCCTCTAGGGCCAAGAGCCATACCAACTACTCCCGGAACACGAAACCAGAACCTACTCGGATTGATAGTTCCACACGCCGGCTACAAGTATTCAGGACCCGTCGCGGCGCACAGCTACTACCACCTCGCGCAGGCAGGAATCACCGAATCCGTAATCATTCTCGGACCTAACCACACGGGGCTTGGAAGCGGAGTCTCGACAATGACTGACGGCGAATGGAGCACCCCCCTGGGAGACGTGCCGATAGATACGGACCTCGCGCGAGAAATCGTCGACAGCTCAGACCTCGTTGACGTGGAAGACGAGGCTCACAGAAACGAGCACTCCATCGAAGTCCAGCTACCATTCCTACAATTCATCTATCCAAGCCGATTCAAGTTTGTCCCCATCTGCATGATGCTCCAAGACCTACAGACCAGCATCGAAGTCGGCGAAGCCGTGGCGAAAGCAGCCGAAAAGCGCGATGCAACAGTCATAGCTTCTTCAGACTGGACACACTACGAACCACAAGAAGAGGCCCGGTCCAAGGATAAGCAAGCAATCGAAGCAGCACTTCAAATGAACGAGAAAACATTTCAGGAAGTAATCGAAGAACACTCAGTCTCGGCCTGCGGATACGGACCGGTAACAGCTATGATCCACGCAGCAAAGCTCCGTGGGGCAAGGGGTGGAAATCTGCTTTCATACCAGACAAGCGGAGATGTAATTGGAGACAAGAGCTCAGTCGTAGGCTACGCCGCAGCTTCATTCGAGAAGTGAAAAGTCCTCGCGCCCCACCAAGGAGCCTTCCTCCACATTTGCACGAGCCCCGGGCAAGATAATCCTAGCAGGAGAACACTTCGTAGTCCTCGGTGCGCCCGCTGTTGCTATGGCCATCAACCTGTACTCTCAGGTCCAGGTGACGCCCAAGAAAACCTCGGGGGTAGACGTTGACGCGGATATTCCTCTTCGATTTCTGGCAGGGAAAAGTCGAAACCCAGTGGTTCCTGATCCTGGAGGACTCTTACGTCCTCTTCAACTAGCCGCCGAAGCCACGATGAAACTCGTTAGGCGGAGCGGTCGCGGGGTCCGCGTAGATGTAGAGTGTGAGATTCCGGTCGCTGCAGGCCTCGGCTCATCAGCTTCGACAACCGTAGCAATCATCGCGGCGGTCGCGAGATCAAATGGGATCAACTTGAGCAGGAAGGAGATCTTCAAGCTCGCGTTCGTGCCTGAGAACTTTCTCCATGGGAGACCCTCGGGAGTCGACCAGGCAACTTGTATCTACGGCGGCATGATACAGTTCGCTCGGCCGTTCAGTGTTAGAAAACTTCAGCCAAGGAAAGAGCCAGTGATCCTTGTCTGTGACACGGGAATTCACCACGCAACAAAGACCCTCGTCGGGGCCGTCGTTCAGAAATCCCGTAGGGAGAAAACCCTCTTCCAAGATCACATCGCGAAGATCAGAGAAATTTCCAAAGGAGTAGTCAAGGCCTTGAGACAAGGAGACGACGAGAACTTGGGTATACTGATGTTTCAGAACCACGAGATTCTACGAAAAATCGGGGTCTCTCATCCCAAACTCGATCACCTCGTTCAAGTGGCAAGGCGCGAAGGCGCTTTGGGGGCGAAGTTGACCGGTGCCGGGGGAGGAGGTTGCATTATCGTCCTTAGCCGAAGCATTCGCGACAGAGATAGGCTCTCTCGGGTTCTCAGAAGAGAGGGCGGAACCCCGTACAAAGTGTCGATGGACACCTACGGAGTCGAGTCACAGCCGGCCTAACCGTTGGAAAAACGTTTGGAATTACCCTATCATGTGACAGAGGACAACCCCTTTCTCGGGTCCATAGAAAGGTCTAGGGCTCACCGGAACCAGATTCTCCACCGATCATGGATGATCTTCTTGATTCGTTCCGATGAGAAGGTATTGCTTCTACGTCGAAGGTCCAAGAACATGATTCCCAGAGACGAGGTTAAAGTGATAGCTGAGTCTGAGATGGGCGCGCCTTGGCTCAGAAGGGGCTGGAAGATGATGACAAGTAGTAACATCTGACATGACGGCCCTCGGACAACATCAGTTTCAGGCCCCATCGATCCGACTCAACAGTGTCCTCGTCCAGGGAACAACTCCACTTCGAGCACGCCTGGCTACAAACTCTAGGGTGGACTAGTCCAAGTCATCATGTCACTAGTGCTGTCCCACCTTCCTGCAAAGACCCACGATGGAATCAAATTTGACCCCAGAACCGCAACTTTCCAGACTTCGTATAACGAAGCTGCCCTGTCTCCGTTTTGATCAAGCTCTAGCCAGCCTGTGATACCAAAGTAGTTTGATGCTATTGTTAGAAGCATAGATTGTATTCTGGTCCCGTTAGACGATCCCGCTTGCAGTGTGGCGAGCGCCGCAAGCCAGACATCGTCGTAGGCGCCCGCACAGAACTGATCACAGACAATTCCCGGATACGCGCTAGCGAACGCCCCGTAGAACCTCTCCGTCTTGGTATTATTCAGGAATGAGTAGAGAGTAGAGGGGAGTCGGACTTGAGCAATCAGGGGTCCTACGGTGGGGTTCCCCGTTAGTATACTGTCCCGAGCTTCGCCATCAGTCCCGAACCATGGTAGCGCGTCTCTCAAGAGACTCGGATGCTGCAGATTTGCCTGTACGATTAGTTGGCCGAATTCTTCGAACGAGACGAAATCCATTGCAACCTTGTTCGGATAGGTGCTGTTCGCAGACTGAAAGTCGTTTGAAAGTGTCGTTAGTATCGGGGTGAAATCAGTTATGGATGTATCGTAAGGAATAACGTCGATCATGTGTCCTCCTAGTGCCTTGAATCGAGTCGCTGTCGTGTTTGCCACACTATCTCCGTACGAATCATGCCTTTCTACTATGATCAGCGCGCCTGCTCCTCTATCAATCATCATTCTCGCATCTGCAGGCCCCTGCATGGGGTCATCGGGAGACGTTCTGAATAGGTAGTCGTTGGGGATTGCTAGAGCCCCTGAGGTTGATGAGGGGCTGATCAAAACAATATGGTTAGAGTTAGCATAGGAGAGCAAGAATTGGGCCGCACCACTGTTCAAGGGTCCAACGACAACCTGAACACCTGTCGCCGATAGAGTTTGAAGATCAGTGGGCGCCTTCGAATTGTCGAGAGCGTAGTCAAGGGCTGAGGTCGTGAATCTGAGAGTGCAGCCTGCCTTCGAAAGGAACGAGTTGATGTCGTTTATCGCAATGGTTGAACTATCCTTTGCTCTTACTCCAGAATCGGCAAGGAAACTGCTAAGATCAAGAAGCTCTCCGATCGTGATCGTCTTACCCGATAAGCAGAGGCTTCCAGCTAGCTGTCCCTGTAGTTGAGCGACTAGAGACTGGAGTTGAGCGATTTCTGCCCGTTCTTGAGCGAGTTGAGTCGTGAGGGTACCAAGTTGAGTGTTGAATGACGCTTCGAGAGCTTGAACCTTACTGACTTCGTCGGCAAGCTGTATCTCGAGTGACTGAAGTTGAGCGTTGGCAGTCGCGAGTTGAGCTTCGAGGGATTGAGTTTGAATCGAGCTCTGATTGAGCTGCGAGTTGATCCGTTGAAGTTGTGAAATCTGACTTGTGAGATTTGCGATTAGAACCTTGAGTGCGACAATTTGCTCGTTAAGCGAGCCGGCATTATTGTTGAGACTTGAAACCTGGCTGTTCAGACTTGTAGCTCGTGTCTGGTAGTAGTAAGCTACTCCTCCAAGAGACCCACCAGCGACGGCCAATAGGAGAATTATAAGCGCCCTGAGCGGCAGGACGTAAGACATAAGGTCAGGAGGGAAGTTACTCCCATAATTGAACATTACTGATGCTGTCCCTCGCTTGTGAAGGCCCGCGAGCATAGAGCACGAGCAGGTTCAACTATTTCGTTAAGATAACCAAGTTCCGACTACATCCATGACCCTGCTAGGTACCGATGCTAGTCGAGAGAATTGAGGAGAAATCCTTCCCTCTTCCGCAACTTCAAAGAGATCGAGAAAGGTTTTATTGTCTTGGAAAATTGAGCCGAATCATGTCAGAAATCGTTGTCCTCGTCGACGAGGAAGATCATCCTATCGGCTACGAGGAGAAGATGAAGGCTCACTCCGATGGGGGAAAGCTGCACCGAGCATTTTCCATCTTCATCTATAATTCCAAGAATCAAATGTTGCTCCAGCTTAGGTCAAATGCAAAACACCATTTTCGGAGCCTTTGGAGTAATGGATGTTGCAGCCACCCGCTGAAGGGTGAGGAGTTGGAAAAAGCGGCTCATAGAAAATTGAAGCAGGAATTTGGATTTGATACAAAACTGCAGGAGGTCTTCAGCTTCACTTACAAGGCAGATGACCCAAAGAGCGGACTAACAGAACACGAGTTCGATCACGTATTAATTGGGGAGTACAACGGGGTTCCGAAACCCAATCCAGAGGAAATTGACGATTGGAAATGGGTCACTCCGACTGAACTCAAACAGGATCTCACCCAGAATCCCGATCATTATACCCCTTGGCTGAAGCGCGCCTTCGACGGGCTGGTTCAGCGGAACGGGATCAAGCTGTAGTCCCAGAAGGAAGTTGCAGTGCTCATCCGACGTTCGATCATAGGAGACAACTAGATTGGAAGTCAAGAGTCTGAGCAAGGGCTCGAATCTTGGTTCCTTTTACAAACTGTCCGTCGAGCAGAGACTTAGGATCGTTCAACAGTTCTCCGGAATCTCAGACGAAGAAGTTCACATTCTGAAAACTGGGACCCTGCCTGTTCCTTCGGCACAAAGAATGATCGAAAACGTTGTAGGAGTTCTACCGGTACCACTAGGAATTGCCGTGAACTTCCTCGTCAACGACAAGGACTATCTCATACCAATGGCCATCGAGGAACCGTCGGTGGTTGCGGCCGCCAGTCACGCCGCCAAGATGGCACGGGCCAAAGGCGGCTTCAAGACCAGCAGCACAGAGCCGATCATGGTCGGACAAGTACAGCTCATCAAGTGCCCGTCACCAAGAGACGCAGAGAAAGCAATTCTCTCCTCAAAGCAGGATCTTCTCAACAAGGCGAACCAGCAGGACCCGACACTCGTCTCTAAAGGCGGAGGCGCAAAAGACCTGCGCGTCAGAATACTGCCTAGTCTCGCTGGTACCATGGTGATTACTGAACTTCTCGTAGATTGTCGAGACGCTATGGGGGCCAACGTCGTCAACACAATGGCCGAATCAGTGGCGCCGATCCTGGAGAAGCTCTCAGGGGGACATGCAAATCTTAGAATCATATCTAACTTGGCCGATAGGAGAGTCGCTAGGGCTACGGCTCTCTTTGGTAAGGAGGATCTGGGTGGAGAGGATGTCGTTGAGGGGATCGTGCAGGCCTACGCCTTCGCGGCGGCGGATCCTTACAGGTGTGCCACTCACAACAAGGGAGTGATGAATGGAGTCACAGCTCTATGCCTCGCGACCGGAAATGACACTCGGGCAATCGAAGCAGGTGCGCATGCCTACGCTGCACGGACGGGCCACTATTCGCCTCTCACCAGATGGAGGAAGGACGAGAACGGCGACCTTGAAGGATCCATAGAGATACCCGCAGCCGTCGGAATAGTTGGCGGAATAACGGCCGTACATCCAGCAGCAAAGATCAACCTAAAGATTCTACGAGTCAAGACGGCAAAGGAACTGGGCGAAATCATGGCCGCCGTCGGCCTGGCTCAAAACTTAGCAGCGCTCAGGGCCTTGGCCGCTGAGGGAATCCAAAGGGGTCATATGTCTCTCCACGCTCGAAACATCGCCGCGATGGCGGGAGCAGAAGGCGACATGATCGACGCGGTCGCTGCGGCGATGGTTGAGGAGAAGAAGGTGAGGTTGGATCGGGCGAAAGAGCTGGTTACGGAGATCGGATCCTCAAAGGGCCGGAATGCCTCCCAGAAAGAATCCTACCAAGCCAAGAAGCATCCAGAGTAAGACCTGAGTTTTCACCTTACGAACTGTTGCTGGCACCGGGTCGCGGACTAGACGATAGGATGAGTACAAGAAACCGAGATCCGCAATGACTACTCCAGGATAGTAGAACAAGGAAACCTTCTGGTCTAAGACCGGGGCCAGGAAACTTAGAAGAACGGCAACGACGAAGAACGCAGCAACAATCTGAGAAGCGCGCCTCGGTCCCTGCGTAACGGCGATAGTCATGATTCCTTTGGAACTGTCGCCCGCAACGTCTGCTATTCCCTTTGCAACCTCTCGAGCCGTGTTAGCCAGAAACGCGAGTAGGAAAAAGATGAACAGCAGAGGGCGAAGACTATTGACGGCTAACCCTCCAAAGAAAAACGGCAGGGCAACGTTGAAGCTTACGACCGCATTTCCCAACAGCCCCGTCTTCTTTCCACGCGTGTTATAGTAAGCCATCAGGCCGAAGGCGGCGAGCGCAGTCAGGAAAGTGAAGAGGCCGAGAACGAGAGAGGATATCAGCGCGAGGGCAGAGAAAACGAGCGACAATCCGTAGGCTTGTTGGATCGTCACTCTGCCTGAGGGGATGGGCCGATCAGGGCTGTTGACCCTATCCACTTGAACATCCTGAATGTCATTGAACACCATTGTTCCGGCTAGTAGCAAGAAGGCTGTGAGGAAACCAAAGACTGCCTCCAAAGGAGAAGGCAGGCTACCAAGGCCAATGGTCTCTGCCACAAGAACAGCCAAGCCGATCATGATACAGTTGGGAATCCTGATCAATGTCAAGAACGGAGCCAGCCGAGCGGACGATGCCGACCTTGGAGGACTCAGTCGTCTCTGGTCAGAAGGATTTGTGGTTTCCACAATTACTCTCTTTCAGAATAAGCCTAAATAAACTGGCGAGGCATATGCCGATATCGTCATATGTCCGTCAAGAAAGAGTCCACCTTACTGGAAGACCTAAACCAGGCCCTGGCGGGGGAAACTCTGGCTGCCTTTCGGTACCTATACCTGAGCAAGATCGCCAACGGTATCAACTCTGCCTACCTCTCGTCAGTCTTCCAAGAGATCGCCAAGGAAGAATGGGCACATGCATCGATTCTGATGGGGAGAATAATTCAGCTAGGGGGCGTTCCCCTTGCAAGGCCGGCCGAGTGGGAGAAGAGAAGTTTCCTCCCGTACTATGAGCCTCCCAGGAGAGGAAACGACTTGAAAGCGCTAATCAAGGATAGTCTAAAGCTGGAGAGGGCTTCTATTGACTTCTTCCAGAAGTTGGCTCTGAAGACTAGAGATAGCGACCTGATAACCTATAGAATGGCCATGGATGTCATGGCGGAAGAGGCCCGCGACGAGCAGAGAATCTCTGCTCTAGTAGAATAACCCCGTTAGATGGGTTTTAGACCCATCCGCGTATTTTCATCGCGGCGGTTACTTTGCCGATAGCGTAGATGTAGGCTCCGGTTCGCATGTCGACATTGTTCTCTTGGCTTGTCTTGTAGACCTCAGCGAATGCCTTCTTCATTATCGTCTTCAACCTCTGGTCAACCTCTTCTGCGCTCCAATAGAGATGCTGGAGATTCTGGACCCACTCGAGATAACTAGTGCTGACTCCTCCGGAATTCGCGAGGATGTCCGGAATCAACGTCACATTTCTCCTGAACAGAATCTCATCGGCCTTCGGTGTGGTCGGACCGTTGGCGCCTTCGGCCACCAGCTTCGCCTTTATTTTCGACGCGTTCTTTTCGGTGATAACGTCCTCTAAGGCGGCGGGGACAAGGATGTCGACGTCAAGCTCCAGTAGTTCTTCGTTCGTAATGGGTTCACTCTCGGGCATGTTGACGATGTTGCCGGTCTTTTTCTTGTAAGCTGACACTTCGTTGAACCAAATCCCATTCTTCTTGTAGGCTCCTCCTTTGGAGTCCGAGACCGCGACGACTTTCACACCCGCTTCTTCAAGGAACATGTGAGCAAAAGATCCGACATTGCCAAATCCTTGTATTGCACAGGTCGTTTTCTTCAGGTCCATCTTGAGGTGCCTAGCCGCCTCTTCAACGTTGATTGAGACACCGCGACCCGTGGCGGAGTCTCGGCCGAGCGATCCTCCAATTATCAACGGCTTTCCGGTGACGACGGCGAATGGATTGTTTCGCTCATTTTTGCTGTATTCATCCATGAACCATGCCATGGTCTGGGAGTCCGTGTAAACGTCAGGAGCGGGGATGTCTCTGAACGGGCCGACTATCTCACTGATCAAGGAAAAGAATGATCTCGACAACCTCTCCAACTCCGAGTGAGAGAGCTCTTTCGGGTTGACCGTTACTCCCCCTTTCGCTCCGCCGAATGGGATGCCCGCGACAGCGCACTTCCAGGTCATCCACATCGAGAGCGCCTTCACTTCGTCGATAGTTACGTTAGGATGGAATCGGATCCCACCCTTGTAGGGTCCAAGTGCATTATTGTGCTGGCTTCTGAATCCTTGATAGAGAAGGATTCGGCCATCATCCATTTTGACCGGAAAATTGATGCTGAGGATTCGTCGCGGCTTTCGCAGAATCTCCTGCACGTTCGCGTCCAACTTCATAATGTCGGCAGCTTTCTGGAATTGTTCCAGAGCCATGTCGTACTGGGTCTTCTGCATCCCCATGCTAGCAG
>Ga0070707_100003900_pt1 | contig 14040 bp, 10 predicted proteins | sample KBSK5502metaG_FD_65468 | JGI IMG/M metagenome (GOLD analysis project Ga0070707, IMG submission 65468) | Corn, switchgrass and miscanthus rhizosphere microbial communities from Kellogg Biological Station, Michigan, USA - KBS K5-50-2 metaG | ecosystem: Host-associated > Plants > Roots >... | reverse complement strand
CGGTCGACGTTGGTCACCGCCTGGCGCTTGGCGACCTCGCCGACCAGCACCTCGCCGTTCTTGGCGAACGCGACGACGGACGGCGTCGTCCGCGAGCCTTCCGCGTTCGCGATGACCGTGGGCTCGCCGCCCTCGAGAACGGCGACGACGGAGTTGGTCGTCCCGAGGTCTATGCCTACCGCTCGTGCCATGTGTCAGTCCTTGGTGTGTTGTTGGCCTTGGTGTGTTGTTGGCCTTGGTTTCCCTCGCCGGCCACGATGGCCTGCCGGACTAGCCGAAGCTTGAGTCTTATCGACGCAAGTTTGCCATCGTGACCTGGTCAAGTCAAATGAGTTGAGTCTACCGGGCTCAACTTTCAGGGATTGGTCAGTATTCCCGCTGGAACGCCAGAACCAGGCGGTCAGGGGCGCCGTCCAGGACGCCGCCTGCCGGGTCGTCGGTATCCCCGTCAGCACGTACAACATCGCGCTCGGGGCGAATGATGTCCCAGATCACCAGGACGCAGAGCAGCAGCACCGCGCAGAACCTGGCGAGCAGGGCGGTGAAGTAAAGCCCCGGGCCCACGGCACCTGGGGCGTGCGGGCCCGGGGTGACGTAAATGAGGTAACCCCAGATCGCGTAGAAGTAGGCGACCTCGGCAGCCTGCCAGATCAGATAGCCGCCCAGCCGGGGTCTGGCGAGCACCACCAGCGGGACCAGCCAGACGACGTACTGCGGCGACCAGACCTTGTTCGTCAGCAGGAAGGCGGCAGTCAGCAGGAAGATCAGCTGCGGCAGCCTTGGCCGCCTGGGCGCCGCAAGGGCGAGCACGACCACCCCGGCGCAGGCGGCCAGGAACAACGCCCCCGATGCGATGTTGATCGTGGCGAGCGAGAGGCCGCCGAGCACGGGCCAATGCTCCGCCTGAAAGAAGTACCAGACCGAGCCCCAGTCAGCCCAGCGCTTTGCGTTGAAAATGTAAAAGGTTGCCCATCCCGATGGCGCTGCCACCATCACCGGCAGGTTCACGGCCAGCCAGGCGCCAGCCGCCGAGCCAGCGGTGAGCCAGAACTCCCTGAGCCTGCCGGCACGCAGGCACACCGCGAACAGCGGCACGAGGCAGATCACCGGGTAGAACTTGGTCGCGACGGCCAGCCCGAGCAGCAGCCCAGCGACGACCGGCCGCCTGGCCGCCCAGGCCGCCAGCGCCGTCAACGTGAGGGCCATCGCGAGTAGGTCCCAGTTGATGAAGGCCGCAAGGATCAGGCCAGGCGCCAGCGCGACGAGCAGGCCGGTCCAGCGCCGGGCCCGTCCGGCGCAGTAGGCCGTCGCGAGCACGCCGGCCACCAGGCAGATAGACAGCAGCGCAACGGTCACGTCGTAGAACTCCCGGCCCCTGGCGGCGGGATCACCAGCGGGCTTGACCACCCAGGCGGCCGCCTGCATGACCGCGCCCATCACGACCGGGTATTCGACGTCGTGGCCGAGGTAGGGGACCCGGCCTACCGACAGGTCCTCAGCGAAATAGAGCGGGTAGATGTCGGTGTAGCAGTGAGCCTGGAACTGCTCGACGCCGACATTCCAGGCCCCGGCCCGGCAGGCAGACTTGGCGACGGAGCCGAGGGCCCCGCCGAGCAGGCTCGCGATGATCAGCGCGGCAACAGAGCCAGCCAGGACCGCGTACCTGACAGATGTTGCGCTTGCAGTTGCGCGCTGAGCCGACATTCGCGTCCCGTATCTCACCGGTATCCAGCGACGGGCTTCATCGTCCCTCTGGTGCTCGTTTTCCCGTCGGATGCCTTCTACCTTTACCTTTATTCATGGCGGTCGGCTTTGAGCGGCTGGCTTAGCTGCTGACCTTCGGCAATCTTCGCGTGCCCAGGCTAGCGGCAGGCGTTGCACGCTATCTAACTACAAGGATGCTGGAGCGTTGGCCGGACGACGTGCGGTGACCGAGATCGAGTCGCGGGCGGCGCGTGGCGATGCTATCCGGCGTGATCCGAGTGGGCGGCGGGCCGCGCTACTGGTTCTGAGTTGCTACCTCGCTGCCGCGCTCATCCTGACCTGGCGCCTGTGGGCCGATCCGGCGTCGCGGACCGTCGCGGGCAACCCGACCGATGCGGATCTCTTCGCCTGGTACCTGCGTTACGCCGCTACCGCGGTGCGGCATGGCCAGCTGCCCGCCCTCGTGACCAGCGCGATGAACGCGCCCGTAGGCGTCAACATGATGTGGAACACCTCGTTGTTGCTGCCCGGAGTGCTGCTCGCGCCGGTGACCCTGCTGCTCGGGCCGCAGGTCAGCCTGACCGTGCTCACGACGGCGGGCTTCGCCGGATCGGCTGCTGCGCTCTATTACGTGCTGCGCCGCTGGCAGGTGAGCGTCGGCGCCGCCACGCTCGCTGGCGCGGTCTACGGCTTTTCGCCCGCACTGGTGCACTCGGCGCTCGCACATTACAACCTGGAGTTCGCGGCGCTGCCGCCGCTGATCATCGACGCGGGGCTGTGCCTGGCTGTCGGTCGGCCGCGGCCTCGGGTTGCCGGTGCCTCCGGGGTTCGGGTAGTCGTCTGGGACGGAGCCAGGCTCGGCTTGCTGGTCGCGGCGCAGCTGTTCATCAGCGAGGAACTCGCGCTGCTCACCGCGATCACCGGGCTCGTGCTGGTCGCCGGGCTGGCAGTGGCCAGGCCGCACGCTGCCGCTGTGAGGATCGGGTCGGCCGCGGCCGGGCTGCTGATCGCCGCGACCGTCACATTCGCGCTCGCCGGTCATGCGCTGTGGACCCAGTTTGGCGGCCCGCTGGTCCAGCACGGCCCGTTGTTCCCGCTCGACTACTACGTCAACGACCCCGCGAGCTTCGTCACGCCATCGTCCTACCTGCTGTTCCACACCGCGGGAACCGCCGCGGCAGCCGCCAGGTACCAGGGTGGCCAGACCGAGTACCTCGCGTACCTGGGGTGGCCGCTGATTATCGTCGTGCTGCTCGCGGCAGTCGCCTCCTGGCGGAGGCCGGCCGGACTGGCGGCGACGTTGACGCTCGGAGTGCTCGTGGTCCTGTCATTGGGCGGGCATCCGCTGGTCGGAGGCACGCTCAATCCGGCGGTGAACCTGCCCTGGCACTGGCTGGAGGAGCACCAGCTGTTCGCGGCTGCGCTGCCTGACCGGTTCTCGATCGTAGCGGACGGAGTGGCGGCGGCCCTGGTCGCGCTGGGGATCGACGCTGCAAGCGAACGCTTGACGGCTCGGCTCGATCAGGGCCTGGATGGCGGGTGGGTGCGCGCGGCTGTGCTGAGCGTCGCCGCGCTCGCATGCCTGCCGCTGCTGCCCAGGCCGATGGCCTCGGCTGCGGCCGTCTCGCTTCCGGTCGGCTGGACCAGGACCTTTACCGCGCTGCACCTGCCCGCGGGTGCGCCGGTCCTCGTCGTTCCCGTTCCCACCAACATCCTGACTGCCACGATGCGATGGCAGGCTGACACCGGCCAGCCCTCCTCGATTGTCGGCGGCTACTTCATCGGCCCGGGGGCTGGCGGCCAGGCGTACATCGGCGGCACCGGTGTCAGCCCGACCGCGTGGTACCTTGACCGGCTCTGGGCAGCCGGACTGCCGCCAGCTAGCCCGTTTGCCGAGGCGGCGCTGGCAGCCGGCCTGCCGACTGCCTCTCCGGCCGGTCCAGCGCCTGCAGGCGACGTCCCTGCGCTCTCGCAGGTGCGAGCCGACCTGACGGCCTGGCACCCGGCCGCCGTGGTGGCCGTGACGGCGGCGAGTTCGCCGCTGGCCAGCTACCTCGTTCAGCTGCTCGGCCCGCCGACCGTTCAGTCCGGCGTGGTGATTGCATGGCGCCGGTGACCGTCGGTAGGCCGCTATCTCAGCGGGTTGACCCAGTCGAGCCCAGGGAACCTGGCGAAGTCAGAGTCGGCGGAACACACGCCCACGCCGTGCTCAAGCGCAAGCGCGGCCAGGTGAGCGTCGCTGACCAGGTTGCCCTGCAAGCTCCCGCCGATCGTGAGCCGCCTGAACACTTCCGCGTGCCGTGGTCCGGGCAGCGGGATCCAGGACGGGTTCGCCTCGAGCCAGTCTGAGATGAGGTCCCACGCCTGATGCGGGGTCAGCGGAGAGCGCGCAGCCCGGGGGTGGGTGGAGATCCGCAGGAACGCGGTGAGCGTGGGCCACGGCAGGCCGATCCGCCCGGGTCCGTTGAGCGCATCCTCCAGCCACGTCCTGGCCCGCTCGTGGAACCCGCTCGACTCGTCGACCGCATACAACAGGATGTTCGCGTCGACGATCATGGGCTGTCCTCGGTGTCAAGCACCTCGAGCGTCTCGGCGACATTCGAGACGTCGACCCGGAGCCCGAGTCCGTACGTGCGCTGCCGGAATGGCCTCGGCTCGGGCCTGGTCCGGAGCCCCGCTCGGGCTAGCTCGTTGACTGCCTCACTGAGGCCGATGTTCCGCTCGACCCGCAGCCGCGCAGCAGCCGCTGCGACGTCCGGATCGAGATTCACCGTAGTCCTCATGCGTCTTAATTCTAGCATCGCTGATGCGCGGATCAGTGCATCAATGATGCGGACCTGATGCCGATAAACGTTGTCATCCGGTCGCGGCCTGGTAAGTTACCGGTTGGTAACGAGCGGTTCGCCGGATGTGCTCGCCAGTAGCAGGCCGTGATCGCGGCGGGCGTACGCTGGCACCCAACGCCTGCCCCGGAGGTCGATTTGGCGCTGCGGATCATCATCGGACTTGCCCTGACCGTGATCGCCTTCGCGATCGCGGGCCGCCGGATGTGGTGGCTCTACCGGCTCGCCACGAGCGGTCAGCCGGCGCCTGAGCGCATTGCGGCGGTCAGGGAGCACCCAGCCCGCGACGCCGAGACCCAGGTCACCGAGGTATTCGGCCAGCGCAAGCTGCTGCAGTGGACGGTCCCAGGAGTCGCGCACTTCCTGACGTTCTGGGGCTTCATTATCTTGCTGCTGACGATCATCGAGGCGTACGGCGACCTGTTCAGCAAGACGTTCGCGATCCCGGGCATCGGGCACTGGGCCTTCATCGGTTTCCTCGAGGACCTGTTCGCCGTCGCCGTACTGGTCGGGCTGGCGACATTCACGGTGATCAGGTTGCGCAACAATCCGAAGACCGAGGGACGCCAGTCGCGCTTCGCCGGCTCGCACACCCGCGCGGCCTGGCTCGTTCTGCTGATGATCTTCCTGGTGATCGCGACGCTGCTTATTTACCGCGGCGCGCAGATCAACACCGGTGACTTCCCTTACAGCCACGGCGCGTTCGCCTCGCAAGTCCTCGGGCACTGGTTTGCGCCGCTCGGCCGCAGCGCCAACATGGCGATCGAGACCACATTCGTCCTGCTCCAGCTGGCCGTCATCCTCGGCTTCCTGGTCTTCGTCACCTACTCCAAGCACCTGCACATCTTCATCGCACCGCTGAACGTGCTGTTCTCTCGCCGCCCTGACGGCATGCGCGACCTCCAGCCGATGCGGTCGAACGGGAAGGTGCTCGATTTCGAGGAGGCCGACCCCGACACCGATGTCTTCGGCCTCGGCAAGGTGGAGGACCTGAGCTGGAAGGGCATGCTCGACCTGGCCACCTGCACCGAGTGCGGCCGGTGCCAGTCGCAGTGCCCGGCGTGGGCCACCGGCAAGCCGCTCTCGCCGAAAATGCTCATACTTGACCTGCGCGATCACGCGTTCGCGAAGGCGCCGTACCTGCTGGCCGGATCCGACGAAGCCAGGGAGGCATTGCCGGATTCCGTGCAGGCCGAGGCGCAGCGGCCGCTGGTGGGCAAGGCCGAGGCGAACGGCGTCATCGATCCGGACGTGATCTGGTCGTGCACCAACTGCGGCGCTTGCGTGAACGAGTGCCCGGTCGATATCGAGCACATCGACCACATCACTTCGATGCGCCGGTACCAGGTGCTGATCGAGTCCGAGTTCCCGTCCGAGGCGTCCGGGATGCTGAAGAACCTGGAAAACAAGGGCGATCCCTGGGGGATGGGCGAGTCGAAGCGGGCCGAGTGGATCAGCGAGCTCGATTTCGAGGTGCCCGTCGTCGACGGCCCCATCGGCGATGACGTGGAGTACCTGTTCTGGGTCGGATGCGCGGGAGCTCTTGAGGACCGGGCGAAGAAGACGACCAAGGCAATCGCGACGCTGCTGCACACCGCCGGGGTTTCGTACGCCGTGCTCGGGCCCGCCGAGACCTGCACCGGCGACCCGGCGCGGCGGATGGGGAATGAGTTCGTGTTCTCGATGCTCGCGCAGCAGAACGTGGAGACGCTGAACGAGGCCAGGGCCCGGAAGGTTATCGCGAGCTGCCCGCACTGCTTCAACACGCTCTCGAACGAGTACCCGCAGCTTGGCGGCAACTACCAGGTCATCCATCACACCCAGCTGCTGGCCCGCCTGGTCAATGAGGGCAAGCTCAAGCCGGTGACCCCGATCGAGGAGAAGATCACCTACCACGACCCATGCTTCCTCGGGCGGCACAACAAGGTGTACACGCCGCCCCGGGAGATCATGGAGCAGGTACCCGGGGTCACGGCGCAGGAGATGCACCGCTGCAAGGAGCGCGGGTTCTGCTGCGGCGCTGGCGGGGCCAGGATGTGGATGGAAGAGCGGATCGGCAAGCGGATCAACGCCGAGCGAATCGAGGAGGCGCTCGGCACCGATCCCGACACGATCTCGACCGGCTGCCCGTTCTGCCTGGTTATGCTTGGCGACGCGATCAGCGCGAAGAAGGGCTCGGGCGAGGCCAAGGACTCTCTTGAAGTCGTCGACGTGGCAACGCTGCTGGCCAGATCCGTCGCCGAGCCCGAGCTCGCCGCTCCGACAGGGCCTCCCTCATCGGATTGACGGTAGCGGCTAGGCCGTGCCCTGAAAGGCGGACCGCGTTGGGAGCCAGATCCGGACCCGGGTTCCGTGGCCCTGCCAGGACTCCAGAGTGGCCTGGCCACCGTGGGCGATCGCGATTGCCTGGACGATGGACAGGCCAAGGCCGCTGCCGCCGCCGGAGGTCGACTCAGGCCGCACCGAGTCGTCATCGCCAGGTTCCGCGGCGCCATCTGCTTGCTCGGCGGCGCGGTGGAAGCGGTCAAACGCCCGCGCCGCATCCTCCGGTGCCATCCCTGGGCCTCCGTCCGCGACCTCGATCAACACGCCGCCCTGGACCTGCCCGAGCCTGACGGCGACTTGCGCCGACGGCGGGGTGTGCGCACGGACATTGCCGAGCAGATTGGCCAGCACCTGCCTGATCCGGCGTTCGTCGACGACGGCGATCAGCCGCGGCGGAGCCTGAGCGCTGATTGGCCGTTCGGGCTCGACCGCCGCCGCGTCGGCAACGGCGTCTCGCACGACTGTCGCCAGGTCAGTCTCGGTGAGATCGAGCGAGGATGTCCGGTCCAGTCTGGCCAGTTCAAGCAACTCGGCGACGAGGGTGGCCATGCGCTGCGCCTCCTGCTCGATCCGGCGCATCGCCCCTGGCAGCTGCTCTGCTCCGAGGGCGCCCTGGCGGTACAGTTCGGCGTACCCGCGGATGGTGGTCAGCGGGGTGCGCAGTTCGTGCGATGCGTCGGCCGCGAACTCCCTGACCTTTCGCTCGGAGTTCAGCCGGGCACCGAACGCCTGCTGAATCCGGTCGAGCATCGTATTTATCGCGGCGCCCAGCCTCCCTACCTCGGTCTGGTCGTCGGCTGCTGCCATCCGCGCAGTCAGGTCACCCCTCGCGGAGATGTCATTGGCCGTGCTGGCCATCCGGTCAAGCGGCCCGAGGCCTCGGCCGATCAGCCACTGCCCGCCGATGGCCAGCAGCGCGATCAGGCCACCGCCCGTGATCATCTCCTTCAGGATCAGGCCGCGCAGCTGCCTGGTCAGCGTTGTTGCCTGCTCGGCAACGATGAGGATGCTCGGGCGGCGAGCCAAGTTCTCGGTCGCCGGGATCAGCCGCGCGGCCGCCTGCAGCTCGAGCGGGCCGCCTGGATTAACAGGGAACCAGCGCCCGGCCTTGCCGCGCCTAATCACATCGATCGGGCCCATCCGGCGGATCGCCCTGGCGAGGGCATCGGTGACCGACGACGTCGCCGAGGAATGCGAGTTCAGCGGCTGAACGGCGAACGGGCTGAATGTGACCTCCACGGCCGAGACTCCCGGGGCAGGCCGCTGGTTGATGTCGGCCGGGCGGCGCGTGCTTTCGGCCAGGATCGTCGCGTGGAACTGGCTCCTCAGGTGCTGTGCGAACAGTGCCGTGCTGACGATCCCCATAATGAGCAGGAACACGGCCGTGACAGCGATCTGGAGCAGCAGCAGCCTCGTACGCAGCGACAGCCCGTTCGACCCAGCCGCATTGCGCCGGGAAGTCAGTAGCCGCGACCCGGCAACCGCGCGCTGGGGCCGCGCATGGCTCGTGATCGTGCCGGCGGTGCGTCCGGTGAACTGGGCCCCGCTCATGTGCCGCCCTGATCATCGGGTCGGCTCGGGCCTGGCTCGGGCTGCCAGGTCTGTTTGGCTTGATGAGCGCGGTGCGCGGCGGCATGTTCAGGCAGCCGCAGGCTGTAGCCGACGCCGCGCTGGGTGTGGATCAGCGGTGGCCCGAGCGGGTCGAGCTTGCGCCGCAGATAGCTGACGTAAGTCTCGACGATCTGCGACTCGCCCGCATAGTCCCAGCCCCACACGTTCTCGAGCAGCTGTGCCCGCGTCAGTACCCGGCCCTGGTGTCGCATCAGGTAGGCGAGCAGCTGGAATTCGGTCTTCGAGAGTTCAATCGGCGCTCCGGCCCGGTACACCGTCCACCGGGACTCATCAAGCTCCAGGTCACCGGCTCGCAGGACATCGTCCTGGTCGGCACTTCTGCCCGGCTGGGCCGAACGCGACGCCCGCCTGAGCACGGCCCGCACCCTGGCCACCAGCGCCTCGACCGAGAAAGGCTTGGTGACGTAGTCGTCGCCACCGATCGCCAGCCCCGTCACCGTGTCGGATGACGTATCCCGCGCTGTCAGGAATATGACAGGCACCTCATTCCCCGCAGCCCTGAGCCTGCGGCAGACCTCGAAGCCGTCAATGTCGGGCAGCATGACGTCCAGGACAATGAGGTCTGGCGTCGTCCTTTCGGCCTGTCGGACGGCCTCGGCGCCGTTCGCCGCCGTGCTGACCGTGCAGCCGTGGAACTTCAGCGCGACCTGGACAAGCTCGCGAATGTTCGGCTCGTCGTCGACGACGAGCACGCGGGGTATCCGGTCCGCCTCGGCCATGACTGATGGTGACTCACAGTTCGCTTCGTCGACACGGGCGGTATTGCCCTGAACAGGAGCGTACGGGATCATTGTCATGGCGTGCTGGGAACGCCAATTCGAGAATGCCGCCGAGCTGTCCGGTCCATTCGGCGTGATACAGCGGAGGGCCATTAGCCGCCTAGCCGCGGATCACGACCCGGCGGGCATCGTCGGAGCCGCCACTTAGCTGGCCGATGACGAAGACCCGCTGGCCCGACGTCAGCGCGCCCGGTCCGACGCGCCGGCCCTCCTTGACTATCCGGGTGGCCTGGCCGACCTGCCACGTCCAGACGGTGCCGTCCGCCGCCTTGACGACGACCGAGCTGCCGGAGAGTGACTGGACCGATCCGCGTTCAAACGCTATTGTCCTCGGCCCCGCCGTGGTGGCGACGGTGATCTGGCCGTGCAGTGCCCTTCTGGCCAGTAGCCTGAGGCGCGCGAAGCTGGCGCGCAGGCGAAGGTAGCGTCGCAGGCACGAGCGCAGCGTCGCGCGAGCGGCGGCACGATGACCGGCCGCGCGCAGGCGTCTGGCCGCAGCCACGCACGCCCGCAGCCTGGTCCTGACCCGGTGCGCCGCCGCGCCAGCCCGGACACCGGACCCTGCGAGGGCTCTGGTCGCATGGCCCGCCGAACCGGCGGAGGCCGGCGCGGTGCGGCCGGTTCCGCCGCCCGGGGCTGCACCGCCCGCAGTGCCGCCGGTGGTGTTCCCCGATGCGCTGCCCGTGAGCACCGCACGCGCACGCTGCGGGCTTGCGCCGCCGATCAGGCTCACCCCGAGAACGGATCCGCCGGCCAGCACCACGGCGGCAGCCAGGCCTGCCAGCCAGCGTGGGCCAGTTCCGAAGCGCTGGCGACGAAATGCGCTACCGGCTCGCAACATCGGTTGGCCTGGCCCAGGGCCAGGTTGCGGAACGTTCATATCGTCCATGGCGGCGAACCTTCCAGACTCCTCTGGGATCTGAGCAGGCAGATGCTGGGATTTCGCTGAGAACGCGTCGCCCGGTGAAAGCCGTCTACATCCGCTCAGGAACCGGGATGCCGAGCAGGTCGAGCCCGCTGAGCAGCACCTTCAGCGTCAGAGCAGCTAGCGCCAGCCGCGAGTTCCTGACTTCGGCGCTGTCGGCCCCCAGCACAGGGCACTGCTCATAGAAGGTCGTGAAGTCGCTCGCGGTGTCGAACACGAAGCCGGCGAGCTTGTGCGGTTCGGCGGTCTCGGCCGTCTCGGCAACCGCCGCGCCGAAGCCGAGCAGCCGCAGTACCAGTGCCCGCTCGGCCGGGTCGCCGAGGATGATCGGCCCGGTGGCCGCATCGGGCTGCAGGCCGGCCCGGCGGAAGATGGACCGGATCCTCGCCGTCGCGTACTGCAGGTAGGGGCCGGTATTGCCGGTCTGGGCCAGCATCCGGTCGAAATCCAGCACGTAGCTCGAATCCCTCGCCACCGACAGGTCGGCGTACTTCAGGGCGCCGATGCCCACGGCCTCGGCGATCTGTGCGCGGAGTTCCGGATCGTCGTACCTGTCTTTGATCACTTCCTCGGCCCTGGCGACGGCCTCGTCGATCAGGTCGATCAGCTTGACCGACTCGCCGCTCCGCGACCTGAAGCGCTTCCTGTCCGCGCCGGTAACCATGCCGATTGGCGCGTGCTCAGCGCGGACGGAATCAGGCAACCAGCCTGCCTGGCGTGCGACGGCGAACACCATTGCCAGATGCTGCGACTGCTCAGAGCCGACGACGTACGTGATCCGTTCGGCGTGCAGCTCATTGACCCGGTACCTGATCGCGGCCATGTCGGTCGTGCCGTAGCCGTAACCGCCGTCGCTCTTGCGGAGAATCAGCGGAAGCGGCTTCCCGTCCCTGCCCATGAAGCCCGGCGGGAACGCGCAGAGCGCGCCGTCGCTGATCGTTGCGATGCCAGCCTGCTGCAGGTCGCGGCAGACATCGTCGAGCATCGGGTTGTAGAAGCTCTCGGGCGCGAGATCGGCGTCGGTGAGCGTGACGCCGAGCCGCCGGTATATCGCGTTGTAGTACTGCTTGCTGTCGTCAACAAAGGCCCGCCACAGCCGAAGCGTCTCGGCTTCTCCGGCCTGGAGCGCCACCACCCGCCGGCGCGACCGGTCAGCGAACTCCGGATCGGCGTCGAACCGCACCTTGGCCGACTGATAGAACTCGTTGATCTCGCCCGCGGCTAGCTGAGCGTAGGCGGCGTCCTCGCCGATGTCGACGAGATGCTCGAGCAGCATCCCGAAGTTGGTGCCCCAGTCGCCGATGTGATTCGCGCGGATCACGTGATGGCCGAGCCGTTCGAGCACGCGGACGAACGCGTCCCCCACGATCGTGGTTCGCAGATGGCCGACGTGCATTTCCTTGGCCACGTTCGGCGAGGAGTAGTCCACGACCACGTGTTGCGGCTGCGTGGTCGTCTCGACGCCCAGCCTCGGATCGCTGAGCTGGGCGGTCGCGGTCTCCCCGAGCCACGCGTCCCGCACCGTGATGTTGATGAAGCCGGGGCCGCTGACCTTGGCCCGCTCGACCATCGGCGATCCGCCGAGGCGCCCCGCGATCAGGCCAGCGATCTCGCGCGGCTGCCTGCCGAGCTGCCTGGCCAGGGCGGGTGCGACATTGGACTGGAAGTCCGCGAAAGCGGAAGGCCGGATCAGCGGGTCGGTGCCGGCATAGTCGGCTCCGAACTCAGCCGTGAGCGCAGCGCCCACGTCCGCCGCCAGCGCGGCCTGGAGATCAGCCATGCTTCAGCCTATCGAGCGCCAGCAAGGCAATATCGCAGGGCATTAACGCAACCCGCGCGGGTCCCTGATCTGGCGGGGGAACTCAGGCTCGGGCCGAGACAGATCAGCTGCGGTGATTCCCACCGGCAACCCGGGTCGATCCCCGGAAACCCGGGTCGACACCCGCATCGACTCGGGCGGGACCCCGGCGGGACCCCGGCGGCCCCCGGCGGACCCGGGAGAGACAACTGCCTGATCACGTCCGGCGGAGGAAATGGCCCTGCTTTTGCGGGCCGAGCCGCTCCTTGATCCGCTCGGTCGTACGGCCGCGAGTCAGGTCGGCGGCGAGCCGGCAAGCGGCCGCCACCCCGCGATCGGTCGACCCGCCATGCGCGATCACGACCGTGCCCTCCAGGCCAAGCAGGGCGGCGCCGCCGTAGGTCTCCGCGTCGAGCCGTTCCTGCAGCGCGCGCAGTTTCCCGCGCTGCAGCAGCGCGCCGAGCCTGGTCATCCGCGACGCCCCGAGCGCGGAACGGAATTGTGCGGCGGTAAAGGCAGCAGTTCCCTCGAGGGTCTTGAGCGCCACGTTTCCGGCGAAGCCTTCCGTCACGATTACGTCGACCTTGCCTGCCAGCAGGTCAGAGCCTTCCACATTCCCGGCGAAGTTGATCGGAGCGGTCCCGTGCGGCGGCTCGGCGCTGAGCAGCTCGTATGTCCGCCTGACCAGCTTGTTGCCCTTTCCCGGCTCGGCACCGATGGACAGCAGCCCGACCCTCGGTCTGGTGATCCCGAACGCCACCTCCGCGTAGACGGAACCTAGCTGCGCGAACTGCGCCAGCATCTCGGGCTTCGGGTCCGCGATCGCGCCGGCGTCGAGGAGGACGGTCGGAGTGGGCTGCGTCGGCAGCGCGACGGCGATCGCAGGCCGCAGGACCCCGGCCAGGTTGCGGAACCGGAGCCTGGCGATCGATACCACCGCGGCCGTCGATCCCGCCGAGACAACGGCGGTCGCCTGGCCGAGGGAAACAAGCTGGCACGCCACCGCGATGCTCGACCGCGCTCGCCGCCAGCTCGCCAGCGCTCCTTCGGCCATGGCGACCGAATCCTCGGCCGCCACCAGCCGGATCTTGCCAACCGCACTGTGCTGGGCCAGCAGCGGGCGGACCTTCCCAGGCCGCCCGACCAGGACAACGCCGATGCCCCATTGCCGGTAGGCGGTGACTGCTCCCGCGACTACCGCCGCCGGAGCGTTGTCGCCGCCCATCGCATCGACCGCAACGACGGGCTGGGAGGAATCCGCCCGGGCTGGCCGGTAGCTATCGGACGTGGCGCCAGGTTCGCCTGCGGCGCCCAGCGGGGGCGGGCGGGACGATTCACTCGAACCGCTATCGGTCACGCCGGTGCCTGAGAAGCCTCCGGCAGCCCGGCAGATCCCGGCGTGGCGTCTGCCGCTGGCTGGGGCGGCCTGGTGCGCCGCTTGATGCCCAGGCAACTGAGCGAGGCGACGACTAGCAGGGCGATCGGAGCGATCATGGTCACGTGCATCGCGGTCACGTACCCAGCGGAGAACACTTCACTGGCTAGCTTGTGAATCTCGCCGGCCAGCGAGGCTGGCGTTCCGTGTGGCAGCTTGACGTTTCCCTGGCTCGGACTCGCGGCAGCGCCGCGCTGGGCGGACTTCGCGAATCCGGAGATGAAGTTGCTTCTGGCCTGGGACGGCAGCGAGCCTGCCCGGCTCGCCGCGGCGGCAGGCAACGAGACCGAGAGGCGGTTCTGCAGCAGGGCGCCGACGGCCGCCGTGCCGATCACCGCTCCCACCTGCCGGACTGTGTTGATCATGCCCGATGCGGCGCCGGCCACCCTCGGCTCGATGTTCCGCATGGCGATCGTAGTCATCGGCGCGAACGTACAGCCCATGCCCACCCCCGCGATGGCCAGGGTCGGGATGAAGTCCTGCCAGGTCGATTGGGTCGTCGCGATGGCGGCGGTCAGGCCGAAGCCGATCGCGAAGAGCATCAGGCCCGAGAACAAGATCCACTTGCCGCCGATCCGGTCGGTCATGCGGCCGGCGAC
>Ga0070707_100003899_pt1 | contig 14045 bp, 9 predicted proteins | sample KBSK5502metaG_FD_65468 | JGI IMG/M metagenome (GOLD analysis project Ga0070707, IMG submission 65468) | Corn, switchgrass and miscanthus rhizosphere microbial communities from Kellogg Biological Station, Michigan, USA - KBS K5-50-2 metaG | ecosystem: Host-associated > Plants > Roots >... | reverse complement strand
ATCCAATCCTTCGGCCAGCATCGTAAGCTCAGCTTCCCGTTCTATATCGCCGGTGAAAACGATGAACTTATCGCCGAAATTGAAGCGCAGGACTACCGAGTCGTTGTTTCGCGAGGGCGCACTGTCGTTCACACTCGCCGTGGGCCATAGAACCTGGGCGGTAACGCCGCCAAAAACCATGGCGTCGCCGGCGCCGATTCTTTCCACCGGCACACGCATTTGCCTCATGGTTTCCGCAAACCGCGCGTATCCCGGATCATCAGAAGGTGTCCGCGCCACGATTGCGCCCCGCACTCTGAAGCTGCGCACGACGTCATTCAATCCATCGATGTGATCGGCGTCGGCATGCGTCGCCAAAACATAATCGACTCGATCCAGTCCGCGGGCCCAAAGGTATTGCGAAACGACGCGTTCACCGACGCTGCGCGCATCGCGCTCAAACAATTCGCCGTCGTCAAACTCGCCGGTCTTTTGCCAATCAATACTCGGGCGTCCACCTCCATCAATAAGCAGCGTGGTCCCATCGGGCATCGTCAAGAGTGCTGAGTCGCCTTGCCCCACGTCAAGAAAATCAACGTGCAGTTTGCCGTCCGGCCGATCGCCGCTAAACGGATGCACAACTATGATTAGAACGATCACCAGAAAACCAGCGAACGCGATTGCCAACTTTCGTCGCGCCAGGATTTTCTTTCTCTTTTCCGGTTCGCTTAACCGCAATGGTTTCCACCGAGCGAGCGCAATCACCAGCAATCCCAAAACCAGGAAATGAAGCAAGTAAATGCCGGCCATCCAGCCCCGGTAGTGTGGCAGGCGAATCGAATCGATACCCACCCAACTGAAGGGATCGACTGAATGAATCATGAGCCAGTCCAACTTCTCGGTGATCGTTTTCAGTGGAGCAGCCAGCCCGCTGCCCAGGATTGAAATCAACATTGCGGCCAAGGCAGCCAATGTCATTATCGCCATCAGTCCCCCGACAAAAATGTTGAGCAACAGCGCTGCAAACGAGACTCGATGAAAATAAATAATCCCGACCGGCAGCATGCCAATTTGCACGCTGGCTGAAATCACGATTGCGTTAGTGGCAAAGCGTAATAGTTTTTGCAGACGCCAACGCTCAAGTCTGCTGGCCCAGGTTGTCTTAAAGAGACGATAGCGAATGTTCGAGCCAGCCATCTCTGCTTTCCATTCGCGTGCGCTCCAGAACAGAACTTCCGACCAAACTCGAAACCAGGGGACGCAAATCGGCGGGTAAGGCGTTTCGTGCGTCGGCCGCCACGAGCCGACTTTCCGCATTTGACTGATCAGCGGAACCGCGATGGTCACGATGGACAAAACAGAAAGAAATGTCAGTTGAAATGAAGGATCAAATAGGTCGTTCGGGCGCCACACCAACAGGACGCTCGCGGCTGCGCCGAGGCTGTTCAAAGTGTTCGCCCGGCGCGAAACCAAAGGCGCCAGCAGCACCACTGTGAACATGAAAGCCGATCGCACCACGGAAGCGTCGGCGCCCACTGCGATCGTGTATCCCCACAAAAACGTTCCCGCGATGGTAACTTGTAGGACCCTGCGCTTGGTGAACCATCGAACAACCAGAAACACCACTCCACCGATGAAAGCGATTTGAAAACCGCTGATGACCAGCACGTGAAAAGTGCCGCCGGCGCGAAAACGCTGAGCTGCGCCGAGCGAAATGTTGTAGTGATTTCCGAGCAGGGCTGCATCAAGCACGCCGGCTGTTTCAGGCGAAAACAAAGAATGAATACGTTGCTGCAAACGTTCGCGCGATTCGTACAGCAGGGCCAGCGGCAGAAACACGCGTTCGTCGTCGAGCCGTTCAATCAACAGCGGGCTCTTGATTACGCCGGTTGCATCGTAGCCTTTGCGTTCGAGATACTCCGTGAAGGGCATTACTCCCGGATTACGAAAATTGTCTTCGCGGTCCAACATTGCCAGCACGCGGAGCCGTGCTCCATGTCGTAATTCAAGCGCCTCGTACTCACGGGCTAACTGCTGATCGCGCACATGCGCCAGGAGCAAGATTGTTCCCGCCGCGTCGCGGTCCACTCCTTTTAGCCTGACTCTTTCCGCTCTGAGAGTGAGATAGAAACTCTGCGGCGCGGGCTCGGCTTGACCATCGATTGTTCCGGTTAGTTCAACCGGATCACGCGCGGAGAGAAGTCCCTCCTCGTACATGCGTGAAATGCGATCTGGTGACCCGTCACGACCCTCGATTAACGAAAGGACAAGTCCGGTCACGATGAATCCGACAACCAGGAGCAACGGCGCTGCGATAGGCTTTTTCTTTCGAACCAGCCAAATGGATAGAACGGCAAAGGCGGCGACGACACTCGCGCTGCAGATAGTTACTGCTCGAGGATGCGAGGTGTTTTGGCTGCCGAGCAGGATGCCAGTCGAAATCGCCGCCGCCAGAATAACCAGGGGGCTTTGCGCTACGCGAGGCTGCGCGAGAGCGGACATGGTCTCAAACGCTCAGACTGTTTGCGTGATTGACGAGAATGCAATCTTGAACATGGTAATCAAGCAGTCAAGCACGGGCTGCCTGCAAGTTTCTTGCAGTCCGTAGATCAGCAAGACGATTCACCTAAGCGCCAGTTGAGGTGCATACAGCAATGAAGCAAGCGGGGAAGATAAACGCCGGCGAGGAAGCTAATTATCACTTTGAGGTGAAACCAGTTGAACCACTGTTTCCACATGGTGCGTCTGCGGAAACATATCAAAGGCGACAATCGACTTCAGCGAGTAATCGCCGGGAATCAGTTTCCTCAAGTCGCGCGCGAGCGTTGCTGGATCGCACGAGACATAGCAGATCCTTTTTGGCCTGATTCTTAATATGTCTGCGATGACCCGCGATTCGGCGCCTGCACGCGGCGGGTCGAGCAGCAGAAAATCGAGTGAAGCTGATCCCAGGTTTTGTTGATTCCAAGCTAACCAATTTCCGACGCCTTCTTTGGCAATCTTGGCGTTCGAAAGGCCGGCGAGTCTCAAGCTGCTTTGAGCAAATTTTGCTGCAGAAGAATCTGACTCAACGCCAATGACCGACGTAAATCTACGAGCCAGAGGAACCGTCAACAATCCGACTCCACAATAAAGTTCCACTGCGCTCTCACCCTGTGCGTCGTGTAAGGCCGCCTCAATTAGTTGCGGCAGCAAATCGGCATTTGTTTGAAAGAAACTTTCCGCGTTCAGCCCGTACGTTTCGCCTGCGATTGTTCTGGTGATGCCCAGAGGTCGTTTGGTAGAGGCACCCTCCCTTACGATCGGGTTTCTGACACTTGGTGAGATCGACACGTCACCGTCGCCAACCACCGCGCGAAAGTCGCGCGCGTCGTCAGGCAAACCGCCTTGTTCCATCTGCCCCCGTAGAGACGAGAGCGTATTTTGCAGCTCCGGCACGAGCACCGCGCACTCTGCTACATCGCACACACGGCGGGAGCCGCTCTCGAAATAGCCGAGCCATTTCCTCGCCGCGTCGTATTGCCATTGTGCCCGCGAGCGGTAATGCCATTGATTCGGCGCAGGTGTGATTTGGAACTGTGGGACGTCTTCAATGCCACCGATCCGTCGCAGGCAGTCCCTGATAATTTCGACCTTGGCCTCGAGCTGGGCCGCGTAGCTCATCTGCTGAAAGTCGCAGCCGCCACAACGGCCAAAGTAAGGACACGGCGGCTCAATCCGAACACTCGAAGGTTCGAGAATTTCAGTAACCGACGCGAAGGCAACATTGCCCTTCACGCGTTCAATCTTTACGCGTAACCGATCGCCCGGCGCAGACAGAGCCACAAAGATCGTGCGGCCATCAGCGTGCGCAAGACCCAGACCTCCGGGTAGGATGCGTTCGACAGCTACTTCCACCAGCTCTTCCGCAGGATCATCCTTCGTATTTTCCAAATACCACCCGCCCAATCTATTTTGTGTTTGGACAGTGAAACATAATTCTGGACTTAATCAAAAATCATCCGGCTGGGCCTCGAGTAAGTCAGTCGCAGTGGGGACCAGCTCCGTAGCAGCGGCAGAGTTAAGCCCAAGGTGAGGCTTTGCGAACCTTGGATAACGGTTCGGTTAATTCGGCGAGCCGCGAAGCGGCGATAGAGAGTTCCTGAACAGGGCCCCGCTTATTACCAGTATTTGCTGTCGCCCCTTTCGGGGCTCGACTACATTAGGTGGGCGGACCCAAGGCTCGCAAAGCCTCGCCTTGGGCTTACCTCTGACCGCTGCTACGCAGCTAGTTGAAGGTTCACGTCCAGTGTCGAGCAGCTACGATCAGATCGTTACGACGGTTCGCGTGAGTGAAGTATGTGAATCCGTTGAAACAGTTCTTTCGCTGTCCTCACTCGCCGGCCACTGGGCTAAAGCCCGGTGTGAATGAGAAAGCTGAAAAACAAAACGGGAACTAAAGGTGAAAAAGACTCAGCCGGGGCACGCCAAATTTCTCACGCAGTCGCTTGAGGAGGAGATTATCGAGTGTGCGTTCGTAAACTTCTTTCTCCATGTGGCGACGGTAGGGCTTCAGCTGGGCGGCGATTTCAGATTCTAAATTGGCCATTTCATCGGGCGAAAGCGTCGAACGCAACGCATCACTCAACAGACGCTCGAGTCCGGTGAGCGAATCTTCCAGCTTTCGCGCGCTGGGCGCCGCCACCGTGGCGTAATCATTTTTGATCTCGGCAAGAAGAATGACGGCCCGCGCCACCGCTTCGGTCAGATCATCATCGTTTGATCGACGTTGGTCATAAAGCTGAGTGAGTTCCGTAAGCGACTCGTCCAGATACTTGAGCACGACGTCGCGCGGAAATGGCGATTTCAGTTCCTCGTCGAGGTTCGACTCGCTCTCATCCTGTTTGCCAACACGCGACTCAAGCCATTCCGCGTATTGCGCTTCCACTTCCTCCTGACAATAGAGAAGCGTTTTGACTGTGCGTTTATGTTTCTTCGCTTCGTAGGAATCAAAGGCGTGCTCGATGCCGCGTAGCGCCACGTGAAGGGGGACGCCACGTTCCTTCCAGCTTTCGATCAAAGCCCAATCGATTGGACTAAGCATCAGGTGCTTGCCCCGCCGGCGAACGAAAGTGTCTTCGATTTCAGAGAAGTAGGAAAAGTAATTCAAGTCTTGGAACTTTGTGCTTGGTGCTTTGTACTTTGCCTTCACGGACGCGTTTAGGCTCGCGAACAAAGCACAAAGATCAAAGCACAAAAATCATTGTTTTGTTCGTTCATAAACCAACCGCAACCCCTCCAGCGTCAGCGTCTCATCAACTTCCTGAATGAATCTGGATCCTCTGGCGATCAAGGGTGCCAGACCGCCGGTGGCAATCACCCGCGGGGAACGACCGAGCTCATCGATCATTTTCTTCAGGATACCGTCGACCAAACCGATGTAGCCGTGGTAAAGGCCGGATTGCATCGCTTCAACTGTCGCCGCTCCGATGACCTTTTGGGGACGTTTGATCTCGACGCGCGGCAACTTTGCGGCCCGATCAAATAGCGCGTCCGCAGAGATGGTGATCCCCGGCGTAATCACGCCGCCAACATATTCGCCGCTGGAATTAATCGCATCGAAAGTCGTCGCGGTCCCGAAATCAACGACGACACAGGGCGCGCCATACTTGTGAATGGCGGCGACCGCATCGACTATTCGATCTGCCCCGACGTCAGCCGCCGGCTGATAGAGAATCGGGACGCCGGTATCAATCGTGTGATCGACAAACAGAGGCGTCAGATGAAAATAAACCTCGGCCATCCGGTTGAGCGTGAAATTGAGCGGCGGAACAACCGATGCAATAGCAATTGCGTCGATTGACTTGACGTCCAGCCCCGACAATTCAAACAGATTTCGCGCCAGAACTCCCCACTCATCGCCCGTGCGCGCGCGTTCCGTCGTCAGACGCCAGTGCGTAACCAGTCTGTCGCCTTCGAATACGCCCAGCGAAGTGTTTGTGTTACCGATGTCGATGACTAGAAGCATTGTGATCTCTTATTAGGCAGCGCCACGCGCTGCTCCATGAATCACGCGCAGGATGCGCGTGCCACCTCAAGCTGTTTCCGTCAGTGCTCGTTCGATTGCATCTGCGGCCACGCTCGCGCCATTCTCATGACGCACTATTCCTGCGACCTCAGCAGCCCGCTCAGCATAACGCTGATCATTCAGCAATGCCTGTAATTCGGTGGTCGCCGTTGATACCGTATACCGCGGTCGAGGTATTGTCCGGCCACATCCCAGCCTCACGACTCGCGCGGCGTTATCAAATTGATCGTGCGCATGCGGCAGGATCAACACCGGCTTTCCAGAACGAAGTCCCTGGCCGGTGGTCCCAACGCCGCCCTGATGAACTATTGCGCAAGCCCGTGGCAGGACCTCACTGTAAGGCGCGTATTCGAATGCTGCAACCTCGGCGGGCAAGGTTTCAGCCGGCTGATTGCGCGAGTGGCCGATGAGCAATAGCGCGCGTTTGCCGAGTGCCCTGGCCGCTTCGATGGAATCGCGATAGAAGTTTCGGGCCACCCAGAATGCCGACGAGCCTAGCGTAAAGACAATTGGCGGTTCGCCCGCATCGAGGAACTCAATTACCTCTTCGGCGACCCCGCTCTCTCCAAAAAAGTCTCGCTGATCGTAGAAAGGAAATCCCGTCACGACCGTGTGGTTCGGCCAATCGGGCTGTGGCGCGGCCAGAACCTTTGAAAACAGCGCCAGCACGCAGGTCGGCGAATGCTGGCCGGCCAAAATTGGCTGTTCACCGCGTGGGAGTCCCAACTCTGCGCGCACGTCGTAAACCCGCTGCATCAACTTATCAAGTTTCTTCGTCGCCACCGCCATCACCGCACGGCCGACCCAGGGGCTGAGCCGCATCAATTTGTACAAACCGGGCCATTGTGGCGGGACAATTGGATCATAGACGGAAAAGAATGAGGTAGGCGCCAACACGCTCGACACCCAACGCAGTCGCTTTTTTTGTGCCACGATCGGACCCAGCAGTGGCAGCGGATGGGTTAACAGCAGGTCTGCGCCTTCGGTCGCGGCGTCAAGATCGTCGTAGATGTCGCGCAGGTGCGGCAGAAGCAACTGCATTACCTTTTCGCTGCCGCTACGTGCATCCATCACGTCTTCAATTACCTTGCCAATCTCCTCCGCGTCATCGTACGAGGGCATTGGAGGTCGCACCGGTTGAAAGTCGACGCTGAGCGCCTCCATCTTTTCCCGATAAACTTCCGACGTGGCGATGAGTGGCGCGTGTCCGCGTGCCTTTAATTCCAAAGCGATCGCGACATAGGGGTGGATATCGCCAAAAGATCCAAAGGTTGAGATTACAATCCGCGCCATTATTCAACCGTTCGTCGAGCGCAAAGCCGTCACATCGCCGGCCCGGACGATTTTCATTCTTCCCTCTGCGGATTCAACTCGCAAAGCACCATCACTTTCCAGACCTCGCGTCGTGCCTTCGAACGCTTTGTCGCTCAGGGTCACGCGCACTCGACGGCCCATCGCATATGACGAGTGAGCACACCATTCCCGGATGATGTGTTCGCAACCTGCGGCACTGTGGAGGAGGTCGTATCTTTCCGCAATCGACTTCAGCAATCCATGCAAAATAAGTTCGCGGTCCGGCTTGCGGCCCGTCACAGATTCCACGGACGTAGCCTCTGCCGGAACCAGCGGCACGATTTCCGAACTCAAATTGATCCCAATTCCTACCACCGCGGCCGTGCCCAGGGCTGTCTCGACCGTCTCAGCCAGAATGCCGCAAAGCTTTCGATCGTTGACGCAGAGATCGTTAGGCCATTTGATGTCGGTGCGCAGCTCGCAGGTTTTCATCAACGCGTCATAAACAGCGAGCGCGGCCATCAGGGTGATTAACGGCCACGCGTTCATTTCGAATTTCGGCCGCAACAACAGACTCATATACAGCCCGGCATCCGCCGGTGACTGCCAACTTCGATCCAGCCTCCCTCGGCCTCTGGTTTGTTCACGCGCGATGATGCAAAGCCCTTCGGGGGCGCCGGCTTTAGCCTGACGCAATGCTTCAATATTAGTTGAATCTATCGAGTCAAAGCGCTGGATGATTGGCTGGAAGGACATGAATAATCTTTGTTCGGAGTTCCGCCTTTAGGCGGCGTTACTTCTTTCGACAGGAACCGCCTTAAGGCGGAACTCCAAACTGTTCACCGAGGGAAAGACTGCGGCATGTTAGCCAAAGTGTAAGCCAGCGCCGCGATTAACGCGCAGTTTTCCTGCAACTCTTTCGGGTTAACTTTGTCGAGCGTGTCAGCCGCCGTGTGATGATAGTTGAAGTAGGTGCGCGCATCCTGGATGGGAGCGAACGTTGGCACGCCGGCAGCACCCAATGGGCCAATATCAGAACCTGTCTCTCCCGCAGCTCGGGTTACTCCAGCACCCTGACTTTGCAGGATCACCGCGAGCGGCTGCAGCAATGTCAGGATTTCCGGTTTCCCCGACGCAGAGAATCCCAGAGGGTGACCCGCGCCGAGGTCTGCTTCGATCGCGGCGAAGTGACTTGCGATCTCGCTCTTATGATCCTCTGCATAAGTGCGCCCGCCCGCGAGTCCGTTTTCCTCATTCATCCACGCAATTACTCTTATCGTTCGCTTAGGACGGAGGCCCAACTGTTTTAGAATCTGAGCGGTCTGCATTGCCATGACCACGCCCGCGCCATCGTCGATCGCGCCGGTACCGAGGTCCCACGAATCGAGATGGCCCGACACGATTACGATTTGCTCCGGCTGCTCGCTTCCTTTCAGATCGGCAACTACGTTAAAGCTCAGTTCATCAGGAAGAGTTTGCGGCGTCAACACCAGGTGCATTTTCACTGCGCCATCTTTCGTAAGGTAAGCCAGCAGATCAGCGTCTTCACTCGCCACTGAGGCGGCCGGAATTTTTGGCGCATCATCAGCGTAACGAAGGGCCCCGGTGTGCGGGAGACGATAGTCAGCCCCGCCCGCCGATCGATTGAGCGCGGCTACCGCACCCAGACGCGCAGCCGAACTCGCCCCGATTCCGCGATAGATCGCTGCCTGACCGTAAGCCTGGCCGGCAAACCCGTTGTCGGCGAGTTGCTGATCGAACTTCGCATTGAACAAAACAATTTTTCCGGCGACCCGCTCACGGCCCAGCGCCTGCAATTCGTCAAAGTCATTTACGACGATGACTTCGGCGGTGATTCCCGGTGCCGGCGTCGCCACGCTTCCACCCAGTGCGGTCAGCACAATCTTCTGCGTCGTGTTCGGCGTCCTGCCGGCAAAGTCGGTTAACTCAGCTGTCTCCTGCCCGCGAACCCAGTGCGGCACCATCACCTTCTCCATTTTCACTTCGAGACCGAGTTTGCGCAGCTCGGCGGCGACATAGGTTGCCGCCGCCTGCGCTTGCGGCGACCCGCTCAGACGCGGGCCGATGTTGTTGCACAGGTACGCGAGCCTGGAATAGGCATAATCGCTGGCCAACGCGGCCTGCTGGACCTTTTTGATTTCCGAAACGAGCTGCGGCGAATACTGAACCTGCGGCGCCTGTGGGCGTGATAATTGAGCACTCACTGGCCCTTGTTTGAGTAGGCTAATGGTTAGTAGGACTGCGGATAAGACAACTATTGACGCTTTGGTGTGTGTTTTCATGGGATGAATTCGACCGGTGACTTCCCTTCTGATTTTGCGTGCGACTGCGCAGGATAGTCGATACTTGGCGGTGAATGCCAGTTGATGCAAGCAAGGTGTAGTGTCCTAATCTGAATTACTGCGGGTCGGGAGTAGGATCGGCCGGAAACCTCGCGTCAAGGCAAGATTTCTATTAAGAAGCTTTTAGAAACAGTCGCTTATTAACGTGCTCTCTGTGTACGCCCTGACGCCCCGATCCGAAACGACGTCATATCCTAGAGCGTAAGCAAGGCCAGCAATGAGAGCCAAAACCAGAGCGGCGATTCTAACTCGACGTGAGCGCACCATGCCCGTCTTATATCACCGATCAGAACGTGAGACAATGGCGACGCGGACAACCGTACCACGGAAACGGCTTCGGCCTTTCAGATTAGAACACTACCCAAGCAAGGGCGTTGTTTGAATTTCGCCGGTTAGAGTACCAACTTTAGTTGGGCCTTTCACCGGTCGAAGAAAACGCCCGACTAAAATCGGTACTCTGACGCCGCCAGCCGAAGTAATAAACGTTGTAGGCCACTATTCTTCTTTCTCACGGTTGGTTCGCCGAGCTAGACCGCATTCCTATTCTCAGCTTTGCCTCTCATCACTGGTCAACATGCTCAGATCTGCTGCTAGCTTTGTGGCCCCAAGCTGGTACTTTGGATCAAATGGACACCACCTGCATCTGCTGCCACAGCAAGTTCCGCGTTTCTTGTGGTAGGCAGCCGTCATTACGAGTAACCCATCCTCCATGTAGTAGTCCTCACCAGGAACCAGCGGTGTCGGCTCGTGCTGTGTTGTTTTCATAAACCCACAAGGCCTTAGTCGACTTACGAAAGCGTATTCTAACAATCAATCTAGTCGAAAAGTCAGCAGGGCGCTCTGTCAGATAACTGAAAACGTGAAGCTCCCCGAGTCATTCGTTTCCTTTGCGACTTGGCGAGAAATGTCTTATGAGTAGTATTCACGCCAAGTCGCAAAGAACGCTAAGACTCAACCTGAAGGACCTACTGCCATGACAAAAAGAATTTACTTGCTCGTAATCGCGTGTGCTGTTTGTTTCGCTTGCGCAAAGCCCAAAGCGGAATTCCCGACCGGGAAGGTGGTCGATTTGTCTCATCCTTTCGACGCGCAAACTATCTACTGGCCGACCGAGGAAGGGTTTAAGCTCGAGAAGGAACAGGCCGGCGTCACCGACAAAGGTTATTACTACGCTTCGAACAAATTCAGCGCGCCCGAGCATGGCGGGACCCACATTGATGCCCCCAGGCATTTTGCCGCAAATGCGAACACGCTGGATCAAGTTCCTCTCGACCAGTTGATGGGAAGCGCAATTCTCGTCGATGTGACCAGGCAGTGCGAAGCGAATCGCGATTATCTGATCAGCGTCGACGATTTCAATTCATGGGAGAAACAGCACGGCCCGATTCCAGGTGGGGCGATTGTGCTGTTACGCACCGGCTTTGCGAAGTACTGGCCTGATCGGGTCAGATACATGGGCACCGATGAACGTGGCGCCGCAGCAGTTGCCAAACTTCACTTCCCCGGATTGAGTCCGGACGCCGCGCGCTGGCTCACAGCGAATCGCTCGATTAAAGCAATTGGCCTCGATACGCCGAGCATCGACTATGGCCAGTCAACACTCTTCGAGAGTCATCAAGTTCTGTTCGCGAAAAATATTCCAGCGTTTGAAAACCTGGGAGACATGACCGCTTTGCCGGCGGAAGATTTCTTTGTGATTGCGATGCCGATGAAGATTGCGGGCGGGAGCGGTGGTCCACTGCGGGTCGCGGCAATCGTTAAGTAAGTTGATCCTCAGGTACTTGGCGCAGTTTGCTAAAGTGGCACGGGCGTCCCGCCCGTGAACCACGCGCAAGATGCGCGTGACTTTCGATCCTGAAGGCGCACGAAATGGAGCGCAAGCGTCCTCGCTTGCAATTTAAGACTGAACAGTCGCGCTCTGGTCGGAAACCGCTCCTTTAGAGCCTATCCGAGAACCCCACGAAACTTCGCCGGCCCGCCCGCGTAGCCCGGAAAGATCCCTTTCAAATTCGCAGCGCCCAGGTGCTTCGCAGCAATCTCTCCAAAGACATCGCGAAAGTCAGTAGTCAAAGCCAGGTCGCGGCCTTCGTATAACTGTTCATTCTTCAATCCAGGCCAATCGCCGTAGACTTTGCCGCCGCGAACTGAGTTGCCAACCACAAACATCGCGTTAGCGTGACCGTGATCGGTGCCGCGGTTACCATTCTCTCTGACTGTTCGCCCAAACTCGGACATTGTCAGGATCACTACATCGTCCATTCGCTGGCCCAGATCCGTATAAAGCGCAGCGATCGCGCCGCTGAATTGCCGCAGCAGGTTGCTGAGTTGTCCCTGCTGATTGCCTTCGTTGACGTGAGTGTCCCAACCGCCGACGTCAGTGAAAGCCACTTCCAGTCCGACGCCTGCTTTTATCAACTGCGCCGTTTGCCTCAGCGCGTTACCCAACTGATTCTGCGGATAGGTCGCGCCATTCTCGGGTTTGTATTGTCCGGGGTTAACCTGCTTCAAATAGTTTATGGCTTCAAACGTTTCTTTACCCGTGCCGTGCAGCGCATCTTTCACAAGCTTGTCGTCATACATGGCCTCAAACCCGCCCTGCACTGACGCCGAACTCTGTCCGGCGCGAATGTTGAAATCAGCGAGGTTTGAAATTGCCAGGGTTGACGCTTTGCCCTGCATTGCGCGCGGCATGTTTTGCGTCATCGACACGGCGCGGAAGAGAGATTTTTGCGAGTCCGGTTTTACTTGCAGGAAGCGATTCAGCCAGCCATCAGCCGTAGATTTCACTCCGGGCGTCGCCGATTCCATGTAATCCTGCGCGTCAAAATGCGAACGCGTGTTATCGGGCGATCCCGAAGCGTGCACGATCGCCAAACGCTTCGAATCCCAAAGCGGCTTGAAAGACGAAAGCGAAGGATGCAATCCGAAGAAGCCATCGAGATTGATTGCCACGTCCGGACCGCCATTCGGTTTGGCGACGGCGATGTTCGGCCGCAAGTCATAGTAGGCAGGCTCGCCATAAGGGACGACCATGTTTAGACCATCGACAGCGCCGCGCTGAAAAATTGCGATCAGAGTTTTGCGAGACGCCCCAGAGGCGCTCATCGTTTCTGCCAGCGCCCGCTTTACAAATGAGGGCGCAGAGGCCATCACCCCAAACGAAGCCAACGCGATACCACCGGATTTAATGAAATATCTTCTGTTCATGCTCGTTACCTCGTAGTTTCGAGTTTCGAGTTTGCGGTAACCCGAAACTCTGAACGCGACACGAAACCGTATTACTGTCTCTGAAATTCCGGCGAGCCGAGAATCAATCCCGCCAACTTGACCAGCGGGTTATCGATCGCTGCCCCTGGATTCGCTCTGGCGATCTGCTGTTGCTGCTGCTGAGGACCGCCGCCGCCTGGATTCAGATTCCCTCTTTGGAACGCGACCTCGAAGGGATTTGCCGGTACTGCGTTCGAGGCCGTCTGTGCGGGCGCCATGGGCGGAATAGTGATTTGATCCGTCAACTGTTTGAGCAGCGTTTCACGGGTCCTGGCCGACATCTCGCCGCCAACAATCAGGCCAACAAATCGATTGAGTAACTTCTCTTTGTCGATTGACGTACCGGACTTTTGTTCACCAATCAGCCGCGCCAGATCGACGCGGGTTCCCGGGATGCGGTTGCTCACCAGCGCTAAGGCAAAGTTCATACGCTCAAGCAGCGCACCCGTATTCACCCAATTCTCAGCCACGTCGGAATAGCCATTCGGCGTTTGAAATCCGTAAAGCGGCTGGCCCATGCGCGCAATCCATTGGTGAAACTGCGGGCCACCACTTGTCTCGGCGCCCAACGTCCGCACGGCGCTGACTGCCAGCTCAAACGGCCGTTTGACCTTGGCGCGATAGGCTTCGGCGGAATTGAATTCGGGAGACGTGAAAATCGTTCGCAGCATTTCCCGAATGTCGCCGTCACTCTTCAGAAATGTCTGCGTCACGCGCTCCACCAGAGCGGCCGGGGGATCATCCGCAACAAACCTCCGGACGAGTTTCGTGGCAATAAACTTTGCCGTCGATGGATGATGCGCAACGATGTCCAGCACCATCAAGCCATCCTTCATCCCACCGCCCGCCGGAATCTTGTGGCCAAGCACGATCTTTTCGCCATCGTCATGCGCGCGAGGATTAAAGTAGAACTTTCCGGCATCAGTACGTAGCCTTTCCGCGAGCCGGCCATTGACGACCGCCTGGGCCGCGGCGCCCGCGCCACGCGGCGCGAAGATGGTCCAACCGGTAAAGCAACGCGCCACTTCCTGCACGTCCTTCTGCGTGTATCCGCCGTCAACCCCGAGCGTGTGCAA